>Ga0080013_1002381_pt1 | contig 22212 bp, 33 predicted proteins | sample ETNvirenome_6_85_FD_69236 | JGI IMG/M metagenome (GOLD analysis project Ga0080013, IMG submission 69236) | Marine viral communities from the Pacific Ocean - ETNP_6_85 (SPADES assembly) (version 2) | ecosystem: Environmental > Aquatic > Marine > Oceanic | place: Pacific Ocean | collected 2013-06-19 | reverse complement strand
TGAACATTCTTTTCCGAAATATTTCTTAAGCCACTGGTGTCTGGCCCAGCCTCCTAGAAAACTTGTAGGTCGCGGGACTATTATGCGGTACTGCTCAGTCACGATAAACTTACAAGACTTCTGATTCACTCTTACCAACGATACATTAGAGCAGTATTCGGGATCGGTGATATTCCATATCCCTCATCAGTATATCGAAAGGCCATTGGCAATTCAAATCTAAACAGCATATTTTTCCAAAAAATTACCTGCATTCCGACGCCCGGGCCAAAAGCAGCGCCCCAACCCTCATCAACATGTGTGATACAATTCTCTGCATCCCCGTTTTCATTCCACCGGCAATCTTCTGTGTTCTCTCTCCAAAATCCGCCGGCGAAGCCTAGCGACCCGTATATACCAGCTTTCCCATTCTCATGAAAATTTCTTTTTAAGTTGATGCCTCCAAAAACCTGACCGCCGTCTTCATTATCCCAAATGGGAAGAGCGGTGAATTGAATTCCCCAAACGGGAGTGTCATACGAATATGATAACCCTAAGCCGTACGTGCCGCCGGCTGCAAATCCTAAGGAATTTGTCGTCTCATCAGCGTATGCTGTGGACGAGAGTAAGATGAGTGTCGCCGTCGCGACAAATGTGATTAGTTTCTTCATTTTGTTCCTTGATTGTGGCTCTGAGTTGTCTAAGTTCCTCTTCCAGTTCCTTGTATGTCTTCTTCTTGCCTGAGAAGCCCTCAATAAGACACAACACTACAGAAGATAGTATCAGCAATGCGTACAAACAGAGCGAAATGACGGTGGCAACATTGCTAAACAACATACAAAACGCAGTCGAGACAAACATTATCTTTCCTAATATGAAACAGATCGCTGCAGCCTTTGCTCTTGCCGGGGCTTCTAGAAAAGCCTTGTACACTTAAAATTGTTCCGCCTCTGTTGATTCTTGTAACGCCAATGTAGAAGAATCACTTGATATTGTCTGAGCCACTAAATCAAAATATCCTGTGCCGACCTCTCTCTGATGCTTTGTGGCTGTATATCCAATGTCTTCGCTACCGAACTCGGCTTCTTGTAATTCCGCATATGCAGACATATCTCTGTCCTCATAATCTCTCGCCAAATTAAACATATGGTAATTTAAATTATGAAAACCAGCCAAAGTTATGAACTGGAACTTATATCCCATCGCTCCCAACTCTCTCTGAAACTTCGCAATCGTTTCATCATCTAAATTCTTCTTCCAGTTGAAACTGGGAGAGCAATTGTATGCTAGCAGCTTGTTTGGATACTGTTCATGTATTGCCTCAGCAAACTCTCTCGCCTCGTCGAGATCTGGTTTGCCAGTCTCGCACCATAAAAGATCGGCATATGGAGCATAGCGCATGCCTCTACTGATCGCCATTTTTAAACCACCGGTAATTTTGTGAAAACCCTCTGACGTTCTAGTTCCGGAACCTACGATAAACTCACGATCGGCCTCGTCGATATCGGATGTTAGAAGTCTAGCGCTATTCGCATCTGTTCTGGCAATTAGAACTGTCGGCACATTCATCACATCTGATGCCAAACGAGCAGCGCTTAATTTTTTAACGAATTCAGAACCCGGCACCAACACTTTTCCACCTAAATGTCCACATTTTTTAGCAGAACTAAGTTGATCCTCAAAATGCACGCCTGCTGCGCCGGAGCGAATCATAGATTTCATTAGTTCAAATGCGTTAAGTGGGCCGCCGAATCCGGCCTCTGCATCTGCGACTATAGGGGCAAACCAGTTTCTCTTTACTTGGCAATCGCTCTCTGACCATTCTATCTGATCAGCGCGGCGTAATGAGTTGTTGATTTTTTGCACCAACATCGGTACACTATGAGCAGCATACAAGCTTTGATCTGGATACATTTCGTGAGAGTCATTTGCGTCGGCGGCGACTTGCCAGCCGGAACAATATATGGCCTGCATTCCAGCCTTAACCATTTGCATAGCTTGGTTGCCGGTTACAGCACCCATTGCATGAACATAGGACTCTTCAGTCAAAAGCCGCCAAAGTGTTTCAGCCGCGTGACGAGCTAATGTGTAATCCTCACTAAGAGAACCGCGTAAACGCAATACGTCCTCATGTGTGTACGACCTTTTAATTTCTCGATTAATCATAGTAGTTGATACGCCTTTGTTGTTAAAAATTCATCCAATTCTTCTTGTAAACAAAAATCCTGTAACAACTCAGTTACTGTATCACTGATATCCAGTTGTTTTGAGGTCTTTTGTAACTCTTCCTGAAAATATTTTTGAGTGACGACTGTGCCATCTTCTAATGTAGCGCCATGTTTGATCCACTGCCACAGTTGTACTCTTGATATCTCAGCAGTTGCTGCATCCTCCATTAAATTGTTAATTGGGACACATCCGTTTCCAGATAACCATGCATTAAGATACCTCAGTGATACATCTATGTTTTTTGAGAATCCCGTTCTTGTAAATTCACCATCTGGTACACGAGTTAAATCTTCTGCAGTTATTGCTTCTTTTCTCTTTCTTCTTTTCTTGTTAATCTGATTCGACTTCTTCATATGCCTATCAAAAGCTTTCTTCGCTATAGGTACTAAACCCGGATGAGCGACCCAGGTGCCATCATGACCAGCTTTTACTTCTCTTATTTTGTCCTTCTTAACCTTTTTAAGAGCGATTTTGTTGGCCTTCTCGTCATTCTTGATTGGTATTTGCGCGGCCATACCGCCCATTGCATGCGCACCTCGTTTGTGGCATGTTGCGACCAGCAACTCACTATATGATTTCATGAAATGTTGTTCCATTCCGACCAAATCACGATCTGGAACTAAACGTTCTTTATCATCCTTCATAGTTTTAATATAACTAAAAATATAGTCCCAGCGACCACAGTTCAGACCAGCGGAATACTCCTTTAGTTCGTAAAGTATCTCTTCCATCTGAAAGGTTGCTGGAAAAGTCTCAAGCAAGACCGTCGCACGGATCGTGCCTTTCGGTATGCCGATATATTCCTCAGCAGATCTGAATATCCCTTTCCACAATTGTGCTTCTCGGGAATGTTCAATTTTTGGCAGATAGAAATATGGCCGACTACCTGATTCTAATAAGGTTTTTGCATTGTGGAAAAAATACAACGCAAAGTCAAATATACTAGCCGGTACCTCAACCCCATCAACCAAAACATGTTTCTCTTTGAGATGGAATCCTCGGGGGCGTACAAATAACACGGCCGTCTCACTATTTAACTTATAGTGTTTATCCTTTACATCGTCGTAGTGCTCTATTGTTTTGCTAACGGCATCTCTAAGATTGGTTTGGCCCTGGATACAATTTTCCCAAGTAGGTGAATTTGAATCTTCGAAGTCGGCCATAAATACATTCGCACCGGAATTGAGTGCGTTTATAACCATCTTTCTCTCGACGGGGCCAGTTATTTCCACCCTTCGATCTGCTATTTCTTCTGGAATGTCAGCAACTTGCCATTCTTTGTTCCTAATATCCTCTGTCACAACGCTGAAGTCTAATTCAACACTAATCTCCCTCAAATAAAGATATTTGTCTATCACTTTCGTGTATCTCTTCGCCATGACCTCTACAAATTCTAGTGCCTCAGACGTAAGAATATCCTCATAACCATCTGTATCTTTTGTTATTTTTATCAACGTTATTTCTCTTTGACTTCTTCTAAAATTATTTTTTTTGTAAACCCGCCCCTTTCCCATCTCTTGTTCGTTTGTTCAGTTTCTACAACATAGTGATCTAAGCCATAAAAATCTATCATCGCGCCCAAAACCTCAAAAATATCAGCCATTTCCAAAGTTGATGGACTTTCGAAAAATTCACCAGCTTCTTCTAGCAATTTCTCTTTCAAATATATCTCGAATTCATCGTCGTCAGCAATGCGATAATTCGGCACCTTTCCGTCGGCTCTTACAATGTCAACTATTTTGTCTCTCACTAACTTGTTATATTTCATCTCTTTTTTTCCAAATAAAATTTCCAGCTCTCCGGCACACTTTTTCTAATTCTCAATCGCGTAGGCAGGAACCTGGGAATCTTTGGTTTTTTATGTATAAACATCCCTGCCTCGTCCGGAGTTCTGTTTCTCTTCTTCTGATTGCAGGAAGAGCATGCAGCCACAACATTTTCCCATGTTTTTTTACCACCCCTAGAGGCCGGGATTACGTGATCTATTGTGAAAGACTCATACATTAAGTTTTTATTACAATATTGACATCTACCCTTATCTCTTAAAAATAAATTTTTTCTAGAAAAGCGTACGCCCCTGATATTTCGATACTTCTCAACAACTGTGCCAACAAATCTAACAACCGATGGCATCTTGAATATGGTGTTGACAGTTCTTACAAACCTATCATGGTATTCTTCAATTATCTCAACCCGGCCAGTTATATACATCGACATGGCCTTTTCCCATCCAACTTGAACCATTGGCTGATACACCGAACTCAGTACCAAAGTATCCATCATTTTATAACTATCTTTTAAATCAATTTGATTCTTTCTGATTGGTGATTTTTTTTCTTAATTTGACGATATACAGGCCATTTTTTTTATGTACCTTTACATCATGAGTTTCTTGCACTTTCGAAAGGGTTGTTAACCTCTTTTTATCAGCATCTGTAAAGGCATCAAATCGCGCAATTATATCCCACGAATGCCCTTTTTCAATTATCTCTGCTGGTATTGGTATGCTTTTTTTCAGCTTCTGTGATAATGAAAGGGGTTTAGTTTTTCTATCACTAGTTTTTTTGTTCTTTAGGTACGAGTCGCTCTTTTTTCGCTTCGCCATTATTTACGGCTCAATTCTTTCTACTAATTTAGTAACGTCTGCGGCGACTCTTTTCTTCGTGTCCTCAAAGTTGGTTTTTAGTACAACGACTTGGTCAGTCATATCGCTAAGGCGATCTTGCGATTTTGTTATTCTAGTTTCATGTGTTGTAACTTGCTCTTGTAGCGAGAGGACAAGTTTTCTCAAACCATCCAATTCCTTTTGTAAGGAATCATTTTTAAATTTACAGGGTTTTGTTGTCATTTTATTTTCCTCAGCGTTGCGCTGTTTCGTCAATAATATATTATACCACATAATGGGTCTATTTAATCATTTTCTTCGAAATATTCTTCTATTTTGTAGTCACGCAGTGCTTTGTTTAAATTAGCTCTTGTTAAACCTAAAAACCTAGCAGCGTCCGATTTAGTCTTGAAGGAACTAATCGCATATTTGAGAGAAGCCTCTCTAATTATCTTAGACATGTTTTTCCACAAAGGAAATCCTAAATATCTACCTTTTAATGAACGAGTTGAGAGTTCACACTTTAGTGCAATTAGATCTTCCAAAGATATACCACTAAGCATGATTTCAAACTCTTCAGTTATCTTAGCTTCTTTTCTTAATTTTCGGATTATGCTGAATTTGTATCTTTTGTCTTCAATCACAGAAGGTTCTTAAGAAAATCTCTATCTACTTCGAACATTTTCTCCAGTTGATCGAATCCCGACACTTCACCGCTGTCCGGTGCAGATGCACCTCCTGCAGCGTCTAACTCCTTCTTTTCTTTCTCATAGGAAGGCGTTGTTGGTTCCGGAGACTTTCCCGTAATCCTGTTGATGATTCGATCCATGTGCAACTTTAAATTGGTTATCAAATAATCATAATACTGACTCTGCGTACGTGCTGCATCGTCACTGTGATCTTTTAAGACCTGTGTATATGCATCGACAATTTGATTCTCTGTTGCATCCAATGCTGCGTTTGCCTGTAGTGCACCTTGACCAGTTTTATCAACTTCTTTATACTGTTCTAAGTCGTATCTGAGTTCCTTTTCTGCCGGCTGCTCTTTTGCCTCTTCTTCCTCTTCGCCCTCTAGAGGTATATATTTTTCTGGGTCCTCTTCGCTAACGTCCATTTCCAACTCTTCTTCCAATTCGTCGGTGGGACCCAATTCTGTATTCGGAGAAGGAACTCCAGAAGGTAACACAGTGGAAATGACATCCTGGACGCCATGTATATAATTTGCTCTAAGTGATTGCCTTTGTTCATCGGACGATAGCAACCTTATGAAGTTCTCAACTTGTGGCACAATTTCGTTAAGAAGCTTGTCTAAAATCTTCATGTGCCATTCCAATTTTTCCTTTGGATCTGGCTCAGTTGAGGCGGCTTCAGCCATCACTTCTTTCGCAAGACTTTCTATGATGGTCTTTAAGCCACTGATTTCACTAGTCTTTTTTTCTGCTAGCTTCTCTCGCTTAGTTTTTGCGATCATGATTAGATCTCTTATATGCTCGCGCAAAATAAGTTCACTATAGAATTCATCTCGATCAACTTGCCAACTATCCATTTTCATATCCTCTTTTTCTTACGATTTGCGATTTGCAAACAATTTTTCAACTTCTTCTCTGACAGCGACCTCAAGTTCTTCTCTCACCCCTACTTTGCCCGGGCCGAGGAGGTCACCCAATTTATAATTTGTAGGCGGCCGGGGAGCTGTCTGTCCACCCTCGAAGCCGCCACGCTTGGCGAACAAGCCCTGGCGCTCGGCGTGGGCGTCGGCCCAGCGCTGCATAGCTTTCTCACGGGCGTCCATCGGGCCCGTGGCTGCAGAACGAGTAGGTGCTTCTTTTGCGGCCGACGCCTTTGCTAGCGCCGTCCCAAATGACTTACCCTTCCAAGTAAACAAGTCTAAGCCGCCGTCGAGGGACTTTCTAAATGCTTTAGAGAATGACAGATGCGATAAATCTGCCCCATCTTTCAAGCCGACGTCAGCGTCAGCAGCAGGAGCAGTTACAGCCGGTGCAGCGGGGCCCGGAGATACATCAATACCGCGATTTCCTAAGGCAGCAAGCAAGCCGGCTGTAGTAATGGCGCCGACGGCAAGAGCTTTTTTGATCCTAGGGTGTTTTTTCAGCCAAGCTTTCAAATCTAAGCCTTCTTCAATAAGATCGGTACGCTCCTCTTCGGTTAGTGGACGACCAATTTGTTCTTCAATCAGCTTGATGTAAATCTCTTCTTCTATTATTCCAGATAATAGTTCTTCTGTTAGTTTCATTCTAAAAGTCCTCTTGTTAATATGTAGTCGTAAACTTCACTAACCAATCGTTCATCTTCTTCGGAGCATGATTTTTTCTTCTTTCTCTTGCCAAAAGCGGCAGGGGCACCAGCAATTGCGCCGGCGCCGGTCATCTCTTCTATCGATGCGTCTTCTTCGGTTGTTCCATTGCACATCTCACATGACGTGTCATAATCGCCACAACAGGCTTTCTGTTTGTGTGTGTGGTGATTTATGACAGTATGATTGCCCGGGACGCTAATTGTTGCGCAATAGCCCTTTGTGCCGCGGCGCTTAACAATGATCTTGTCAATAGCCTCTTCAATCATCCCATAAAGATCATTGGCATTGGCAGATTTTTTTTTAATTTCTCCAATTTCTTTAACTTCTTTGGAACGGCCACCCAATATGTGCCATATGTCTGACGTAAATTGTTTAGCAGAACTTGGTATGAAATCTGTGAACCTTTCAAAGTCACCCTCTGTCACCGCTCTTCTCATATCTGAAGCACTCAGCTTAATATCTGTCTTACAATCGCCTAAATTATCTCCGGAAGCCTTTTTTTCTAGAGGATCTCGGCAAATATCCACTGCATATGTCTGATAGTTGATTTTATTCTCTTCTTCCAACTCTTTCATTTGGGCGCTTAAAGCGTTTGCATGTCCCATGTCTGCTGTGCTATGCACCAATACCACATTTGTTTCCGGCGGCAACTCAGAAGAAACATTGATTATGTATTGGATAGGGCTGTCGGTCATGACAGGTAGTCCAACTTTTTTCTCTTTTCTATTCAACTTAGTATCAGCATACGTCCTTTTTGACCTAATTGGTTCGTCAATCGTGATAAATTCGATGTCAATGCCATTTAAGCGAGGATCCGCTGCAAAATAAAGAGTGAATATTTCCCTAGAATGTTCCAAGCCGATGCCGTCTCTTTCAGTTCCGCCAGAAACAACGTAAATTTTAGATTCCTTGAATCTCTCGGCAGCTTGTCCGATCATAGACATGTGCCCTTTATGCGGAGGCTTAAAACCGCCAGGTATAAAGACAACAGAATTCAACTGCTGGCCAACATCTTGCTCGCTAGCATTTTCCTTAAGACTTCGTAAAGCCGGAGTGTCTCCGCGGCCATATTGGAATATACCCATTATCTGGTTAACTGGTGCAAAGTTTCCAGTGAATTTGTAGGTTCTACCATCGTGTTGGAATACAAAACCCTCTGCAGCAGTTTCTATGTCATACGCATCGCTTCCGGGGATCTTGCTTATTTTTTCCAACTGCTTTCTGACAAATTCATAAACTTTTGGATACTTGCTGCTCACATCATGATCTGGGTTGTCCAGTATCTGCAATGCTGATTCGATTGATGTTTTCAACCTTTTTGCTTCAGTAGTATTATCAATTATAGCGAAACTTTTCAAAGTACGGAGCATTTCAACAGAGAATAAGTGAATTAAACTCTCTAAGGGAAATATCGCTTTATGCAGCAGCAACTTTGTTTTCTCATTTGTCATGAGTTCTTGTATGGTTTCCCTTTGTTCCGGAGGCGTAGCTGCAACGATCTTCTTTATGGTTGATACCAAATGCCGTCCCTTCTCTTTAAAATCAAGCATGGCAACCATAATCATGCTCTTCAATTCTTCTTCTAGTTTATATTCCTGATCCAAAAGTAGATCTAAGTGGGCAGCTAAGTACTCATTAACACTTTGGTTATCACTTATCCCTAGTTTATTCTGCTCAGCTTCTAATTTCTTAATGGTATTGTTTAACACCACATCATCGTCTAAAGCCTGAAGTCGCGTCACCGCATTGATCATTACTCTGAATTTCTGCTTTTTTATTTCATCCGGACGATCAGTCAGTGCCTGCTGCATCTGCTTTAGATATATGGCTTTCTCTTCAGGGTCATCATCTAGACGTTCAGCTGTGGCCGTTTCTTGGTCTACCAACTTCACATGACCCGAGCGCTGCACCAATAAGACATCATGATCATATTGAATGACATTGGGATTTTCTGTCGCCATTACTTCAGCATTATAGAATATCGGATATCCTTCTGGGGTTAGGAATATCCGGCGCTGTTTCTCAATAGGTATCGATCTTACTACTTCCTCAAAAGATCTTAAAGATTCCTCAAATGCCAATACGACGCTATCTGGAGCAGGTTCTTTGCCCGCAGCAACCCTATCTGAAGTGAAAAATCTGCGTAATGCTGGAATATTGATGCCGCTCTGTTTCCCGTGTGTCATGTTTCTGACTGCGAGAACTTCCTGTTTTTCAACATCGAAAGTTACGAATATATTTTGGCCATCAGTTTTTTCCGTACCTTCCAACTCTCCACTAGAAGCTCTGATAAATACATCTTTGATATCTTTAAAGGTTATAGAACCATTATCATAAAGATGATCCATATGTCCATACCAGCCGCCCATTTATTTCTCTTTCTGCTCCTCTAAGACTTTCACCTGCTCTTCTAATCGATCAATTCTCTGGTTCATCCTTCTGAAATTCCTTCTAACCTCTCTCATTTGAGATTTGGCTATATCGATTCTACTCGAATCAGCTTTAGTCATCGGTTTGATGTTCTCTAAAGCCTCCCTAACAGATTCAATATAAGACATAACATTGGGTTTGTTATGAGATTCACCTAACAAAAACCCTCTAGTTAATTTGTCTAAATCAACCTTCATCAGAAGTGACTTCCGTCAAAGTGTCGTCCGTATCCGTAGTCGTCGTCGTATCTGTCGTAGTTTTGGTAGTCTTGCGACGCGTAGGACGGCGGCGGCGAGTTGTAGTTGTAGTGGTAGGTGTCTCTATGATGTCTGTATCTTCTGTAGTGGTCGTCGTAGTTCCAGTCGTGGTTTCCGTTGTAGTTCCGCCAGTTGTAGTGGTGGTGATTGTATTTCTGTTTCTTAGCCTATTTCTCAAAGCCTTTTTCTTTCTCGGGTTCATTTTTGTTCTCCTAAAGTTACTTTATATGGGTTTTTTTTATTTCTTCCTCTTAAATTCATTGGTCCTTTTACTGTCAACCGATTAATCACTGGTGAAGGTTTTCCAATCAGACTATCATCATATACCAAGTCGGTGACTTTTTGTATCTTATCTTTCAAATTGCGAGCGGTCATGGTTCGATCATCCGGATCCGTTACTGTGTTGGATAGGAACCTAATCTGGTTATCTGTGCCTGCATCATTTCTCTCTTGTTGTACATCGGCGTAAAAATCGCTACCGCGTACCCATGCTACCAAATTGGCGCTAGAATTATGCTTAAACGGATCTGAAGGTTTTCCGCCGTTATATAGCTCGGTTACTCTGGGTGCACTTAAGTTGGTGTTCCATATTGTTATTTCATCTAGTATGCCTTCAAATGATTCAGTTCCTGCCCAATTACTACCAATGGCGCCTTTTGTGGGTGCCTCAATGGTGCCGGCTGCGCCAGGGGAGGCGTTTAAACTCACTGAACTGGCGTCGACATATAGAACAGGAGTGGTGCCGGAATATGACACTACAACATGGTGCCATGTATCTGAAGAAAAAGCATCGTTATTTGTATACCAGAACCCGTCTGTACCATCATGTTTTACCTTGACGACAATTCGATTTGATGTGCCATCACCATCCGGAGACCCGTATACATAAATCTCTCTATGACTAAAATCAATAGCATTTCCAACACCAACAGTTATGTCAATTGTTTTCTTCATCCAGAACGAATAAGTAAACGCTGCGGTGTTGAGCATACTGACCGTATCGAATTTCATCACGGCGCCGCTGGAGCCCGGATCATCTTTAAAGTAGAACGCACGAGGCTCGTTATATTGTTGCTTGATATCCTCATATTTGTTTATCACATAATTTTTAGATATCAGTGCCATTAATATTAGTTCCCAGCCTTGTTTTTGATTCGAATGATCGTCTTTTGTTCATTCTCATTCAATTGTCTCAATTCTTCTTCAGTCAAGCCAATTGCTTGTGATGCGGCCGCGGCCAACTTCTTTAATGCCGCCAACATTTCAGGATCAACCTCGCTCAGAACTTTAAGTGAGCCGGCAACTAAAGTCGTCGATGCACCCTTATAAAGAGCTATCAGCGCCTGTACAACTTGCCATGCACCGGCCATGTTGAAAAACAACTTGAGAATGCTCATCTTGCTTTTGCCGCGAGATGTAGGAAGCTCTTTTGCTGGTTCTGCTGGTTCTGCAGTAGCAGTGGCGGGATTCGCACCACCGACGTTGATCGCATCTAGCCGGGCGGCGAAGCCGGCCAGGGTCTTGTCGTCGACCTCGCTAATATGCTGTTGAACAACCTCCGCAATCACTTCTCGTAATTCTTCTTCAGTCACTTTATCGTTCCTCCAATCCATTGGATTTAGTTCCCGATCTTAAACTTCGAATTTAACAATCTGTTAAGCTCGTTGTTCTTCCATTCCTTGAGAGTAAGTTCTTCACTTACATCATCATCGTCGCGATCCCATGCATCGTAACCTTCCTCAACCTCTTCTTCTTCCTCGTTGAGTTCTCCAGATGGCTTCTTGGTTCGGCGGCCGCCGTCATCTCTTCCATACGCAGTATCGGTTGTTTTCGTACGCTCATCAAGCTCGCCACCGATGAGTTCATCTGCATCCGCAACTTCTTGTGGTGTAGGTTGACCAACCGGTGTGGCCTCAGCATCTGCGGCTTTTTTGCGTATATGGCTAACCATCTTAACAACATCCTCTCCACTTAAGCCAATTTTGGGAAGAAGTACTTTGACAACGTACTCTGCCTGCTTCTCGGCCGTCAGATTGGCCAAGGTGCCGGCGATGGACTTAAAAATACCCTCAACAGAACCTGTGTCAAGTCGCTTCGTATGGCGCTCTGCAGCGGCTAATCCAGCGGAAAGCTCGTCGGCCTCTTCAATATCATCTACTTCATTTGCTGCAGACACTCTCTGCTCAACTTTTTCTTTGATGAGTTCGTTTAACTCAGTTCTTGTCAACTTCATCTTATAGTTTCTCCTATGATATGTTTCTTCTAGTTTTAAAGAATCTTCCCAATTTCTCAGGTTCAGGCTTCCCCTCTCGTAAGCATCTCTCTCAATCCGTTCGCCATCATCAGTCGAGGCATATCCTTCATGAGTTTCTAAATTATCCAGTTCACCTTTGCAATTTTGTGCGTGATGTACCAATTCGTGAGAAAGAGATCTAAGAATGTCCTTCTCATGGCGCCTATCAACAAACACAGAGACTTGCATATTAGCTGGATCGTAATAGGCAGTCTTACCTAAAACCTGATCTGCATTAGTTGAGTCGGAAATAAATTCAATTGACACTGATTGATCAAAACCTAATCTCTCTTGAGAGAATGGCATAAACTCTTCAACGTACTTTGTAAGGTTGTCTAAGTTTCTACCAGATTTGTTTTCCAGAGACCATAATCTCTCTGTACTCTCTCTTATATCAACTCTAGTATTATCGTCGAAGGTCCTAGTTGTTGCGTCAACTGTAGTGTCGTCTCTATTTTTCTCTTCTTCAGAAGCCTGATCAGCGGCCATGTTGATATGCTGCGCAGCTGATGGCACACCTCCTTTCATCCACCTCAGTAGTGTCTTGAATGCGTCATAATGTGACAATTCACCATCTAACACTTTTTCACTTAATTCTTCGAAAGCCGCGCGTGTCTCGTCATCAGTATCCTCACTAAAATAGAAATCATAAAAGGCGTTCACTTCTTCAGGAGTTAATATGGTGTCGCTGTTGCCGTGCCTTAGTTTAAAACGTGAATCTACCTTTTCTGCCGCGCGTACGTCGATCCAAGTTTTCAATTTATATGTACGATGGGCCGCTTCCTTATCACCCCTGTATGTTAGGCTATCAGCGTTGGGCTCCTTCGATGATCGGCCACCTCTAGTTGGTTTAGCCGGCTTGGGAGCAATTATTTCTAATTCGCGCTGCGCAAATGCTTTTTGCACCGCATCGTCGTCGTTCGGATCTACGTTGGCGAGAAGATCTACATCTGTGAGCATATCATTTCTAAACTTTTCTAGACGGCTAGCCATAACTTCTACATCTGATGCGTATACATCTGATTCATCAGCAAGCTTCTGATAAGCTGGCATAACAAATCGATCAAATTTGGCATCAACTTCCTCAGGAGTGAGATCTATGGGATCCATACCTAAAGCCCGACGGCCAAAATCAAGCGGAGCTTCGTTCAACTCCATTCGTACTAGCTTACGAAGTTCTGTCTCAGATATTAGCATGCATTAGTCCCTGCGAGTGATCACCTATTAAATAGTTAATAATATTGGAATGTGTGATTATTTACGTACAAGAGTTGGGGAATTTATATTAACTGGTCTCGTATACGTACTTCGTGCGCACGTGATCATCTGTCATCCACTTAAATGTGCCTTCATTTATCAGATATATATAATTTTTGTTAACCATGACGTCACAGTTATAATTATTTTTTTCTTTTACTAACATTTGATCCATTATTATCCCAACGTTCCTGCTAGACTCGGGATTTTTTAGTATAGTGCCTACAGACAGCTTAAGTATACCTAGCTGCCTACCACTCACATCATAGTTTTCCTGTGGTTGTCGTATGTACCTTTGTTAAAACGTAATGTTGCGTACGCTCTAGTTAAAAAATTAAATTTTTCTGTATTTCCACCGTAAGATGGGTGTCGGTAAGGTCCGGTATATGCACTAGCTCGAAAAGCTTCAGTGATATCTTCTTGGGAAGTTTCCTCAGTGATCAATAGACCACCTGTGCTCACTATTTCATATAGGTTAAGTCTCTCATATTCTTCAGCATCAAAGGTCATACCAGCAGAGTCTTTGTACACATTAATAACCTCTTCCTTAATAATAGATTCCAATCGTTCTTGTGTTATGTCTATAATCATGTTAGTTCCCTTCAATGACGAATATGTTCACCCAGCGCTGCTCCAAATAGATCTGCCACTCTTCATCTGACATGATATCATTTTCCAGGAGATACTCAATCTGTTTCATATTCTTATGATGATCCAGAGTGTTACTTAACGAATTAATTAAAAAATTCACTGCTTGTGTAGTGGTGGCCACATCGTAGTTTGTTTCGTACATATTGTCCTCACTAAATTGCTGATACAGCTATACTCTTATTTAAATATTTCGCATTACTTATAACTAGTTAAATTATTTTTCTGAAGCTAATATAATAATTTATACTTCAAATCAACAGGTTAACGAATTAACTTTTTCTCTTTGTTAACCATGTGAAATATTTTAGCACGTTTTGAGAAGGAATTTAACCCCCCAGCAGCATTTTTATCCAAATATCGTTCCGGCCCCTCTATTTAAATAAGGAGAAGAAAAATGGGAGTTAACCACAAAGAAACTTTAGAATTGTTGGACGTAGTAGTAAACAAGTTCAATATTGATTATGGAAATATGAAAATTTGCGATTTAGGAAATCAAAGAATGTGGTCTTCATTAAATATTGAAGGCATTCCAATTACACGAAAAGGGTATCTTTTAGGAGATTATTTTAAAATTTTAAAAGGAGTCCCTTTTCACGTTTCTATCGATCTGAATGGAAAGAACGGATCGTTACCCATTGACCTCACAAAACCTATCACCCGTCCAGTTGTTGGTGGGCCATTTCAATTAATAACAAATTTTGGAACTTCTGAACATGTGCCTGGGCAATATTGGTGTTTTAAGAATATTCATAATTTATGTGACGTCGGCGGCCTTATGTATCATGTAGTACCTAAAGTTGGGAATTGGGATGGGATAAACTGCGGCTTAAAAGAACCCCATTGTCCGTATTTTTACAATTCAGACTTTTTTCAACAATTGGCAGAATTAAACGGATATGAAATTGTTGTTAATAAGATATGGAATCACGATCACATAGTTCCAAAGAGAGCAAGAGAGGAATGTGTTTGTGTATATAGAAAGGTTAAAGATACAGAATTCGTTGAAGAAGAGGTATTTTCTAAAATTCCTTTAGCGGTTATTCACAATCCAAGCAAAACTGGTAATTATGCAAGCGGAGGTATGTAATGACAGAAAAAGTTTTAGTAACAGGCGGCGCCGGCTTGCAGCCGGCTCTCATGTTGATAGAAGTATTTTAAACCCTCTTGAATTTGTTATGGATAATGTCGTTGGAACATGTAATATACTAGATTATGCACGGCTTCAATGTGAAAATTTAAAATTGTTTCTTTATTTCAGTACAGATGAGGTCTTCGGCGTCGCCCTTCCGGAAGTATCTTACTGAAGTTGCTCGATGGCCGCCGCCATCAATGAATATTTTACGCATATGTACAAACCCTCACTATAATTAGATCCAGCTTGTAATATACTCCTTGCTCTTCGTATAACGATTAGAGAAGTGAATTGATTATAGGAAGATAATCTTCGGCGTTTGCACCTTGTATGTTTTGGCGTACGATCATACCGCTATCCAATACCCAAACTAACGGAAGAGTCACGCGTCCATTCATTGCGCGTACCAAACTAGAAGAAGGATCGGCCAATACACGGAAAGGAACAGAGCCGTATATATCCATCATGTAAAGTTCGAATTGTTGTAATATGGTCGTCGAAGCCGGCTGCCCTGCTCCATTTTCAAATAATGTATAATATACTTCTACACCACGTTCTTTCCAATCCGGAGCAACCATCGCCAAATAATCAAATTCGACCAAACAGGATCCGCACCATTCAGCACCCGTTATAACTAAAACAGCTTTACTACCACACAACGATTTGATGTTAACCGGATCCCACTCTGCATTGGGGAACTGGACTGATGGGAACACATCCCCCTCTCTAAAACCGACTGGCAGAGATCTGTTTGGGCATTCAGTGTTACTCTCCTCTGTGACGATTTCTCCCGTGATCGTGGGCTGTTGGAGAGCGTTACGTACTCTAGGCGGTCCGCAACCGGCCAAATGCGAAGCTAGCCAAAGGCCAGCGGCCAACAACAATATGTCTGCAATTAAAAATTTCATTGGAGTGTTCATTCGTCTTCTAATCCTTTTTATTATTGCCAACCATCGTCGGCCGCGGCCTGTTTTGGGCTTTTTAGTATGTGCAAGGAAGATCTTCCGTCATGACGAAACCAAAACACAGATGGTTCTATTTCGTCGACATGTGTATTATCTAATTTAAGTTCGAACAATCCATATTTCTTGTCTTCCAATTTCATGTATAACTTGGCACGTCTAGACCTATTCATCTTTCTAAGGGCATTTCCACTAGTATCTTGTACTACCAATATTCCAGATCTTATAAAATGTTTTGTATCATATGCCATCACTATCTGCATACATTTAAGCGTGACGTTGCCGTGTATAATCCTATGTATATTTTTTCCACTATACGAATAAAAACGCTTAAGCGGAGAATTGTACAGATAATTCGCTAGCGAATCAGTATACATTGCCTAGTTTTCTTTATGACTCTGTTAAAAAATCTATTCATTGTCGTCGCAGTTGGAGAATAAGAGATACTATCGAAATCACTGTTGACAGAAACTATCATCCCGACCAATCGACCAGTTATACTGAGAATAGGAGATCCGGAGCTTCCTCCGGCCGCTGGTATACTGTATACTGCTAATTTTTTAATTCTCTCAGAATCATTTACTGCGAGTACTCCGTTATATACACCCTTGAATACGGGTACCATATTAACGTCAAATAATCCTGTGGGCGCGGCGACGTTGAATACGGGCGCGCCAATATCGGCTCGATTAACTGTGGTGCCGATGGTTTGCATGTACAAACCTTCTGCGTATATCACGCACATATCGTTTTTTTTATCTAACCCAATGACAACAGCACTGGAGACTTTCCCAGATAAACCAATGGTTTCCAAATCGACACTAAAATATACGTCATCATCCTCAGATAAAGGCATGCCGGCTTCCATCGCAGACAACAATGTTCTTTCAATTAAGTAGTCGGGGCTACATGCGTGTGCAGCAGTCATAATAAAAGTGCCGTGATCATCAGTCCCGATTGCGAAACCACTAGCGCTCGTCGCACCATTCTTAGTTATGCATACTTTCTTCTTCTTTCTCTTCTTTTTTTTCTTCTTTTTTTTCTTTTTCTTTATCTTGCAAACTTTTAGATCGCAACTGTGTCTAATTTGCACAAACGTTTCGCGCGCCCCACTTATAATCTCTTCGTTTTTAATTGGGTCTGGGGGAGTGACGTCACTATCGACCCCGAAAGTCAGTAGTGTGCCGATGATAAAAACTATTAAGCCGGATGCTGTAATAAACCGCTTCATCGTACATATTAAATACGTACATTGGTGGTTAAACGGTAAATTATTTTTTTATTTTGTGGATTTCTTTGGTAATTTTAAAAAATTCGTCATGATTTCGTAGTCGATTAGTTCAATTGTGGCGTCTAGCTGCTCTTTCGTGATTGAATCACGCAAATTGGCCTTGAGAATTTTACGAAATGCGGTTTCCCCGGTAATCAAGCTTGGATCATAAGAGCAGTATTCGCATAAATTGACATATTGTTCGAAAACTTCGAAAAAAAGTTTATCCGCAACGTCATCATCCCAGTCGCAGACTTCCACCAACGCGGTACGTAAAGAATACGATTTTGCTAACTTTTCTACCGCATTATCAAATTCATCGGACATCTAAAAACCTAATTTTGTGTTTTGGCACCACTTTTTTCTTTTCTGCTCTCTTTTTCAGTATCAATTGTATCTCAGGGCCGTTAGCGACGTCATTTTTTTCAGTGATGTTGGTAAATTGTGGTTTGAAATTGTCATCAAATAATTTAACTGCAGAAACAGAAGAAAAATAGTGCACATGACCATCAAATGGCGGTATGTCATCGTACCCGGGTACCGGATTAGGGTTGCACGTACTTCTCTTTACCGGTACTTGCACAATTAGCATCTCTTTGCATACATCGGAGACTTTTTCTGCGAAAGAAAAGACATCATCAATGTGTTCGAGCACATCTAACGCAATTACCACATCCGCTTTGACGTTTTCGACCGCCAAAAAACTGTCGTTAGCGACACTAAATCCCATTTCAGCCGTCTGAGCAGCCAAATTCGGGTTTATTTCGCAGCATGTGTAGTCTTTTTTTTCAATTTTGAATTTTTCGCAAAATTTTTCAGCAAATAGACCATCACCAGACCCAATTTCCAAGAAAGTATAACCAGAAATGTAATACTGAATCCATTGTATACTGTCCAAAAGGTTTTCTATGTGAAAAATACGCTTTTCAAGCGCAAAAGTCGGAAAATTTTTCCTATATTCTTCAGCATGGTATTGATCTAAGTCGCCTTTAAAGTGTCTGTACATGTGCCGGCACTTGCTGCACACATACACATCCGGAAGTCCGCCCGGCTTAAGCACTTTATAGGCGATTTTTATTGATGATTCGTCTTCGCAAAGTGATATGCGCTGAAATTGGCCCATTTTGCAAAATCGGCAGTCGTCTTCGTGGTCAAAAAGTTGCATGCAACCAGTATACCACGTTAGGCCGCGATTTTTTCCGGAAATTTTTCACACTACTTAGCCTTTTTCGCAATAGCAGATCCCTTCCACCACTTAGTTTTGTTAGATTTCGGAGAGCATTTAGTACCAGAATCGCACCATTTGTACCCATTCCCCAAAAGACCGGAATCCTCTTCCAACATCTTCTCAAGTTCCTCTCTTACCAAGTTCCTGAGGTCATTTTCTGTTAATGTGATTAAATTACTCATCTTGTACCGACTTATCCGCCACAGGATCGATTATAACGGTATCATCCAAGGGAGGAAGGTCAGCGGGCATAAAAGAGGGTGGTTTGTCTAGGAGAGGGTCCCAGTGGGGATCATCGTCATTCTCAAACCCTTCGAACAGTTGTTCACGGATTAGTCGTTTAAGATCGTCGTAAGTTAGCATGATATATTATATAGTCCGGTCTATCACTTAGATTCGACACAATTAAGAGTTATGGTGTATTTTTTCCTCAATATGACGACGCCATCCCCTTTGCATGTCTTGCAACTACTGTCGACCGTGTTTCCGCGTCCCTCACATTTCTCACATGGCCGAACTGTGTTCATAATAACGTTCGATTGGTTAAAAAGTTCTTGTACCATTCCAGTACCAGAACATGGATCGCATTCAATGCGTTTATCGCCACCAACACCACCACAATCTCCACATATGTGCTCTTCATTGATCTTGATATGTGATTTAATGTCCTTACTCGACTTGAGTTTCTTGAATGGTATACGAAAGTTGATTAAGGTGTCGCTATTATGTGTAGTTGGTTTTTGTGCGCTAGGCTTTTTAGCGCGATTATGCGCGTTGTTGTTAACGCGTGCTTGAAACCCTTGGGAAAAGAAATCGGAAAATAACGAATCTAAGTTGATCCCACCAGAAAAAGGGTGGCCACCTTGTCTATGGAAAGGCCCGGGCGCGCGACGCATGTCATATTCTTGGCGCTTTCGATTATCAGACAGTGTAGTGTATGCCTCGTTTATCTCTTTGAATCGCTCTTCAGAGGCTGTATCGCCATGGTTCAAATCTGGGTGGTATTTTTTTGATAAATTTCTGTATGCCTTTTTCAACTCTTTAACGTTGGCGTTCTCGGCCACTCCTAAAACTTTGTAATAATCCGGCATATGTACACAATTTAATACGCTATAGCGTTTTGTCAACCTTTACGTGTTTTTCAAATTTAACAATATCAACCCTATAGCTGCTAAAGTAAGATTGGTACCCCATACTGCTCTCTCAGTTGGATATCCTGTCTCGCACATGTTTGCGAAGGATGCGCCTAGAATTACACACATTACTACTGTCAATGCCATATAACACACTAGGCGCCCAATCTTTTCTCCACGCTCCATACTATAATTATCAACGAATTAGCTAATCTGGCTTTTTATTTTTATTTCGCGTGCACGGATGCACTTAGTCGCCGGCTGGTGCCCCTATGTGGGAGATATCTTCCGGCCCCGGGGGGGGTGGGGGGGGAGGGTACCCCTGTATTGCGTTGTGTTACCTATGTGCTATAGCATAGAAAAAACCCCGACAACGCTAGCTGTCGGGGCTTCCTGCATATCTGCTACCTATTTCAGTTCCTCGGACTGTGACCCAGCCTATCTTCTACTGTTCTCGTAAGAACTTGACGCTGCTCCGGTAGGTCAACGCGCTTCCGTTCTGTTATAGGCAAGGAACGGACATTTAGTAAGGTATCATTGCTGGATATGCTATGAGGTACCTATTACCTCGTTTATGATCGTTCGCTATATGTTTGGGTTCTATACATTTGTTTTTATTGTCCTCGGCCATTTCTCTTGAGGTGGGCAGCGATTAGCGCGTCAATCTGCTCACTGGTTAGTTCGGGGCAATGCTTCTTGACTGCCACGATTGTCTCTCCCACACTCGACTCATGCAGGATCAGTTGATCCCAAATGATATGCTCTGCGAAACTCTTATCTCTCACTACTTTCTCTCCTCTCGGACTCTCTTATACATCATAGCACAAACGGCGCACGATATCAAGTGTTTTCTTTCTACTGGCTCCTAGAGCAAAGTGAATCCATCGTCAATGATAGCAACGGTTTGCGGATATGCTCTTTTCTTCCCTCCGGCGTCAATTTGATGACACCTAGTGACTGTCAAGTGTCTGACATGCCATGTTATTGACGTTGCAACAGTGTCAAATGGATGACGATGGGTGTTAGTTGACATTGTTTGCTGGGTATGGTACTAGATCACCCACCCATTTCGCACCCCTTTCGTTCTTTACTTTTGTCAATGCACGGTGGCTACTCCCGTAACTCGCTGATTTACCAACTAAAATCAATTCTGTACGAACCCCGATGCTTTCTTGGGCGTGTTTAGAGACTGAAAGAGTGGTGTACTAACCAGGGGCGCACTATATGTTAGAACCCTGGCGACAGGCTCACCGTTGACATCGAAAGTAACGTCAATCTTACCCGACAGATAAAGTTCGATCATTGTCTTGATCGTCTCTACTCTATAAAGGTCGCCCATGATTGAGTCAGCAATTGCTAGTGTCTGAAGTTGCTTGACTACTTCGTCCGTTTGGAAGATTGTTTCTTTTGTATCCTCGGACATATTTGTTGTGTTGTCCCCTGTTGTGTCAAATCCGATCGGGTTCATTGTTTCTTTATCTTTCTCGGGATGATTGTTGTTGTTAGTGTCTGTGATTGATCTTACGGAAGAAGTCAAAGATGACAATCCCGCACGCGACTGTGATAAGAATGTTAGTAATCGTCTCCATAGGCTCACCTACTCCTTTGCACAAGCCTGGATAAATCGTTGAGGCTGAAAGTGTTGATTGACGCTCTCTCTGTTCATAGCGTCGGCAAAGAGAATTGCAACTTTATTTCTATCCTCTTTGTCCTCGATGGTGTTGATCGTTGCGGCGATAAATTCCATATGTCGCCGCTGCATATTGACCTGCACGTTGCGTCCCTTGACAATCATTACTCGTCCTCGCCAAAGAAGTCAATGTCAGTGATGTCTCCGAGATCCATGATGATCCGTCCGTCGTCGTCGGAGATACTCGCGCCCCCTTGACTGGTCACGGTTTCCGTGACGTCTCGGAATTCGTCCTCAATCAGATACTGATCGTCTCCCATTTTACTTGTCCTCGCTAGTGTTTGGGGTGAAAGGCGCCGGCGGGCTAATGACGCGCACGTCGGCGCGATCAAGCATCGCGTGTGCGATGGTGCCGGCCAAATAGTTGCGGTGATCGGCTCGCGTGAAGTCCATAGCCTCGACGGCCTCGCCGTTGTCGTCAACAATCTGACTAATGATGGCGGTGAGTTGTTCACTGGTCATGCTAGTTGCCCTCCCGCACTGTCAAGCGGTGGACGCTAGCGTCGAACAATTCAAGGCTAGCGGCGACGGTCATCAGGCCGATCGCAAAGTAAAAGGGCTGAAAGCTATAGATAATGTCAAACAAAGTTTGTCCTATCGGTTTAGGTTGTTATGTAGTTGAATGATGATGGCGTCGATGTCGGGATCCTTCTCTTGGATCTCGCCAGTCGAGATCAAGCGCTTGCGGCGCTCAACAAGATGATAGGCCGCGGCTTGCTCAAGGTGATCCGCGCAAAGCGTACCCTCAAGGGGCGTTTCATCGTTGCAGTCGCTAACGG
>Ga0080013_1002378_pt1 | contig 22219 bp, 25 predicted proteins | sample ETNvirenome_6_85_FD_69236 | JGI IMG/M metagenome (GOLD analysis project Ga0080013, IMG submission 69236) | Marine viral communities from the Pacific Ocean - ETNP_6_85 (SPADES assembly) (version 2) | ecosystem: Environmental > Aquatic > Marine > Oceanic | place: Pacific Ocean | collected 2013-06-19 | reverse complement strand
GGAAGTTTTTTTCAACACAAGTATTAACACCACTTCCATCCAAGTAGAAATATGTAGTTGGAGAACCAGTGCTGTCATCAGCTTGGAATCGGATATCTGCATCAGCAGTGCACTGCGTAATGTAAAGATTACCAGTACCGTCAGCGGCAATATTGGAAGCACTACCATCGTGAAAAAGCTGTAAATCATGAGCATTTCCCAATGTTATTTTACTGCTATCAGGTACACTTATACCAGCAGCTGCACTAAGATATCCTGTAGCAGTTAAGTTACCAGCTACAGTTAATAATCCGGTTGATTGACAAGCTATACTGTTACCAATTGTATCTGTATCAGACCAAACTGGTAAGTAATTTGCTGTTCCAGATCCATCAACGTTACCGGATGATGTTGCAAAGATGTCTGCTAGGTCTCTCCCAGCGGAAACAAAGCCTCTTGTTGTTGCTGTAGCACTTAATCCACCGTAACTGCTTATACTATCAACAAACATTGCCCCGCCTCGTACTAAAGAAGTGTCTCCTTTATAGGCTGTACTATCACACAAACAAAATGCTGGTGTGGCGTCTGAAGCACCAAGAGCTACTGATACACCTCCATAAGAGACTGAACTATTTGCAAGACAGCTATTAGGTATATTATTTGCATAAACCTGAGAACCACCACAGTAAAGATAGGTAAAACAACCATAATAACCACAAACTGTACCACCGCTGGCGGTTATATCATTGCCGGCGATAAAATAACATCCGCATACATTACCACTTCCATCCATGCAAGAAGAACCATCAGTAACAATGGCACCACACACATATGAAGTACCGCATACGGTGGCACCACAAACAGATGTAGTACCGCAAACAGCAGGAGCGCAAACAGATGTAGTACCGCAAACATTAGCAGCAGTCACAGATCCACAAGCACTAATATTACCTTTAACAGTAAGCTTTTCATTAGGTCTAGATGTACCTATACCAACCTTACCTTCAAAATAATTAGCACTTAATCCAGAAGCACTAAGACTCCCACCAGCACTTATGTTACCTGATACAGTAAGCGCTTCTCCCGGTGAAGTTGTACCAATACCAATATGAGGATCGGAACCGGTGGCTAGAATAGTACCATCAACCTCCAATTCGGCTTCGGGAGAACCTACACCGTTGATTCCCACTCTATTTGTACTTGCATCAGTCTTGAATAGCGGGTTACCTTCATTAGACCCGTTACCCTTAATAATAATATCTACATTATTACCACCATCATTGAATGTAATATCGTGTGGCTGAGCACCAGCATCGTTTAAATCTATATATGATATACCACCAATATTAAATCTAAGTCTATCATTTGTAAAATTAAGATAAGTGTTAGGATCACCATTATGATAAATGTATTGGTCAACACCTATATCTCCCGCAACATCCAGTGTATAATCTGGCGCGTTTGTACCAATACCAACATTTCCAGCAAAGTAATTATTATCACCTATAGCGCTAAGATTATTCTGTGCACTAAGACTACCTGATACAGCTAATATACTAGATGATTCATATGCTATACTATTGCCTATAGTATTAGCATCTTCCCATTTAGTTATATAACCGGCTGTACCTGTACCAATGTCTGGTACATTTAACCCCATAATAGTACCACTAGCACTTATATTACCACATACAGTTAATTTTTCAGCGGGTGAGGAGATCCCAATACCGACATTACCAGCAAAATAGTTAGCACTTAGACCTGTAGCGCTAAGACTACCTTGTGAACTAATACTACCGGCTACAGTAAGCGCTTCCTTTGGCGCGGAAGTTCCAATACCTACATTATTTTGATTTGCATCTGCAAATAGTAAATATTGGGTTTCAGTTCCTTCTACTCTAAAATCATTATACCCTAAACCAGCATTATTAACTGTTAATCTACCTACTTGTAAACAGTCTTTTATATCTCCATCTTCTGCTGTTATAGTTCCATTAGAACTTATATTACCAGCTACAGTTAGTCTTTCTGCTGGGAAACCTGTTCCTATACCTACATTATCTTCACTTGCATCAAGATATAATAATTTATTGTTTGAACCATTAGCACTTCTGAATACAATATCAGTATCAGTATTATCATCATTGAAAATAAGTCTATTATAATCAGCATCTCTCTGCCATGCGCATATAAAATTTACACCACCAGCAGCGATCGTAATTTTATCACCAGTTGGAAAATTAATATAAGTTTCTTCAGCTGAGTCCGTTGCATGATAAAGACCATCTCCAACATATACTTTACTATCAGAAGTTGTTGCAGATATATTACCAGCTACAGTAAGCTTTTCATTTGGTGTAGGTGTATTAATACCAACATTACCTCTAAAATAATTAGCACTTAATCCAGAAGCACTAAGACTCCCACCAGCACTTATGTTACCGGCTACAGTTAATTGAGATGGGGTTATACAAGCTATACTATTACCTAAACAAGTACTACCCTCCCAAACAGGTATAAAGCAGGTTGTGCCTGAGCCGGCGATCCCGCCGGCAGAACCACCAGGGCTAAAGATCTCAGACAAATCTCTACCCGCAGAAACAAACCCTCTTGGCGAAGTTGTAACGTTGACACTGGCGGCACTAAGACTACCATTAGCACTTATATTACCAGATACAGTAAGCTTTTCCCCGGGGGTAATTGTACCAATACCAACATCACCACTATCAGCAAAAATTATTTGTCCGCCTTCATGGTCAACAAACAGCGCGATAGGTTCATTACTACCAGCTTGCTTAACATATAATGCCGGTCCAGTGCCGTGGTTAATGACAGATAAAGCAGATGTTGTTGAAATAATTGTTCTTAATACTGTTTCATCACCGTAAACAGATAAGTTTCCATATATAGTGGTATCACCGCCGATACACGCACTATTAGTGACCATGAGTGAGTCACACACACATGCGGAATTCTTTACTTTAAAATCTTTATTAAGTCCCATATTTTACGAGTTCACTTTCCCCCGCATATATATTTATATTAAAATATCTTAATAGTGAGCAACTCCATGAACAGTTGCTGTACAATCAGAACTTACTGTAATTAACAAATCAATATAACTAGATCCTACACTTACATTAATATTTGTAAGTAATGAGGTTGCCTGTGCATCAACTATACCGTATGTTGTACCATCCGCGGTCGTTCCATTATGCGTGACTAATACTTCGCATGCCGTCCTATTAGTGCCACCTGCTAGTGTAATAACATACTTAGCTGTTTTAAACTGTGTTTTATCGAACGTATTAAGAGTGTTAGCACCTGATGTTAAAGATTTAGAAAAAACACTAGTTTTAGAATATACAATTCCATCCGCAGCATACTCTATAATATCACCTCTAACAGTTAAATTACCGTCAACCTCTGTATTACTAAAATTAATTTCACCATCTTGTATATGGTCCCAGGTCGCTGTACCATCTGCTGATGCTTTAAGATATAAATCTGCACCCTTTTCTATAAATGGCTGCAAGCCAGTACTTTTTATCTCAGTACCCTCTACACTAATTTTTGTACCTGACAGTGTATCACCTTGCCACGTTCCAAAATAATTAGCTGCAGAAAGACTATTTGCAGAAAGGTTACCGGTAGTGATAGTACCGCCGGATAATACACTTATGTTACCTGCTACAGAAAGCCGTTCGTTAGGTACTACACCTATACCTATATCACCAAGAAAAAAATTACTTCCTCCAGGATGTACCTTTAATAAACCCATTATACATATTTAATAGTATAACAGGAAAACTAAATCATTGTTTAGGAGTTTTTATATGTGGTACGTCAACCTGACTTAAAGTGTGATGAAGTAATTTTTTATGTGATACACGTTCTGGGTTAATATCAATACCACCTCTACGCGCGTATAAACAGCGCACACTAATTTCATCTGGGTTAATTGCATCCATTATACGCTTATAAATAGCCTCACAAATCTCTTCATGAAAATGGCATTCGTCTCTAAAAGAAACAATATACTGTAGCAACGAAATAGGGTCAACGGTATTTTTACCTTTCATATAGATATAAACATCTCCCCAATCAGGTTGTGAAGTAACACGACAATTAGACTTAAGTAAAGCACTATGATAATAAACTTTATCTGAAGGAGCATCTTCTATTTCTTGAAGCAAGCTTGGATCTTCTGAATATACAGAAAACTCCACCCCGTCAACAGGGTATTCATCTTCTAATGTAATATAATTAGGTGTGCAATTTTCGCTATGCATCCACTCCTCTTTTGCTGTAAAAATATTAGCATCACCTAAAACCCGACGATTACTATGAACTTTAACTTGTACTTTAGTTTCGAGGAGCGCGCTTAAATCAGTCGCGGCAATTTTACTAATTTCATCTAAAACATCTCCTGCAGTATCACCTAGCTTAGTCATATTAAAAGAATTAAAATATAACTTAATAGACTTAGATTCAACAATATACTTACTATCACAAGAATATACAATCTTAGCTACACCAACGACCGGTAGACCATTATTAGTAAGAGCAGAAATTTCATATCCATTCCAAGTATCATTACCCACAAAAGGCAAATCACCATCTTTTAAACCTAGATGAGTTCTATTTGATTGACGAGGCTCTCGTACAAGAAGACTCGGATCATATGATGATTTATATTTTGAAGTTTTTCCTAAATGTTTACTAACACTACTATTATCAAGTTCAGCCATAATTAAATTTTAATATCTATATCATGTTTAGCAAGAGTTGATTTAACAATCTCTAGTCTTTCTTCTACACTACCTTTTAACGTTACAACTTCGCTATTAAAATTTTCTCTTGCTAAGTGTATGTTAAATATATTAATAATTTCATTTCGAAATCTTTCATCTACACTTCTCTCCCCATCATCAACTAACTTTACATCATCCGGAGAAGTATAAAAAATGACATCATATTTATCTTTTAATTTTTTCCAAATTAGCTCACACGCATCATAACACGGTCGACTAATCTTACCTTCTTGAAGCAGCCATAAAGAATATACAATACCATCTAAAGCGCAGCGATCAAATATTTGATGTATACCTCTGATTAAGTTATTAGCTCTATTTTTATAAATATTGCGAACATGCTCGGTCATAATAAGCATTTGAGTTAAATCACCGCCTTGCTCATTAATAGGCATCTCATAATCACGCATTACCAGTCTTGTAACTTCCGGTACAAACTCAAACGGATAGTCTCCGTTGCACTTATGCAAATGATTTAATAGAGTAGTCTTACCTGTACTTTGAGCACCTGTAAACGAAAAAATCATACTTTAATTATATAAACGTTCCTTTAAAAATCTATACCAAGCAGTAAAAGAAGTAGTTCTTAATGCATCATATGTACCATCTAAACTACCAATATAGCTTGTAGGTACCATCTCTTCACATATAATCTCACCCGCGTCTACTTCTTCAACTACTCTATGAACCACACTGCCAACTTCATTGTAATTATCGATATTATCCCAAGCTCGTTGTTGTGGGTCCTTGCCCTTTAATTCAGGGTATTTTGTTATCAACCCCGGATGACCGTTGTAGATGTTATACTTTTTACATTTATCTGGAGGCACTATCCGCAACCAACCATTTAACGTTATCAGAGTCTTATTTGTATCAAATTCTATGTTATCTAAAATATCTAAAGTTTTTGCCTCTTCATTATTAATCCTAAAGTCTACCTCTATATTAGGATTAACTTCATCTAAATTCGCGTTAGTAATAACAAAATCCGGTTCCCGCTTTAACGCGGAGGATAAATCAACTATCTCAGACCCAGTTTGTGAAAACAAAGCTACCCAATTTCTATATTTCTTCATTATAGATATGTTAATGCCGACCAGTTAATAAGCAAGTGTATAGTATTATCACAAGCAATTAATAACCATGCAGACAAATATTCCGGCACTTCTTTATGATATCCTGTATCTTTGCAGTCTTCCCATTTATGCCAATATCGCTTAGGCCCTATTCTACTTTTAGCAAAAACAACATATCTTGCTAGTCTATATCGATCGATAAAAAAATGAGTTATGCAAATAACTAAAAACGCACTTAATGATGGGCAGATAAGTAAAAACGGGAGTGAATACGTAAGAGCATGTACCGCAGCCGCCTTACTACACTTAGTTTTATTTAGCGCCATCCAATCGCTCTGCAGAAGATAGTCACCAATCAAATGTAAAATTAATTGGAACATATTTATTATTATTATTTTATAGTGGGTTACCATTTTTTCAAGGTCTATTATAAATAATATTGTGGAAGATTTTTTAAAACTGGTAACTGATGTAGGATTTCCTATAGCTGGTGCTATTACATGCGGTGCTTTCGTTTTTATTATTCTCAAATTTATACTCAATGAGATTACCGGGGCGGTGCAAGGGTTAGGGGGAATGATTAAATCCCTAGAAAATAGAGTACAGACAATGAACAATGATATTGTAAAAATAGATACATTAGTTTCTTATGCCTTTAACAAGCATCCTAATTTAGATAGATTAGCGGCTAATGAAGGAAAGGAGGATGCAAGAAAAGACTAATGAACGAAGGAATAGTACAAGCTATTAATGATTTTGGTTTCCCAGTTATTGCAGCATTTGGGCTAGGGTATTTTGTTTACTACACCTGGAATTGGGTTGTAAAGGATATTAAACCAGTTCTAGATGAATCTACCGGAACATTAATAGGTCTAATAGATAGAATTAGAATGTTAGATAATGACATGATTAGACTTAACACAAAAATACAAATGATTTTACAGGAGCAAGAGCAGCAATTACGTGCAGAAAGGCAAAATAGACGTAAGGAAGGCGTTCTATCTAAGGAGCTGTAGATTATATATTAATAGAAGATAAATACGGACATGAAGTATATTTGGTTATTATTATTATTAAGTAGTAGTGCCATAGCCGATGAGCTAAAGTTTAGGTTTAAATCACCTTCCTTTAATGGTATTGGTTATAGCGCCCATAAAATAAATCTAGAAAATATTTCCGCCGCTAGGAAAAAGACCATTAAAGATGAGCTAAAATCATTATCAATCCAAGCAAATTTAGCTGCGCAGAGAACGCCGTTAAATGTCTTTATGACTAACTTACAGTCACGAATTTATTCAGAGCTCTCTAAGCAGGTTACCGAGCAATTATTTGCAGATACAGGGACTGATTCTGGCTCATTTGATTTGGATGGAAACGTTATTTCTTGGTATAAATTAGCTGATAAAATTAATCTAACAGTTATCGATACAGATGGAGACCTTACAACTATATTAATTCCTATAGGATCTCTCTTATTACCAGAGCCTAATGAAGCCGCTACTGAATAGTATACTAGCCTCCACGCTATTAGTTTCCGGATGCTCATCTTTTCAAGGCGCAAAACAACCGCCTTTTATTGCACCGGCTCCTTTGACAGATCATTTAAATACTCTTCCTGAATTAGATGGTGAGCCAATTTATATAGGAGTCAATGGGTTTAAAGATTTAACCGGCCAAAGAAAGCAATCTGATAATTATGCTAGCTTTTCTGCTGCTGTTACTCAAGGAGCCGAAGCATGGTTAATTGAATCATTATTAGAAGCAAATGGATGGTTTAAAGTATTAGAACGTGGCCAGCTTGATAGCATTATGCGCGAACGTGCAGTAGTTCAGCAAACTCGGCAGGATTTTACAGATGATGATGAAACCGGGCTTAAGCCAATGCTCTTTGCCGGTCTTTTAGTACATGGAGGTATTATTTCATATGATACAAATACTGTATCTGGTGGTATTGGCGCAGCATATCTTGGCATAGGTGCTCATGAGCAGCATAGAAAAGACGTTGTAACAGTATCTATAAGGCTGGTAAGTACATTAACTAGTGAAATTCTTTTATCTTCTACCGTATCAAAAACTATATACTCTACTGCTGTTGGCAGTGATGTATTTAAGTATGTAAAGGATGCACTAAATCCGTTAGAAATAGAGATAGGATTTGCTAAAAATGAATTAGTTTCTGTAGCTACACGAGCAGCTATTGATTTAGCAATAGTAGATTTAGTTACTAAGGGTGAAAAAAAGCAAATGTGGAAGTTTAAAGCGCCTGAAATTAACGAGCCACCTACTGATGAAACAGAATAAAGGGGTATTTTTTGACTAAATACTTGTATGAAATTCAAATCTCTTTTAACTGTTTTATTTATATATACGAGCGGATTACTATTAGCGAGTAATGAAATATATTTAGATCAAATTGGTAGTGCAGGTATTTTTAATATATCGCAAATTGGTTCATCAAACAAATTAGGTGAAGGTACAAATCGATCCAGAATTGAAGGCGAGGAAGTTGTATTTAACGTAGGTACAATCGGTAATGAAAATCTTATCGATATTGATTCTATTGGTAATGAAGAGGTAGTAAATTTAAATCTCGAGGGAGATGCAAATGAGTTAATTCTCGCTCTTCAAGGTGATAAAAATGAAGTAAATGCATTTGTTTCTGGTGATTCTAACAATGTATTAATCGCTGGTAATGAAGATGATACTCAGAAAGCAACTGTAAATAACGGCTTAATTAACCTAAACATAGAAGGTGCTTCTAATGATGTTGATTTATTATTGTTTGATACTTCATATACCTTTACTGATTATCACATCGCAGGTTCTTTAAATGAAGTAAGTAGTTATCAAGAAGGTCACGGTGGGTTAATTGGACATTCCCAATTAGTTGATGTTTTTGGTAGTAGCAATAGTTTATTAGTATCACAAGTAGGGTCCGAAAGCCAATTTATTGAACTATCTATTTTAGGAAATGAAAATGCATATCAGATATTCCAAACAGACGGTGCGTTTGATCCGACGTTTATGCCTGAGCAAATTGACAATAACGTTATACCGTTTAATGAATTTAGCAACCCGGACGGCCCGCCACAGGCTGGTAACGAGTAGTTTATTATTCTTATTATTTTTAATACCTGCTTTCGGTGAAATAGGTAATATTACCTCTCAGACTAGAGCTGCGCAAATTACTAGAAAAGGTGATAAAATATTAACTGAGGTTGATACGCCTGTAGAGATGCGTGACCTAATTCAAACGCTTAAGGGTAGAACAAATATTAAATTTGTTGATGATACAAAGGTTAGTGTTACCGAATACTCAAAACTACTTATAGATGAGTTTGTCTATAACCCTGAGAAGAAGACAGGCAAGCTTTCCCTTAAAGCTGCTTTAGGTACTATTAGATATTCTTCCGGTAAGATTGCAAAAAATTCAAGAGAGAATGTAAAAATTAAATCCCCTACTGCTTCTGTATCTGTAAGAGGTACGGATTTTACTATGAATGTACAAGAAGATGGCGCTAGCAGCTTTTTACTTCTACCTTCTACTGATGCAGATGGAAAAACATATGTTGGTTCTATAGACGTATCGACACTTGGAGGTACAGTTACTTTAGATCAAGCATACGAAGCAACGACAGTAACGACAGCTATAGCGCCGCCATCCCCTCCACAGGTAATACAACAGGATGGCCCTGCGAAAGTTAAAAAACAGAAGGGTGACAAAGATACCAATGAAAATAATAAACCCGCAGATAAAAATAAAAAGGAAGAATTTGATGAAATAAAAATAAAAAGAAAAACAACTCAAATTATGAATACATTTTTAAAAATGAATGATGGTCGATATGTTTTCTTTTCTAAAGATAAAGACAATATGATTTCTCTTATAGTCGAAGATGGTAGTAATGTAACAGTTAATTACGATAATAAAGGCAGCATTATTAATGCAAAATTCAATTCAGGTAATAATGTACTATTTAACATTAAGCAACAATGAAAATTTTTAATATTAAGAATTATTTAATATGTATAGTTTTTACTATGCTTTTAGTTGTATTGAGAATGGTTGATCCGTTTTTTATTGAAATATTAAGATTAAAGGGAATAGATTTTTATCAAACAAAACAAGAAAAAGTATTATCAGAAAATATTTCTATAATAGAAATAGATGAAGCTAGTTTAGATAAAAATGGGCAATGGCCATGGAATAGAGAGATAATAGCCAAGGGAGTTGAAAAGGCTTTTGCTAACGAAGCACAATTAGTAGTTATTCCAATATTATTTGCAGAAAGAGATAGATTAGGTGGTGATGAATATTTTACTAATGTACTAAGTCAGGTCCCGGTCATTATAGGGCAGTCGGCTAGTATAAAGGGTAAGGGGAAGCCTGTCCCACGTGGCCTTGCTAATATAGGCGAAAGTTTAGATGGGTGGTTATATGATTATCCTGAAGCAATAGGACCCGTAGAAGAACTAGGGGAGTTTGCCGCAGGTGTTGGTATGATATTAACCGCGCCGGAATTAGATGGAGTAGTAAGAAGATTACCCTTAATAATACATGTAAAGGGAGAGGCCTACCCAACAATACCTTTAGAAGTAATAAGACTGTTTGCTGGTGAGCAATCCTATCAGGCTAAAGTTGGTGTAGGTGGAGTAGAGGCTGTTAGAGTGCCTGGATTTGATCCTATTATTACAGATGCAAACTCTAGAGTGTGGTTAAATTACAAATACAAATTTGATAAAGTATCGTTTGCAGATGAAGATTGGTCAGCTGTAAAAGGTAAAATTGCCGTATTAGCATTAACAGGTGAAGGGCTTGCTAATACAATTGCTACTTCAACTGGTGTAAAATATGGACATGAAGTAACTAGTTCAGCGCTACAAATGTTAATTGATGAATCTAGATTACAAAGACCAGCTGAATCAACAATATATGAAATATTAATAACAGCGGCGTTTTGCTCTTTACTTATTATAGGAGCTCTATGGTTATCTTACATAGCTAGCTTAGCTATAATTTCTGCTTCATTAGTAGCTGGCCCTTATATTGGTAGTTGGCTGTTTAATAGTAATGGATGGTTAATTGATTATACTTGGCCGGTTGTATGTATTTTTATAACCTGGTCAGTTGCTACTTTTATAAGATTTGTAGCTGAAAATAAATCAAAGCAGCAAATTAAAAAACAGTTCGAACATTACCTCGCTCCACCAATAGTTAAACTTTTGCAGAAAGATCCATCACTGCTTAAATTGGGAGGAGATACAAGAGAGCTCTCTATATTGTTTAGCGATCTAAGAGGATTTACAACAATAAGCGAACATTTTAAAACAAATCCTCAAGGGCTTACGGCGTTAGTTAACAAATACCTAACACCTATGACGGGGAGTGTAATACAGCATAATGGTACAGTAGATAAATTTATTGGTGATGCTTTAATGGCATTTTGGAATGCACCTATTGATGTCGAGGATCACAAGGTACATTGCATTAACTGCGGATTGGAAATGTTTGATTTATTAAAAGAGCTTAATGAGGAGATAAAAGACCAAGAATTACCAGAGCTTAAAATTGGTGTAGGTATTAATTCCGGGGATGTAGTTGTAGGAAATATGGGATCAGAGCAAAGATTTGATTACACGTGTTTGGGTGATGCAGTTAATCTTTCGTCAAGACTTGAGGGTCAAACTAAAGAATATGGTGTGGGTCTTATCGCTGGTTATGGGACAGTAAAAGGAATAGAGGACAGGTTTAATTTTATTGAATTAGATATGATAGCGGTTAAGGGTAAGAGCGAAGGTGTTAGGATTTTTACCGTACTAGAAGATGGTGTAGATGTTTCACATCATAATAAATTTTTAGAGCTTTATCGTAAGCGTAAATGGACAGCAGCACTAAAATTATTAGAATTAAACACTATAACATATCCTTATCTTGAAAGATATTATAGTATGATGGAAGAGAGAATATCCCTGTTAAAGAAATCTAAGCTAGGTAGCGATTGGGATACAATTTATAGAGCTACTTCGAAATAAAATAGTTTACTGCTGCCCAAGCAGGTACAACTGTCAGCCCTATAGTTATTAACCAAACTAAAGTATAAAGTAAGAACCTTATAAAAAGATTACCGACTAGTGGAAAAAATTCTTTATTATTACCCCGGATAATTATTTCCTGGTGCTCGTTGTTCACTTAATATATTTAATAAGAAATAAGATTTTTGAACTCTTTTGCATTATGTAAAATATCAATCTTTTCATCGTCAGTTACAATGTGATCAATTAAATCTGCTAACATAATACTTGGCTTTTCTAATAGCCCAATATTTTTATAGTATCTAAGACCTTTAATACCCGCTACAACCGGGTTTGAAGTATCTAAAGATCTAATACTCTTTATATCCTTATAATTTTTAAACTCTTTTGCTAAAGAACAACCGAGTAAATGATGTGGTTTATTATGATTCCAATGACCATCGCTAATTAATTTTTTAATTAAAAATTCTCTACCATTGCACATCCTCTCTAAATTAGCTCTTCGGAGACCTTTACCGGGTTGCCTAGAATAACCAACAGTTTGATACCAAGAATAATCAAACGAAATTGCAATATAATCAGCATAGTCACTCATATACATATAACAATCTACTAATTGTTGATATGTTTTTCCTTGTACTACACCAATTTTTAGACCAGGTAAATTATTATAATCCCGTTTAAATTTATGAAATTCAGCCATTGTATGACTGGAGTCTTCTAAAACATCTGGTACAACATAATACGTTGGTTTAAGTTCCTCTACGTATTTAGCAAACTTTTTTGCATCAAATGCTGCTTTTAACTCAAAAATAGAATTATCTAGAAGTACCTCTCTACCCATACTTAGCGTGCGTTTAAAAAACGAATAATACTCCGGATGAGTTTCAAATAAATGTACTAATGCGTAATCATAATCATTGTACTGGATCGATTGATCTAAAAAACTAATAGGTGTTTCGTGACTTACTAACATACATATGTATTATAAGGTCTTGAGTTAGAGATTCAATGATTAAATATTAGTGTGTATGTAAGAGGTTCAAATCAAGGTATTGAATTTAAGAGAGATGATCAATCTTTTTATAAAGGTATTATAGTTAAAAATGACGATCGCGAGAAGCTCCTTCGCTGTAAAGTATATTTACCAGAAATTTCAAATCAACCATTAGATAATTGGTTAAAAGCATTTGCTAATGGTACTATAAAAACTAAATTTCCGGGCAAAAATAACCCAAGTGATAATTGGTCTGATGTTCAAATATTTCATGAAATTTCAAAATTAATTCCTTGGGCAGAGCCCTGCTTGCCAATTGTTGGTGAGTATGGCCCGGCTCGGTTTTATTCTCCCGACGCAACCGCAACAGTATCTGAAACTAATTACACAGATGGATTTCAGACCAACAATGTTTCCTCGCCAACTCTTCAAACCGGGACCTATGCTCCAGCTCAATCATTTGTAAATGATGAAACTAATTTACCAGACCCTTTTGCCGACCCTGTAAAAAATGCAACACTTTATAATAATCCTTATAGTCGCGAGTATCAACCAGCTAATTATTCAGAAGCTTCTAAAGGTACATTTGCTATACCAAAGGTAGGTGCACAAGTATGGGTATTTCATTATAGAGGTGACCTAAATTTTCCTGTGTATTTTGGTGGTAGAAATAGTACTAGAGATAACGCAACTGTGTATTCTTCAGCTAAAGGTGAACCGGGATCTTCATCACCGCCAAGTGACTCTTACCCGTCCGCGTTTGAAAATAAACCACAACAAGATACTCCACCTGAGCCTGTAGAAAGTGAAGTTCCGGAGGGTGCTCGACCCCCAAGGCCTCCGGGAGAGATTAGTGATAAGTCCGGAAGAGCTGAATTAGCAAACATCAGTCCGGAAACAAAAGAAAAATTATATAAGCTTACTCAAGCGGAAGTGGGAGGCCAGGGGCCCTTGGCACAACAGGCTTTTATGGAGACTGTTGCTAATAGGGCTGCCCGAGAAGGTAGATCTATTGATAGTATAGTATCAGACAGTCAATATTATGAGCCTATTAATACAAAAGGTGGTGGAAGTGTTGATAATTTGTCACCTGTAAACAACAGTACTAGGGCAGATTATGACAATATATTTAATGCAGTTAGTGCAGGTTCTAATATTACTAACGGTGCAACTCAAAACGCATCTGGTGCAGTAGCAAGAAACTGGCAAACCCTCTATGATGGTCAACCCGGAACAAGAGTTGATATTGGAGGAGAAACGTTTTATTCTAAAACATATGAACAAAAAGATCTTATTAGGTTAGGACTATAAAATAATACAATGAGTAAAGAACAATCAGCAGAAGAGGAATATAGAAATAAGTCCGTTAACAACCAACGAGGTGCGTCTATTGAAGTTAATAATAGTACAGATAAAGAAGGAATTAAGATATCTCAATATTCAGGTTCTAATTTAAAAATTGAAAATTTAGTAACTAGTGAACTAGCTGTAAATAATAAGCAAACTAAAGTAAACAATGATAGTTTCGAAACAGTTTTAAATAATAAATGTGTATGGGCAGGTAAGGACTCTGTAAATCGAGTTGTAGAAAATACGTATGATCTTAAGGGATTTGAAACAGACGATGAAATCAAAGCCGCAGAAGAATGGAGAGAAGAGTATAGGTCTATAGCAGAAACAAATTCCCAATTTGAAATATTAAGAGGTGGCACCAGCTACCCGGGTAATATAACGACGCCGCGGTCTGGTGTAAGGTTAGAGCCTAGCCCTACAATGAATCAAAAAAGAAAGGTCATTGCTGATATAGCACCTGTCCTAGGTCGTCCCGCTGTACGTAATAGTATAGTGGACGAAGTTACAGAATACGGACCACCTGATGTAATAGAGATCGCTCCCGAGACTGGGATGCTTTATGAAAAGGCACCCTCTGAAGAAGACATAGAGTCGGGGTCAGGGGACGGTGAATTATACGAGAGGCCAGCGTCTAACGCGGCGGGTGTAGTAGAATATGGTCCAGAAGTAAATGCAGCGACTGAAGCCGGTATATATGACCCAAATCCTTCACACCAGTCTCTCCCGCTAAATATTCTTGATACACAATCTAAGCTAATCCCTATTGAACAACGAATGGGCAACGGGGGAGATGTAGAAGAGTATACGTATAGAAATAAATTAGAAGTTGTTGGTGCTGTAACTAATGATTACCCTTCTGTACGAATTGACCCTGAAGGTAGATCACATCCCGCTGAGGTGACAGTTGGTATAGAAACAACTTATGTTAATGTCGACAGTACTCCACATGTTGAAGAGGTAAACAATGACGCATCTTTTCCTGTTGGCAATCACACTCTAACTGTTGGTAATAAATATAATGTTATGGTAGGCTCTGGAGGAGTCCAAATAAAGACAACAGGTGCGGTGGAGATAGGAGGAACTACATTTAAAGTTTCGGCGCATAAGGTTAATATACAATCAAGTGCTGGAGTTAATGTTTCTAGTGAGAATATAGTTGAATTATCATCCAAAAAAAATATTGCATTAAGATCTGGTAGGCAAATATTAATAGAGCCAGGACTAGGGGTACGTGATAACGTTATAATAGGAGGTGCTACATACACGGAAGGAGAAACGTATTTACATCATGTAACTGCTCCCATGGAAATACAACAAACAGAACAAACAACAGTATTTGGTAAACTGTTAACCGGGCTGACCGTTCAGGCCTCTTTTAGAGGAGAAAAAGGGACTTTGAAACTAATTGGAGATAGTTCTCCTGATAGTGTGGAATGTGTCCCTCATAGTCATCACTTTAAAAATTTACCACTGCGCCTTACTGATTCGAGTAATAGTGTAAGGGAAATTGCTCAGGGTGAAGGTATTAACGTTAGCGATACCGGGACCGTTGCACGGGGAGCAGCTCATGAGCTCAAACAACCTACCAATTGGGAAGAAGAAAAAGAAAAGCAGATGGAGCCTATTATTGTTGAATAATTTTAATTTATAAAATCTACAAGACCTAACTCTAAACAGATCTTACTATCAAACCAAAGATCACGTTTGAGAATTTCGTCAAGCTTTTTCATAGGCACTTTTGTATATTCTTTATATACTGCTTTAATAGTGTCCATTAAATGCTTATTATTTTCCATGTCATCTTCTAGCTCAGTATACTTACCATAACTTGATGCTGACAGCTGATGAATAAGCATTTTAGAATATTTTCCAATATATCGCTTATCACAAGCAACAGAAATTAATGTGGCTGCAGATGCTGCCGCACCCTCAATATATGAATGAACTTCACTTTTTAAATTTCTTATTGCATCAACCGTAGCAAGGCCAGCAAAAAGAGAGCCACCATAAGAATTAATATGGAGATTAATATTAGGTTTAACATTAAGAAAAAGATCTGTAACAGAAAGTTTTTTATCCATTTCATATAACGCTGCATTTAATTCTAAAGCATTTGTCTCTGTAATATCACCATAAAAATATAAATTGTTTTCAACTATTTTGGTTACAGCTCCTCCTGCCGGTGCTGCTGCATTAATGGTAACAACTTGTTGAGATTCTTCTTCTTTTTCTTCTTCGTTTTGATATCGCCATTTCATAATTTTTATCCCTGACAAGAAGCACAATTTAAAATGTCTCTTGCGAGCTCTTGGGCTGGGTTAGCACTACGTTGATAGTATAGCGACTTAATACCACTTTGCCAGGCATAGATTAATAACTCACTGACCTCTTTGGGCTTAGTGTTTGGAGGTATCATTACATTTAAAGACTGGCCTTGATCAATATATTTTTGCCTCATTGCAGCTTGAATAATTATTTCTCTTTGCGATATCTCTCCAAAAGTTTTAAATATGTCCTTTTCTTCATCTGTTAAGAATTTTAAATGTTGCACACTACCACCATGAGTGAGTATACTTTTCCATGTGGTAGGATCATTTTTACCTTTATCTTCTAACAGTTCTACTAGATGAGGATTACGATAAGTAAACTTACCCTTAGCTAGATCTTTTGTAAAATAATTCGAATTAAGAGGTTCAATTGAGGGAGATACCTGACCGAGAATAAAAGAGCTACTAGTAGTGGGAGCGATTGCCATGGTCGTTGCATTACGAATACCATACCCTTTGCATAGTTCGGGCTCGCCAAACAAATCTGCTAACTCTCTTGTAGCCTTGTCGCATCTATCTTTTATTTTAGCAAATATTTCATTATTAATTGCCTTAGCCATCAATGACTCAAATGCAATTCTTTGTGATTGTAAATACGTATGCCACCCGAGTACTCCTACCCCTAGAGCTCTCTGCCTATCAGCAAAATTATGTGGAGCTTCCATAAATTTAACCCCTCGTGTCTTTTCAATAAATTCAGACATTACAGCATCAAGAAAATAAACTAATGTCTCAATTGCATCTGTTTCTTTAATTTCATCCCATTTTACTAAATTAAGAGAAGATAAATCGCAAACAAAGGATTCATCCTCTTCCGAAGAAAGAAATATTTCAGTGCAAAGATTACTTGCATGTATCCTTTTATTTTTATCCTTATATACTTGCGGCGCATTATTGTTAGCAGTATCAGTCCAGAAGATATACGGATAACCTGTTTCGTATCTTTTCCTTATTATTTTACCCCAAATTTTTCTCTTCTCTTTATCACCATCTACTACAGCTTGCATCCACTCATCAGTAATACATACACCTGTTGATATATCTTGAATAGGGTCTCCTTCTGATCTTATTCTTAAAAACTCTTCAATATCTAGATGATCAACCGGTAAATATGCTGCAAAAGAGCCCCTTCTAACATTGCTTTGAGATACATAATTTATAAGAGCATCAAAGACTGTAAGCTGGTGATGTACGCCTGTCGCACTACCTCCAGATGATATGGGAGCCCCCCTATGCCTAACGGATCCGAAGTAGCCTGAGGTTCCACCACCTACTTTAGACATTGTTCCTACTTCTGAAACTTTATTAAGAATTAACTCCATATCATCAGGAATATACGTACCATAACAAGAAATAGGTAAACCTCTTTTTTTCCCAAAATTTGACCAAATAGGAGAAGAAAGGGAGTAAAACCCCTTGGCCATATAGTCTGTAAATTTATCAGAAAATCCTTTAATACCTAAATATTTCTCTGCAGTATCAGCGATGGTTTGAATTCTCTCTTCCGGTGACTCGTCCCCCTCTAAATACCCACGTTTAAGAAATTTTTTAGAATCCGTGTTTAGCCAACTATATTTTTTCATCGCTAGAATAAATCATCTTCATCAAATGATTGATTTTTCTTAGAATATTCAGTAGGTCTGGTATGGAAGAAATCTGCCATGTTGTTACCTAATAATTCTTCTTCGAACCACATTGTAGCCTCGAGGGCGTTATTATCCACTTTAAAAGGTGCTTTAAATCCTATTTGATCTAGAGACGAGATAATCCTATTTTTAATAAATCCTTTTAACAGCTCAGCATTTAATCCTTCTTCTTTATAACCATTAACCATCCAATCAACAATTTGGCTTTCAGCTGTTAATGCTTCTTCTGCTTCATGAAGTATTCTTTCTTCTAACTCTTCATCAAACAATTCCGGATGCTCTTCTCTAATTGTATTAATAATTTTTATACCAACAAGCGCATGAATATTTTCTTCATTTCTTGTATACTTTACTTGCTGATCTGTATCCTTAAGAACATTTTTATTTCTAGCAAACCAATTAATAATATAAAATTGCGAAAACAACGAGACGTTTTCAACGAAGAGAGTAAACAATATTAATGCGTATAGGTACTGTTTTTTACTATCTTTATAAAACTTATGTGTGTATTTACGTAAATATTTTACTCTGCCTTGAATCCACTCTAATTTTAGATTTTCTTCAAATATGTCTTCGAGTCCTAAGATTTGCAATAATCTTTCATATGCATTGTTATGTATTACTTCAACATTAGCCATTACATATCCTAAATCACATAACGATGGATGTGGTAGATTTTCTCCTAACTTAGCCCAAAATGTTTTAACAGCAACTTCAATTTGACCAATAGCTGAAAGAGTGCGGACGATAATCTCTCTCTCTTGGTCTGTTAGCTCTACTTTAAATTGTTGAATATCTGACTTAAAAGAAAATTCTTTATCAGTCCAAAATCCATTATGCATCGCTTCAATAAACTGATCTGTCCATGGATACCGATTAGGTTTCCTTGAGACTTGTTCTGTGAATATAGTACTCCCGTCCATTCTTTATTATCTTTTATAAAGATTAAACTGGGATTGTGGTTTTTAAACTACCATACGGCAAAGAAAACGTTTTGACGTGACGCTTACCACCTGCATTTTCTACGGTAACAGTCATAAGGTCACCAGATACATACGGCTGTGAAACTATATTTCCGCCAACTGTAATTACACGATATAATTGACCCGTACTAGCTTCAAATAGTTTAACTGTAGTATTAGATCCTTGTTGCGCGATAAATTGTTTCTTGTTATTCATAATCTCTGATAGTATTTATAAACTTAGCTACGTCTGGATCGGATTTATGTGTAGCAAAATTTAAAGTATTTGATATTTTTTTTGCAGTATGTGATGCTTGAATCTTATGAAATTCAATTAGCTCTGCAATTACTTCAGAATCAGCGCCTGGAAGCTCATCTTCATTGACATTTAATATGTTTCTTATCTCCTGTATTGAATATCCTTTATTCAAATAATTCTTTGCCTTCTGTGTAATAAAATATTTTTTAAGATTATCTTCGTCTACGTAGTCAATTACCTTCTTTTCGTAATAATCTTGACCATACGTATAGTTCTTACCAGTAATTAAACATGTTACTTTTCTGCTCGACATATTAATTATTATACTTTATTCCCAAGGAAATTCAATCCAGGTATTTTTAGATACAACAACACCATACTGATCTAAGAATTTCCTATGTTTCTTTTTAGTAAATAATGTAGCATATTTTGCTTTAATTCCAGCTAAAGCAATTTTTTTGTGGATGTATTGCATAGTATCACCAGTATCACATATATCGTCAACAACTAAAACATGTGGATCAATGTCTTTAGATTTGAGATCATCAAAGTTTATAAATTGATTAATTTTAAATTCATCTGTTTTAGTAGTATCCTTATATGAACTAATAGCATAACTTAATAAGGGCACGTTAAGCTTATAACTGATAATGGTAGCTGGGATAAGACCACCTCTAGCTAGACCTATTACATGTGTTATTTTATCTTTCTTAAATTTATCAGCTAATGTTCTAGCTAAAAAATTTATTTGGTAGAAAGATACAGGCTCCTTATCCATACATTATTATACATTTAGACTTTTACTTTTCAACCGTTGACAATAAATATATATGTGAATGACTTTGAGAAAATGCAGCAGGTGTATTTAGAGGGTGTAGGTGGAGCTCCGTACCCAATAGGTGGACAGCTTCGTGGATTTAATACCGATAATATTGGGCCTAATATGAAATACTCGAAAGATCTCAAGCAGGGAGCATCACCTTTATCATATGGTAGGGGAGAAATACCAACCGTTAACCCAGGTGGAACCGGTAAAATGTTAACGAGGGACGTGCCATCCGCCGGTGACGAAGAAGTTAAAGTTAGAGAAAAGAATATTTCTAATACTGATGTATTATCTAAAGTAGAAGAGTATATTAAAAAGGCTGGTCCTGATGAGAATGATGAGCCACTAACGCTTTATGCACTAACGCAACTAAGAGATGATATTACAGCTCTTTAGGATATACTTTGTCTAGGAGGATTCTATTTACAAGGTAGATTAGATAGCAGCATGCGCTACTATAAAAAGCAAAGACTATAGCATTATAGGGGCTAACAATTCCAAACAATAACCCGGTCCAAAATCCTGTACATAGAGAGCATGCTAAGAGGTCTTTAAAAAATTTTATTTTGGTGAGCTTATCTCTAAAATATTTAAAGATTTTACCCTCCATTAAAGTATAACAAAGTCCGTATGAAGCTAGTGAGTATAAAAGTAGCTCAGCCACAGATTAATTGATCATCACCATCAATGGTAGTGACCGCATCGCCCATGAGCTTAAGCTCTTCCTTTTTAACAATAATCTTATTGCCATCATCGTCAGTGATTTGGTAGTGATCATCATCAATTTTTTCTACAACCGGGCACCCTTGCCTACCGCAGCATATCTTAACACTATTATCTGATAGTATTTTTATCATATTATTATTTATCTAATGCTGCACGTAATGCATCTTTTATTTTTGTTTCTGCACGAGAATCTATATCATCCTTACGTCCAGGTGAAATGTCCCTATGTGTCGTAACAGTAGATAGGTCTTTAGGCCATCCCCATTTTTCAAATCTAGGCACTAACCACTCTATAGCAGATGCTATTTCATCATCTGTTAGGTCACGATTGTTGGTATTTCCGCTAAAAGATAGACCTAATAAAAACCCATTACAATTTGTCCTACCGTTAAAAGAGGATTTACCTGCATGCCAACACCTACTATCATCACTTGCGAAAGAATTTCGCTTCCCATCTGTATCAATAATACAGTGATATGAAACTTGTGATTTGGTTTGACATATCCAACTTATTGAACCTTCATATGATCCACAAGAATGGTGTAATACTACACCTTCAGGTTTAATTTTATATGATGATATATTTGGAGTAGCTTTAGTATCTTCTGGATATGACCCTTCAACAGCACTCGAAGTAATAGCTACTTCTTCTTTTTCTCCGATCCCTAAGCTCTCTAAAATACCTTTAGCTGTATTTGGACCATATGCACCATCAGGCAGCCCATCTGTCTTTTTTTGAATAATCTTTGTAAGATCTTCTGTCGAAAAATCTAACTTACCTATAATTTTCAGAGCTGTATTTTTACCATAAATTCCATCCGGTGCAGCTCCTACTGCTTCTTGTATCTTTTTTGTATCATCTTTAAGGGCCATAATAAATTTATTTAATTGGGAGTGTAAAAAATACATTCGAGAATAAATATTTTTATGGAAACAGTACTTAACTTTATTAGTGACAAGCCATGGTTTGGCCTTATAGCTGCAGTAATCGCTGGAGCAGCAGCCTTTTGTGCCGCTACTCCAACACCTGAAAAGGGTTCTTGGAAAGCAAAAATATACGGAGTAGTAGAATTTCTCGCTCTTAATATTGGAAAAGCCAAGGATAAAAAAGAAGCAGCCCCCAAGGCCAAGAAGTAAATGGGAATAATGGGACTTATTAAAGGTGCCCTGGGTGCCTTAACTGCATATTTGGAGTTAAGGAACAAAACCCATTATCACCGT
>Ga0080013_1002377_pt1 | contig 22219 bp, 16 predicted proteins | sample ETNvirenome_6_85_FD_69236 | JGI IMG/M metagenome (GOLD analysis project Ga0080013, IMG submission 69236) | Marine viral communities from the Pacific Ocean - ETNP_6_85 (SPADES assembly) (version 2) | ecosystem: Environmental > Aquatic > Marine > Oceanic | place: Pacific Ocean | collected 2013-06-19 | reverse complement strand
TAATCTCTTCTCTTATAATCTCTTTTAGTTTTGTTTTAGTCAGTTTCATTTCTGTTCCTCATCTTCTAATTCTTTAATCAGTTTCCTAACAGGTGAGTGTTCAATTTCTTTATTCAACTTCTCAACAACAGTTAAAGGGCGCTCTATACGGATTGGACTTGGCAAAACTTTTTTCTTCTGTTCCGGATTAGCAATTCCGTACATCTCTTGCATTAAATTTTTATATCTCATATCATTACCCGTTTCCAATTTTTAGATTTTTGTGTAAATCCGTATTGTTTAAATTCTTTTTGTAGTTGAGGTATTATGGATTCTTTAAATGAAGGAGGTGCTGTATCATAATACTTATCTCCAGACTTGTGATACACATCCCAATCGTCTACATCTTCATCGTCAGGTTCTACAAATGTTCTATCTGGTGAAAGATCTTCTGGGCGTCTAAGGCCTAATTGTACATACCAATACTCTTTTGCACCGGTCGACGATCTTCTGAAAAGATCTTTCATCTTCTCAGGCTGTCTATCACTAGCTTTCGCCATATATTCAATTTCTTTATATAATGGTATCGTATCCGCTTCCACGTCCTTTCCCTTCGCTATATCCCATACTAGGAATCCTCCTGGTCTTGAATTCATTATATCGCGTGGATTAGCTTTAGGGTCGTATTTCGCTATCTTGGCCAACGTATCTCTTGAAGCCGTTGCCAGCACACCGCGGGTTCGTTGATTGTCTACCCACTCCTCCATTTCTTTTTGATTGTAATCTACACCGGTCAGTTCGTCCGGATTTATTTCCATTCCCATACCGGGCTTGTACTCCCAGGATTTCCAGGGTTTGGGTTTCTCTTTTTCTTCACCTGCATCACCCCCACCATCTTTATTTCCAACTGTTTGCTTTAAAACATCTGTTAAGCCTTCGAGATCCTCAGTATTGACTATCACACCAGCTGAGTATTCATCTTTATATTTTTTATATTTTATTCCTGCTTTTTTGAGCGGTCCGAGAACATCTTTTGCTAAATTCCAGTCATCGAGCTCTTCAAAATTTGAATTACTATAAGTGACTTTATTATCTTCAAAATCAAATTCACCCATCATTTCATTTGAAACTTCACCGTCTGAATAAACATCAGTTTTTCCGAATCCGTCTAGAAAATCTTTAAGATCATCGGGTTTGGGCGGGACGTCCCACCGTGGATCATCTTCAGACCAATCTGCTTCATCATCATCATCTTCTGGTTCATCCGTGCCGGTAAACTTTTTCGTGTAATCTTTTCCTGTTTCGGAATCTTTATCAGCGAATGGATCTGCTGCGATTTTGGTCTGTTTAGGTTTGGGTTTCTCTTTTCCGGCCTTCTCTCCACCAACAGGTTCAAATTTTCCCGAATCGGTTTTTTTAAACGTTTGAGCGTCTTTGTCCTTCTCTTTGCCCTTTTCTTTATATTTACCGTATCCGATATGGGTATATTTATCAGATTCATCGGCTTCTCGAATGACTTCTCTGATGAGTTGTCTCAGGGATGATTCAGTTAATTTCATATCATTATCCGTTTCCAATTTTTAGATTTTTGTGTAAATCCGTATTGTTTAAATTCTTTTTTCAGTTGAGGTATTATGGATTCTTCCGTACCAGCAGACGTCTGTCCAATCACTTTATCTTTAAACCCATCGTGGCGCCAGATATTGCCCTTTTGGTCAACTGTATATTCCAGCTCTGGATCGTCTGATGATACAAACATCGGTCGATCATTAGCGTCATAGCCATCAAATTCCACATCATCTTTTGTGATTGCCATTATGGTGTCTGCGTGCTTTTCAACGTCTGGTATAGATGGGTCATAAGATATATCATCTTCTGGTTCATCCGTTCCCTTAACATGATCAGGTTCAAGTGTAGTTGTAGAACCCTTTTCACTTGTGAAAGATTTTCCATCGAAATAACCTTCTTCACCTTTACTTATATAAAGCTGATTACCGCTATCAGCTGCTAACATATCTTCAATATTACTTATTTTATATGCCGGAACTGCTTCTTGCTCAAAATCATCCCCACCACCTTCATATTTATTTATATAATAAACATCAGTTGCGATTTTATGTACGGGTTCCTCTCCACCCTGATATGCTGTTTCAGAATCATCATACCAATCATCTGGTTCATCCGTTCCCATAAACTTTCTCGTGTAATCTTTTCCTGTTTCGGAATCTTTATCCGCAAAGGGATCTGCTGCTATTTTCGTTACCTTTGGTTTGGGTTTCTCTTTAGGTTTCCCCCCTTTTTGATCAGTAGGTTCTGCATCTTTCTGGTCGGCCATTTCAGCTTCAGCTTCAGCTTGGTCTACAGCTTTATACCCTTGTGCTTTAATTGCGTTTTTCCAATTATCCTTATCCGTAAACACCGAGATCTGTTTTCCTTTTGATTTTCTAGCATAATATTTTTCTTTCCCATTAGCTTCTCGAATGACTTCTCTAATGATTTCTCGCAATTTCGATTTAGATATTTTCAACACTATTCTCCACGCATAATGTTATTAATAATTGATTCAATTTTACACCACTTTCCACAAGTTCTGGTTTTGCTCTTATCCACGCCTTCACTCAGCGGATGCATGAACGCACCTTGAGTCGATGGATTGGATACGAAATCAAATGCGATGAGTTCAAAGTCAGGTTGGACTTCAACTGAATCATCTTCATGGATTTCCTTAACCGATCCCAATCCCCTTGAACTGATCCCGAGTTTGATTCCAGATTTGAATAGCTCTTTCAGAATATTACCCGCTGGTGTGCCGAGTACTTCTACTGTTCCGGAGAGATCATCTCCCGACCAATGCATTTCCAATATATTATGAGAAGCATTCTGGAGATTCACAACTGAACTGTCGGGATGGTCGAGTTCGCCTAGCGCTCTCCTCTCTTTAATCTGCACATTACTGTACTGGTCTGCTTCTCTCATGAGTGTTTCTCTCGGATACACTCTTCCGTTTTGATTCTTCACATCTGCTCTCTGAAGTATACCTTTAACAATTAATCGACCATTGTTTTTTGTCAACGATTCGTTGATCTGTTGAGGTGTTATTTCAAAAGGTATATAATCAACTAATAATTGTTTGCTCACTATAAGCCTCCTCGATATACAAAAGAAACATGGCCAGTTGTTCCTGCGCCGCCCTTCCAAGCAATAGGATTAATGTCTATTCTTACAGGACCATCTGCTGCAACTATCCCATAATCTACATATGTTCCACCTGTTTCATATAAAAATTCATATTTAGTAGCATGTTCTACATTTATCATTACATAACTGGCTCTATCAACTTCTGCTTCTGCTGCTGGTGCAATAGCTCGGCTAAACGCCTGTAGTGGTAATGCTTTTGGCCCTGATTTTTCGCCATCGGTTGAGTCTGCTTGATATCTTCCCATTACATATCTCCTATTTTATGTCCAAGTTGTGCGCTTTAACCAAATATCACGCAATATTGCTGCAACTTCATTTCTAATAATTGTCTTTAAAAGATTTATATCTTTACTTTCTAACGCTTCATTGACAAACTTATACCCAACAGCATCATTTGCCCGTTTCATTTTCTTTTTTCTTTTCTCATCCTCATCAGAAAAAGCATACGGGGTACTATATCCATCTATATCCCCTGTCGTCGTGATTTCTTCTATTTCTTCCTCTTCATCATCATCTTCAAGACATATTTCACGAATATATGCTCTTAGACGAACTTCTAAATCTTCAGTCATACCTTCTTTAATTCTTTTATCAATTCATAATATCTCATCATCTGAATGACTGTCGAATCTTTAGCTACTTTCGTATGCTTTGCAATGCAAAATTTACCTATTGAATTTATAGCTTCATTTAATTTAATTTTTGTTATTTTATCATCAACTTTCTTTCCATACCTTTTAAGTTCTTTTCTAATTATAGGAACTTGTTTTTCAATATATTCTTTTAACGAATTTGTATTCGATATATTGTTAATATATGTCCTTAAAAGTTTCTTTTGACTACCATTTAAATGAAAATATTTTTGATTAAATTTTTCAAGTAAAACACGATATGTAATTGTTCTTAAATCTTCATCGTCTGGCAATTTTATGCCTGTAGTTTCTGAAAGTTTGATGGTTTCTTTACTCGTTATATTTTCCATCAAATTAAAATATGATTCTGTTTTTTCTTCTGGAGATAAATTTTCCTGTTGTTCAAATAATTTATATATAGAAGCATAAACTTTATAATTCGGAACTTTTGAAGATAAAAATTTTTCCAAATCATACTTTACTCGGATTTCTTTAATGAGATTAAATTTTTCTCTTTTTAACAACGAAATATTAATTTTTTGCCGGGAAGAAATGACTTCAGAAATAAAAAAATCCGCTTTTTTATCTGAATTAAATTTTTTATTAACTAAAAGATTATACAGCGCACGCTCTTTTCCCAATTCAGTATTTTCATTAAATCTTTTTTTAATGATATTTAATGCGTTACTCCTTTTTGTTTTACTAAGCACATCAACTGTTATTTGTCTTAATAAAAATTCAAAAAGAAGTCCCGTATTTCGAATTTTATTATGCTTTACCTTTTTACTATTCATGCGTTACCTCCAAATATTTCAATATAGGTACAGTACTTCATATATAAATATAGTTTTTTTGTTTTTATATTATATTTATTCATTATCTTCATCATCTAAAAGTGAATTTTCACTCAAAAGACCATTTTTCTTTATATCTTTTCCAAATTTTTGTTTTAATTGATCGAGTAATCCTTCTGATCTGACAATAGTCGAACCCTTTCCGGGATAAAGTGGGCTTCCACCTTTAAATTCTCTTGCACCATATCGTTCTCGTTCATATTTAGTTGCGTCTTTTATATCTTGGGATGTCGCTTCGCCGTAATCGCGATGTGAATACTGTGGTCCCTTTTCACTCCCACCCCATTCTCCACTTTCTTCCACTCCTTCTGCATCTGCTTTTTGTCCTGATTCAGCTGGGTCATTTCCTTCCATAGAAATCTGTTCCATTCTAAAATTCTGTTTCTGGTCTTCGATAATTTTTTGAAAAATATCACTTTTCTGATGTTCATCCATATCAAAAATATTTGCATAAACCCAGTCTCTCGAAAATAATTTATTTTCCATGGCGGACTGTGCTATCGTGACTTGTTGCTCCATCAATTCAAGTTTTTCCTGTTCATGAATCATAGATGGATTTGTAAGTTCGAGATCGAAATTTAATAATTCTGCATCATTAAATCCCTGTGTATATAAATGAACAATAGCAATTTTTTCAAGTTCAGCTACAAGAATTTTTTGAAACCGTTCAATCGTACGAGCAAATCTAACATCTTCAGCGGCGAGAGTGGCTTTTGAACCAATACCCTCCTCATATCCCAAAAATGCTTTCGGAACCTTTAATGCTGCCATTAATTTATTACGTAAATATTCAATATCATCGATAGCATTATCATTTGTCAATCCTGGTAAAGTTTCAATTTCGGTTCCGCTATCTCCTCCACGAACTGGTAAATAATAATCTTCAGTGACTGATTCGATATTATAACGTAAATTATATTCGCCAGTATCCTGATCAATGATTGGTATTTTCTTCATTTTATTAATTATCTTTTGCATAAAATTATCAACTTCATTGGGAGGTATATTTCCGATATCAACCTTGAAAATTCTTTTTTCGGGCGCTCTCATAATACGATGAATCATCATAGCATCTTCCATTAATGTCAACTGTTTCCAAACTCGTCTCGCACCTTCTAGTTGTGATTTTCCATATGGAAGAAAATTCGAATCTGACAATAATCTAAAATGGGCTACTTCATAATTTTCATATAACTTTTTTGTGCGTGAAGACATAGGCAAACCAATATCACTCGAAATTTCAAATTGAACTAATTTAGGATTTTCTGGATCATGATCTTCCATCCGTATAACATCATAAGGTGATATAGGTCTAATATTAACAATTCCATATTTTTCTGCTATCTCTAATAGCAAATAAAAATCACCATACTTTGTTAAATTTCTCATCCATGACCATAAGTTAAATTCAATATTTAATATATCATAAAATAAATTATGTAAAATTTTATGGACTTTAGCATTATCAGTTCTAACTGTAAGAATTTTTCCTTCAATATTATCAACAGTAGATTCATCCGAATAAATATCTAAAACTGATGAAATGATTGGATCTGAATCCATTAATTCATAATCTCTAAATAATTCAGTTCTTGCAACTTCATATGCGTTTTTAGCATTTTGTTGTGCTGCATATTTAGTACCCCATCCACCACCACCTACTAATTTTGTATACCTATCAATGAAATTAGTTGATAATCCCATCTGTGAAAAATCTACATCTTTAACAACTAAGCGGTTATCAGGAGTTTTTCGTACAACGATATTACTTCTAAATAATCGTTTTAATCTATTAAATAAAGTATTTTGTTCTGCCATTTTTTACCTCGTTTTTACATTATAAGAGCCAAGATAAATCTTCACTCTTTCCTCTAATATTTACTTCCCACGGATTATCTTTTGGTTTTATTTTTCCTTTTGAAAATCCCGCGTCATATCCTTTATTACTACTTAACATTGAATCCATTAATGCTCTTTGTAAATTATCATGTTCTGTTTTTAATCTTAAAGCAGTATCCCGGATCCATAAAGCAATTGAATATGACATAACTAAATCGTCATTATATCCCTTCATAGCTTCTGCTTTATTGTTTTGATATGAAAAAACAAATAATTCTTCTATTAATCTTATCGAATTAACTTTAGTAAGCTTTTCTCTCGTATATTCTTCCATTTTTGCAATAATTAAAGGTCGTGTTTTCATTGTAGTTGAAAATCCTGGGACCATATTTTTATCGTGAGATCTATATCGATTAGATTGAATTTGATGATCTACATCAACGTATCTTAAATCTTTTGACTGATAAAATAAATTTTTATAACCTCTATCAATAATAGTTTGAATCGTTGCCCATCCAACATTATTATTTTCAATAACTAATAATGCATCGTTATACTTTGTTGCTAATTCGATTAAAAAATTTCCAAAATCAGTAGTTGATAATTGCCCTTTATATTCTGCTACTTGCTCTAAATCATCTATTTCAAAAATTTGTGCTGCCGAATAATCAGATCCGTCACCTCTTGCTACATCTGCTACTACTAAATAATTTTTTGAATAATTTGGTTGATGCCACACCCATAAATTCTGATCAAGTCCTGAACGCTCAATGGGATCTTTTACTTGATTTTCTTTATACCACTGTAAAATTTTTGGATCTACAACAGACTGTCCTGATGTTAAGAAATCTGCATCGCATTCTTGTGCGGCCATAGTTGGGCCGAGAATTTTATCTTGTTCATCGCGCCATGCTTGATCTCTTTCGGGATGTAAAGACCAATGCAATTTTATAAAATTAAATTCACTAATACCATCAGTAGCATCTACCCACATTTTATGAAACCAATTCCCAACACCATTCGGTGTAGATAAAACAACACAATCTCCCCCTGTCGCTAATGTTTGTTGGGATGCTGTCCATATTTCATCTATCTTATCAATAAATCCTGCTTCATCTATTATAAGTAATGATAATGCTTCTGATCGACCAGCTTCTGATGTCGCGGCTACTGCTTTAATCTGCGAACCATTCATAAATCGTAGAGATAGCTTATTATCCTCATCAACTTTAGTTTTAAGCCATGATGGTAAATTAGAATACATAACGCGAACTTTCGTTACTAAATTTTTTGCAGTGTCTTTATCTTTTGCAATAACGAGAACGTTTTTATCATTATTAAATAACATCGTCCACAAAGAATACGCCGCAGTTAATGTTGAAATGCCTAATTGGCGTGATTTTAAAAGAATATTATATCGATGATCACAAAATTCTTGCAGAGTTTTTTCTTGAAAATTATATAAATCAAATTTAATTTTACCTTTTTGAGGATGCTGAATTATACAATATTTGCGCATAAAATGAACAGGTTCGCTTACACATTTTAAATATTCTCTTCTGATTACTTGTTTAATATTCTGTGGCATTATTTTTTCAACTTCTGTTCTTGTTGGGAAACGTTTTCATTTGCCATTGCATTTACAATCGATTTATCAAACGCTTTATCTGCATCTTTTTTCATCTCTTTCAAAATAATCTCTACTTCTTTTTCTATACTTTTCCACCTCTGAGTTTCCTGGTCTATTACCCACTTTTTCCATTTACCCGCTGCTTTAAGATCAACTTCAAAATTAAGTTGGCAGTGATAACATCTTTGCATTCTATTATACGTATCTTGGTCACGCCGTTTTAAAATTAACTTTTCACAATCTTTACACTCATCAAATCCTCGAGCAGGCAGTTTAGTAATTTGCTTTCTCTGCCCATCTATTTTTATCCATTCGCGACCATTTCCATCAATCCAACGTTCACCTTCTTTGCGTTGATGAATTGTTTTCGGTTCTGGGCCGACTTGTATTTTTCTATGCGTTCCGTTGAGCATTGATCGTATTTTTTCTATATTGTTCATGCTATCACCTCAATTTATATATAAATATATAAAAAAAAATTATCTGTCAAATTTTAACATTCCTATTATTTGATTTACGGGAGCAAATGCTCCTGTAAATTTATATGTCTTACCATTATATTTAAAAACTAATCCTTCGGACGGTACTATTGCACTTATTCCTCCAATAGATTCAAGTTTTTCAAGTTGTGTTTTTAATTTTTCAATTTTTCCTATATCACCGCCGGCTCTAATACTACTAACCGCATTATCAACTTGTTTTTTCATTGTTTGAACTGATTTATCTGGATTGACTGCTAAAAACCCACTAACATTTTTTAATATTTCCGCGCCTAATTGAAAAAATAATATTTCAAATGGTTTCATATTACTTTTAACAAATTTTGCATGATCGTTTTTATCAAATGATAATATCCAATCTAAAAATTTATCATCTTTAATGTCTTTTTTTATCTGTGGAATTTTATACGATTTATCATAAAAAGCCCATCTCTTAACTAAATTTTTCAAAATACTATCTGAAATGCTATAATTCATCTGCTTCGCTGCATTATATATAAATTCTTCCCAAAATCTCTGATGGTAAAGACTAAATGTATCAGAATCTCTCAATGCATAATGCTTCTGAAGCTTTTTCAATTTTTTAAAATAGTAGTCTTTTCTACTTGAAAAATCTTGATTTTTCGGAACGGTAAGAAACTGTGGTTTTGCTATTTTGTAATGTTTCTGAACATGTCGATTTACCTGTCTAATCATACCTTCTAAAATTCTTGCACTTCCCCTCACTTCACCTACTGGAGTACCAGCATCGTTATATTCGATCGCACCGTGGAAAACAAGTTGAGCTAAATCATAGTTCACTACATTGGCGGATTTTGGCCACATCACTTCTAAATTCATAAAAGCTTTCCCGTTCATGAATATTTTATCTTGTTGCTTTTTTGACAAGCCTTTGATAGCCTTTTGTAAATCTTTTACTGCAAAGACAAAAGCGTTATAGATTTCACCTCGACCCTTAAACATCGATATCATCCCCTTTATACCAACTGCAGTCTTTCCAGCATTCTTTAAATGCCCTTTATTCCGAGCAGCAATGAGTTTTCCATTTTTCCAGCTGATCATAAGATTCTGACCATCGAGTTTTTCCGAAACATTATCTTCTCGATTTAAATTGCCCGACAATCCCATATCAATTATTTTTTTAAAATCACCGAATGTCAGTTCCCAATCATCAAATGGATGAGCCATATGACCATACGCTCCACCCTCAAGCAATAAACTTTTCCACCACTTTTTTGTGAATGCAATATCTTCTTCAATATCTTTTGCTATTATTGGAAAATCGTCAATACTAACGGATTTAACAAAATCTTCTCCTCTTTCACCAATCCCTGAGGTGATTGAATCATCTGATGGAATTGGAGTTTCTAATTCTTTTTTATTTTTTACTATTTTAATATACATTCTTTGCTGTTCATCATCTGCCCCATACGGATTATCTGCAATGGGAAATTCAGTTTGATACATTCCTTCCGGCATATCAGATGATTGTAAATATCTTTTCTTACCTGGACGAGTATACCCTGTAGTAGGTTCGCCGGCGGCAACCCCTGAAGTTGCTTCCACTAAAATATTTTTCCACCATTCTTTTGTTAAAGTCTGTTCTTCTATTTCTTCATAATCCTTATGCTGATCCTTTTCACCTTTCAATTCAGTCTCTGGCGGTGTTGTATCACCTTTCTGTCCTCTTTTAATCGGTTCACTTTTGCTTGATTTAATAGATTGTTCTGCGTCTAGAAAATGAGCAAACTCGTATCCTGCAGTTAAAGCAATTTTTTTAATAAATTTTACCCATTCTCTATATGCTGGTCTACCTTTCATATCAGCTTTTATATTTGTCCCTGATTTAGCGCCTACAGCCCCTACAGGAAAATATGATACTGCGCCAGTAGGCCCATCTGGATAATCAGTATTATATTCAGGTAGTTCTTCATCACCTAAAATAAAATTTACAACTCTAAATCCTAATTTTCTAGCTTGTCTATCTACATCAGTTCTGTAACTTCTTTGATTTCCCCACCAATATCTCGGCCCATCATCAACAGCCCCTGAACCCATACCGGTTGCATTAGACGCTTCTTTTATTATTTTAGAAAAATCAGTATTTTGAATAAAATCTAAAATTTGTTCTTCCGTTACACCAAAAGGGTTACTCACTGGTGTGACATTTGGTTTTTTTATTAAGCGCATTTTCATCGCTGATCTACCATTTATGAGCAAATCTCCCTTTTCGTTCCAATCAATCGTTTTCACAACAACCTTTTTATTCTTAAATCTCCCCATCAGAACTGTATCACCGATTTCGACGGGTAAGGATATATCTTCATTTACTGGATCGAAATGGTATTTTTTATTCGAATCAGTTCGAGATCTTTCTTTACTAGTTTTTTTCTTCCATTTTTTTAAATCTTCTTTACTGGGATAGCCATGACCGATTGTCGATCCAGATCCTAACGGCCACCCAGAATCTTCTTCTAAATCGTGAAGAATTTCTATACCCTTTCCGTCAAACCATTTTTTATTCTTTTTCATTTTATGGGTTGGGGTATAGATCACAATATCTTTTGCATCAAAGTCTTGTTCAAATATTTTACTAAACTGATTTGTCATTAAATCGAATATCTTTTTATTAAAATAGCCGAACATTTTTTTAAATCTTCGTTCCCTGTCTTCTTTATATTTTGGAGAACCTAATAATTCTCTCATTGCAGTTCCGCTGACTTCCATTCCACCAACTTTAACTGATACATGCGGCGCTACCAGGACGTATCCGTGCTCTTCATACCCAGTTAAGTTATTTTTATTTTTTTTATAATCTTGAAAATATTTCCCTCCAGATAATCTACTAGCATCTTTCTTCCCTACAACAAAAACAAATGCTGTTGTATCTGAATTAAACTTTTTAGGTAAATTTTTTGGCATATATGGAGACTTTTCTGCAAATATCTTACTCATTGATATTCCCATCTTCGACATATGTGCCTTTTTTTGCTTAAAACTTAGTGGGTGTCTTGGCAAGCCTTGTTTATTCGATGTTAAAATATAAGCATCATCAAATTTTTTGTCCAAATATTGATAAACAGCTTTGTGATGTGGGCCAAATGGCTGAAATCGACCTGGATAAAGCGCTACGACCTTCGTAATCTCTTGCTGTTCACCGATTTGCTCTTTTTTCCGCTTACTAATTTCAATTGCTGTGAGTTGAGCTTGGGCTTTTTTCTTCGAGTTGTGTGTGCCGAGCCGTTTTCCTCCCGATTTCGGATATACGGCATACTTATCACCAACTTTTCTTATCGTTTCAAAAAGTAGAGGTTCAATTATTGAGTTAACTAATTTATTCATAGTAATATTTAATTTTATAAAATTTAAAGTAATACTTCATATATAAATATAAATATTATACTTTAACCAATCAGATATTACTAACTTTTAAAATTTCTAATCACTTCTTTAGCCAATACTGCTGCTACTCCATGTTTTTGTACTACATTTATTGAACATTTTTGAGCAAAATTGATTGCTTTTCTAATATCTTTACTATTCATATATTCATATACCAACCCAGTCATAAATGTATCGCCTGCTCCTGATACATCTTTTACATGAACTTCTTTTACAGGGAATTCTTCTCCCATATATTCACAACCTTTTCTTCCTCTTGTAATTATCAACTTGTCTTCATATCCTATACCCCGCTCTAAAAATTCATAATTTTTTTTATATTCTAATTCATTTATTTTTATAAAATCGGCGCTTAAACTCCATCCATTTAATCTTTTTTTTGTGTCTAAAAAAATAATCCTTGAATTTGAACAAATATTATCTATATCATCCTCATTTAAAAATCCCTTACAATAATCTGAAATAACAACTATATCATAGTTCTTAACTTTTTCTAACTCGGCTTTTTTAATTCTTGAACAGTAATCATGATCGTCTACTCTTAACACTATTTGGTTTGATCTATTATCAACATATCGTGTTTTTTTGATTTCATTATTATTTGTTATTATATCTACATCTATTCCCAATGTGTTGAAATTCATAACAACATTTTTTGCCATGCCGGGATTTTTAGTAGTATGAGTTGGTATAAATACTGGGACGGGTGCTTCTGGGCATATTCTTTCTATATCTCCGTAAATAAAAATATCTGTGCAACTATCTCCTATTACTAATATTTTATCAGCCATTATTAATTATTTTTTAAATATTTTTTATACTCTTTAATACCTTGTTCTATATTATACTCTGGTTTCCATCCAGGCATCCATTTTTTACTATCAGATTTTGTATAATATTGATATCCATCTGGTATATCTTCTTCATTTCTATATTCATGTAAAATTTCTAAATAATCTAACATATCTTTAAATGATCTAGCCTTTCCGCTTCCGACTTCATACACTCCAGAGGGTATTTCATTAATTAACGGATAAAGTGTAGCACTAACTACATCTTTTATATAAATAAAGTCGCGTTTAGGATTTTTAGGAAATAACTTAAATGTCCCTTGCCTATATGCTTGATAAGCTACAGATGCCATTTTACCCTTATGTTCTTCCCCGGGACCATATACATTAAAATATCTTAATGCTATAAATTGACCTCCAAGTGCTAATCCATATTGCTCGGCCATCAATTTTGACCACGCATATATACTAGTTGGTGTTCCACTAACACCAGTAGTTGCAGCTGATGATGCATATATAACCTTTTTATCATATTTTTTTGCACAATCAAATAGCTTTTTACTAAACCAATAATTATATTTCAACATTTCATTTGGATCTTGGAGTGTAGTATCTGAAATTGCGCCTATATGCAAAATAGTATCAACCAATTTAACATTTTCTTCAAGCAGATTTTCCCAATCTTGATTATCTATAAAATCTTTTTCAAGATAAATTAAATTATGTTTTGGTAAAAGTTCATTCTTAATATTCTTACCAATAAACCCATAAGATCCCGTTAATAAAATTTTCATATTATATAAATTCCGTATGTGATATTTTTTTTCTAACTTGTTTTTGTTTTTCAAACAAACTTTCTTTGTATGCTTTTTTATTACTATTACTTAACTCATTATAACTTTTATATATATTCCAAAACATTTTATTACTTTCATGAGGTTTACAAAGTTGAGTACAGTTAGAAAAGCATTCTATATTATCAATTTTATTCATTATATCTCTTCTATTTTCTATATCTTTCCATATTTCTTTAAATGATTTTTCTCTCAATGATCCATAACTATATTGTTTATATCCTCTATGGTTCGGACAAACATACACATGGCCATCCGCTCCAATGCAAGGTTGAATTTGTGAACCTAAACATTTTTTATAATGTCTTCCAAGTAAAGATGGATCTTCTGCCAAATCTACAAGATGATATCCGTTAATCTGAAATTTTGTTCCTAAAATTAATTTGGCCTCATCTAATAAAGGTTGTACTCTCTCATTCCAAAAATTTACTTTCCTTTGAATGCCACCTTCACGTTCTCTATTTACAACTTCTGGTTTATATTGACAATAAGTTAAGTCATAGTTTTTAAAAGTATTTGCAAAATCAACTATTTCAGTATATGTATCTGGAGTTATAACGAAGCCGGTGCCGATATCTATTTTTTTGCCTTTACTATTATTTATATCAATTAATTTTTGTAAATTTAGTAACATTTTATTCCAATCTTGCCCTTTGCCTGGTCTTCTGATATGATTAAAAGTTTTTTCAGTACCGGAATCTACTGAAATTCTAATCCATGTCATATTATCTACAAGGATTTCAAATAAGTCAAATCGGTCCAACAAAGTTCCATTAGTAAACATGCCCATCTTAATATTCGAATTTTTACCTATATATTCAATAGCTTCTCCTAAATGCGGATTGATTGTGGGTTCTCCACCTCCCGTCCAATTTATAGCTCTAACATCCATATTAATTAAGTCTTTACAAACATCCAATAGCATTTGTCTACTCATTACAGAACGATCGAATGTTTCTAAATTTTTTGATTCTGGTAAATGTATATAAGAAGAAATACAAAAATAACATCCGTGATTACAAGCATTACTTGGATCAACTTCTACTAAAACTGGTGATGTATTTCCAGTTTCAATAAATTCAATTACTCTATCAACATTAGCAATAACTTTATTTTGGGGACTAAATATATCTTTCTTACTCAGGTTTCCATTTTTCATATGTTTTCATTCTTTCCTTGGCCAGATTTGTCCCACAAAAGTGATAAATATATGGTTCCATATCCCCAAGATATTTATCATATTCGAAATCTATATCTGGAGCGTTTTATTCCACGCATTCCAATCAGAATTCCAACTATTTACTACAACTATTATATTATTTTCCATATCAATTCTTAATATTAAATTTTTTATTAAATTCTTTTTTATATCTTAAATCATTAATAAAAGCTTCATGTGTATTGGATTCTATATACTGCTTTATCCATTGGATATACCATCTTATATTATAATGATAAATATTATGTGGGGTTTTCTGCGCTCTAATCGATCCACGGATTTCATTTTCCCAAGCATCTTCATCCGGAATCTGTATGGACTTAAAATACTCTTTGTTCCAAATAACAGCGTTATGTGATAATAAATAACTAGAATCTTGTTTCATTTTTAAAACTCTTTCTCCATCGATAAATATATCTGTAGAATCAAATGAATAGTCCCACCATGATAACTTCTCGTGTATCTGTAACGCATCCGCATTTGTTTCCTCCATAAAATCAATAAATTTGGGCATTAATCTCTTGATTGATCTCTCAGGCCACATATCCTCATCAATAAACAATACATATTTTGTAGGTATTTGATCTAATGCATAAATCACTTTATTTGAAAAATCATTTTTAGTATAATTTGGTTTATTTAAAGATAATGGAATAAAACTTTTATGTTTATAATCAAATAGTTTATTATCTGATACTACATGTAAACCTAAATCTTCTAATCCACTTAAAAGTGTCCAGGATAAACCAGTACCTTCCCATAAATGGTTATAGTGATCGCAGGTTATAATTAAAACTGATATATCCATTATTTTTTTTTAACTTTATTTATTGAATCTTTAACCATATCAACTGAAATTTTCTTGCTGCATTCAAAATTTTTTCTTTCTGGACACCATATCCAATTTGATATATCGAATTGATGTGTATTCCAACAACCATTGCAAACGTTATCATTATGTACTCTCTCTACACCGGTTGTAAACTCATTCCACGGCTTTGTAAATCCCGAAATCATAACTACTGGAGTTCCAACAGCCCACGCTATCCACGCTAATCCAGAACTTGTACCTATAAACATATCAGCATATTTTATATCTATTATTCTGTCTTCTAATGAAAAATTTCCCGTTCTATCTATTGCTTGATGTGGAATTGTATTCCAATGACCTTCTATTCCAAACTGTTTATGTCTATCTATGCATATTACTTTATACCCCTGCTTTTTTAAATACTTTATAATCTTTTTCCAACCGCCGCTTAAATTCCAATATTTGGCTTGTACGGTAGATTGTATAGCTATACAGACATATTTTTCTTTAATTCTTCTTGGCTTGTCTGGTATAACTATTCTTGGTTTTATTTCTTTATATTCTAACCCCAGACAATTTGTTGCTTGTCCTTGAACACTACATTCTTTATAATCTTTTAATGGCTGTGGGTTATCATACATTTCTTCTAAAGTTAATCCGGCAAAATCTATATGATGTCGTTTATTAAAATTATATACTGTTTCGCCTGGATTTACAAATGTTAATTCTGGATAAACTGATTCGAATAAATAATTATAGTGGGTAGACACAACAACTTCATCTACATTAAATTTTTTCTTATATTCAAGACAATATGGTATCCAACCTATATTGTCCCCAAGTGCTCTCGAACCAAAAGTTATTAAAGCTTTTTTAATATCTATTTTCATTCTATCTTCTTCTTTCCATAAATAGTCAATTAATGAATCCCCCTCAGATTGTATAGCAACAGAATCCCATAATATTCCTATCTTTGGTGCTTTTGGCAGCAAATTTGCCTTTCCGACTAATGGATGTGGCATAAAGACATGATTAAACCAAATATCCGGTGAATCCCACCCAAATTTTTCATAACATTGTAATAAATATGGATACGCCTTTTTAGAAATAAGCACACAGTGTGCATGTATGATTTTATATGTTTGATATAATAATTTATTATCATCTAATGTATCCCAAATTGGCGATTGTAAGGTACCATCTAATATTCTATCACCAAAAGAAAAATACCAAATATCTTTTTCTTTAATAACTTTACATGCTTCATTTAAAATTTTAATAAATTTCTCTGGTTTAACTGTTAAAATGCAATCACATTCACATAATATTAAAAAATCAATATCATCGCTAAATCCCTCAATAACGCCTCGCTTAAAAGATGTCCAGGCGCCATAATGGCCAGGGCCCAAATCACCTCTACCTTCAGAACTATCACTAGGAAACGCTTTTTCATATGGAGGAATTCCTGTATAAGGTTCATTTATATGCTGTATATAATCAATGTCATAATCTTTTAATGCTTCTAATGATTTAATAGACGCTTGCTCTCTTGTATCTTCTGGTCTTGTTAATAAATGAACTAACTTTACTTTATATTTCGTATGGTCCTTTGTCTTGGGCAAAGATAGTAAACGTTTTTTATATTTAAAATTAGTATTATAAGCATAAAACATTCCAATTTTAAAATGGGAATTAATTTCAGTAAATTCATATTTAAACCCACACCTATCCAACTTTGTAAATATATTTTCTAATTGATTATTATAATTCCAATGATATTCCCCGGATATTTTTTTAACTTTATATTTTAAATTATTATCACTAATACCTTTAAATAATTCATATTCAGAACCTTCGATATCTATTTTTAAAAAATCTATAACGTCAATATTATTTTCTTCAATGAACATATCCATTGATATACATCTAATTTTTTCTGTTCTAATCACATTTGGTCTATCAGTAACGCCTGTCTTTTCAACTATATCTAGAACACCACCTTCATAAAATCCAGTCATCTGTAAATCGGCAGTTTCTTCTTTACTTGAAATAGCTATTTTAGATAACTCTATATTTTTACTAAATTGGTTGGTATTAAGTTTTAAATATTTTATCATAAACGAACTTGGTTCGATTGAATATACTTTTTTAGCATTTTTAAACCAAGAATATATTGTAAATATACCTAAATTAGCGCCAACATCTACGACAACATCACCTTCATTCACTTCAACAATTTTATCATAACATTTGTCTGTAAATATTTCTTTATAATTAGATTTCGTCCAATTAACTATTTTTGGATGAGTATATATTGTAACGTCATCGCAATAAACTTTAGTAGAAATCTTTGCATCAATTTTATCTATGGCTAATTTTACATCTTCATATGAAATTGGCTCAAAGTTATTCCAATCATCAAGTGATTCCATTTTTTTAATCGGATTCCAATTCCATTCACCTCTATCAAATATAAATTCACTATTATTCCAAAATCCAGAATTTTGACTTTCTCTATATACTCTAATTGAATTTGTTGTAAATTCATGCCATGGTTTAGTCATAGATGATATCAATATTGTAGGTGTACCAACTGCCCAAGCTAACCAAGACAATCCAGAGCCGATACCTATATAATACTCTGCGTGATTTAAATCTATCATTCTATCTTCAAGAGAATAATCACCGGTCTTATCAATAATATTTTCTGGTGGATGGTTCATAAATGGTTCTTGTCCGAAACTATATTCTTTTGATATTAAAACTACTTTATATCCTTGTTTATTTAAATAATCTACTACTTTCTGCCACCCATCTTTATGATTCCAATACTTACATTGTGCAGTTCCATGTATTCCAATACAAACATACGGCTCATCTATAATTCTTGATTTATCTGGAATAGTTACTTTAGTTTTTATTTCTTTATAATCTAAACCTAAAATATCTGATGCTGTTTGTTGTAATGGTATTTCTCTTACATCTCTCGGGTGCCAATCTAAATTAGAAAACCACCACCCAAGTCTATATATTGCGTAAATATTATCTACCATACTGCCTTTATTTATAAAATTAATTTCTTTATACTGTTCTTCAAATAACTGATTCCAGTCCGTAGCACAGTAAATATTACAATTATGTTTTTTTCTAAATTTATCAACATAAGGTATCCACGCTAAAGTATCGCCAATAGAAGAACTTTCAAAATCTATTAAAACATTTTTTTTATTTAAATCAAATATTGTTTCATAATTTAAAAATTTTCCATATAATGCTGATCCTAAATTTCCATCAATGTCTTTTACAACAATTTTCCAATCTACATACCATTTTCTACTACAGGTAGACCACATATTACCATATATTTTATCACTATATATAATATTATTTGTTTTAGCATCAATAAATTCTACCAAAAATTGCTTATCTTCATTTCCGATTATCTCAATCTTTGGTCCATCTGTATAAGATTCAACTATATTAATTTCATTAATTCTTTGTTCAATTACAGTTAAATCGCGTTTAGATATATCATTATACAATCTATTTAAATTTTCTAACATAAAATCACCATCAATAGTTGTTTCATATATTCTATTTAATCTTTTGCAAACCTTATCCCAAGTATATTTTAATGATGACTCTCTTGAAACTTCTGAATAATGATCATAATTATCTAGAATAATTTTTATTCCATCAATAACACTATCATCTGCTCGTTCGCACTTAATTAATCCATCGAGCGAATCATCTTCATATGTTCCAACAATTGGAGTACTACATGCTAAAGATTCTAATAATGTTAAATTTGGATGTCCAGCTTCAATTGATGATGGGTGTAAAAATATATAATGTGATTGATATAATTCTAACAGTTCTGGTTCTGTTACATCATATAAAATATCTAATTTATCATAATTAGCTAAATCTGGATTTTCATTAAAAAATTTTTTATTATTTAGATTAGGGCCGGCAATAGTAATTGGTAAATCTAACTTTCTGGCTGCTCTTATGGCAAATCCAAATCCTTTTCTATCAAATGCTTGATTTCCTGCTATTCCATTATGTCCAACACATAATAATTTAAAGGGATATGATCCCGCTTTAGGTTTAAAAAGATCAGTATTTACACCATGAGGTAAATATAGCGGAATATTATTAAAAAAATCAACTAAATATTTAGCAGGAACTATAGATAATAGTGCACCTTCCATAGCGCGTAAATTTTCTTTATAAACATAACTATCCTTACCTTGTATATAAGTATGGTGGTCATGGCAAGTAAATATATAAGGGATAGAATTATTTTTAGCTTGAATCGCTAAATTAGCCATATGTATGTGAATTACATCATACTTATTTTGTATTGGAGAGACATCATTTAAATACAAAATATCAACTTGATGATCTCTACGTTCTAATGCTAACTTATAGTCCCATATAATCTTTTCTACAGCACCCCATCCCTTTGGTGGAATTTCCATATTTCCTGGTGTTACTTGACAAATTCGCATTAATCGTCCTTAATTCTAATATATGATGGAATCACTTTTTCTAAATCAGTTTCTCTATCTAAATAAAATTCACTCTCGTCTGGACAATATATGTGAATGCCTTCTTTATCAATCGGTATATGATCTAATTGAGTAGAATAAAGTCCATCAATTTTATGTAAGTATTTATGAAAAGATTTACTGTCTCCAATAGATACTTTAAAACTTAAATCTCTCTTATCATCCGTGTGTGTATTACAACTAACTATGTAAACATGGTCTGGTGTCGGTGACCTAAACACAGAAGATATGTATCCCTTATTTAAGTCACCTCCTGTATTGGACGGTGACGTTAAAGTATTAAATCTAGTACTTGGATGAAAATCTGAAACCGTGTCTTGTCCGTCTTTCACAATTAATTCATCAAATACTGGTTCTAAACAATAACGGTAAAGAGTTTCACAAATTAAAAATTTATCTTCGTTGGTAAAATCTTTTATAAGTTTCTTATAATCATTTTCATACTTTATATCTGGAAATAAATTTATAGCTAAAGTTAAATCAATATAAAGAAAGTCTAAAGATATATCATCTTTATTATCATATATGAAACCTTTCTTGCCTTGATCTTGACAATCGCTCACAACACTATTTAAAAATTCTATATCATCATTATGATGTATCTGATCATATTCCATTCTCATAACGTGAGTAAATCCAAGTGATTGCGCGAGTTTAATACTATTTAAAAAATTTACTATATAAGAAAACGCATGTTTCTGAAGACCTTCACGTATTATATTAATAACATACTTATCATTTGGTGGAAGTGGTACATACCAAAATGTACCAGCATTATTTTTATCATATTCTTCTTCAAGTAATCTATTTTGTTTATCATAAAAAATATAATCAACTTGGTCTTGTATTTCTTGTTTAACTTTACTATTTGAAACCAACATTATCGGATAACCAATTTTCTTATAAAACTCTATAGATTCTAAAAATCTTTTTTCATTTACCTTACCATGAAAAAACGCATCAAGAATAATAATTGGTTTATGTTTATGTTGTAAAACATCCATCATCGCTTCTTTTCGTTCTTCTATTGTGTGGTAACCATTCAAGTGACATATGAAATTACCAGGTTCATAGATATGATTGTCATTCCAACCCGAATATAGTTTTAACATCTCTTTATCTTTCATATACCATCTTGAGTATAATGCTGAGTATGGTAAGTATAAAAACCTATCCTTGTAATGTGGATTATTATTTAAACAAACTCTCAATTGACGCATCTCATGGTCGAATGAATCTATATGAACTTGTTTTCGACCTTCTTCAACATACTTTAAATTCCAAGTATCTTTTAATAATAAATGCATCAATGGTGTATTTCTAATTAAGAAGTGACCAGTATGTGGATGTGTACCATCTTCTGTTTCTGTATCTGGTACTGGGTTTTCTGAAACTGTTATGAAATCATAATCATCTTGTATAAGGTCTTCCAATCGTTTGGTGTCGTCCATGATAACACAATCAGCATCAATCCAAAATAACCATTTGTATTTATGTAAATGTTCTTGTAGTCCTTTTATTTTACTCCATTGTAATGGTCTTGATATATCCATATCATCTGAAAAAATAAAATCATATCCATTCTTTTTACAATAACTTTGTACGTTGTCTTTAGATATATCACCAACTGGTGCATATTTTTCATCATACATCATCAACACACCAATATCTTTGCTTGTTCTTTCTGCCCACATTATACCATGATGGTCTTCTTCCGTAGTTTGTATTTTACCATCCGCTTGCTGATACAAAGTATATTCAAAACCAGTTTTATCTAATTTATCTAATATATGTTTTCTAAATTCTCCATTGAAATTATCGTGAAACTCTAATAACAACCTATCAACTTTCATTAAAGTATTATCATCTATAGCATCAAACATCATATATTCAGCCCCTTCGATATCAACTTTTAATAAATCTATCTTTTCCAAAT
>Ga0080013_1002376_pt1 | contig 22222 bp, 11 predicted proteins | sample ETNvirenome_6_85_FD_69236 | JGI IMG/M metagenome (GOLD analysis project Ga0080013, IMG submission 69236) | Marine viral communities from the Pacific Ocean - ETNP_6_85 (SPADES assembly) (version 2) | ecosystem: Environmental > Aquatic > Marine > Oceanic | place: Pacific Ocean | collected 2013-06-19 | reverse complement strand
TGATACAATGTTCACCAATGCTTTTGCAAACGGCGAACCAGTGTTCTTCCGTGTTGATGGTACCGACACGTACTCGGAAGATGAGTCAACATTCTCTACATCTGTAATGTCTCCGACAACTTTTGCAGAGTATATGACAATGGAAGAGCCTCAATTGTTTGCCTTTGATGGCACATCTGCAGAAACATTTACTGTTGCAGACACCTACGGCGACGGCGGCATTGACATTGAGTTCTTTGTTCTTTCGGACAATGCAGAATTGGCAGGAGCAGCCTTTACTCCAGATCCACAAGACACATCTATCACCCTCACAACACCATCTGGTGACGTGACTTTGGTTCATGTGTTTACTCACACAACTGGAGCACCAAATGTGCCAATGGTTGCCACGGTATCTGCAGCTGAGATATCCTTGAACGGAGCAGCTCAGTGGCCAAGCGCAAACTTACCACCTGTAATCACTTGGAGTGAAACTTTTGGAATTTCAAACACCACAAGAGCAGGTATAACCATGTCAGCAATGATTGGAGATACACTATCTTTCGATCCATCAAGTCTCGTATTTACAGATCCTGATGGTGACGATGCTGCTATCACCCTCTCTTACAGTTGGATGACATATGAGGCTGGTACAGCCACCACCGAAATTCTCGCCACAGACACCGATTTGGTTGTTCCAGCAGTATACCCTACTTCTGGAAACCCGCTCGATTCTGGAGAAACGTTCTTCATTTCGTTACTGGTGACTGACGGAGCAAATGCTGCGACAAACGATTATTATCGAGTCATGAGTTCCCCAACCGATACTTCACCCACCGCGATAAGCGTAACGCTGCTGGACAACGAATGGGACATGGCTGTTTTGGAGGGTAACATAACACAGTCTCCTGTAGATGTTATTCCTACCTCTGGAATTATTACCAGCGGTAGAACAAATCCTGAGCCGATATACGACGCTTGGGGAGATGGCAGCGACTTCAGCAATTCAAGATATTATGTTCAACCCGGCGATATTGTGTCTTTCGATACAAGCACTTTGCAAATTTTGAATCAAGGCACACCATTGAGTATGACATTCGAATGGAAAGTGAGACATTATGATCAAAATAACAATTGGGCATACTTTGTAGGGACAGACTCTACTTGGGCACCAAGTTCTGAAACTTTTACAGTTCCAGCCCTTGATGCAGCTGCAGGCATCGACTCTTGGGAGTACTTTTATCTCTTGATGAGAGCCACTGACGATGCCACCGGAAACACTTTGGATATAAATGAATCAATTATACTTAGAATTTATAACGACGGCGCCTTAACGGAGCAGGAGTTTAATGATAAGATGAACGATGAACCCTATCATCCCTTTGCTACATGGACAGCAACCTCTCTTGCAAGTCCTCTTGGACTTGGAGACCCGTCAAACAGCAACGATATCTCAGGAGGAAAATTCTCCATACAGGAGTCTGGCAATGTGCTGCAGGGCACAACTCTAGAGTCAAACCTTCTTTCAACGGATGAACACCTTGTCCTTGATCCGGCTCATATAGCAACGTTGCTATCTTATGCTTCGGATTATGAAGGAGATACGATTGAATTGAAGCTTAGGTTTGCTTATTACGACAGTGGCTATATTTATTCAGATTGGTTTTCAGCCAGTTCGATTCCATCCTTTGCGGAAGCGTTCCCGTCGTTCCCTGCAGACCAAGAAGCGGACTTAAGCATATTCGGAGCATTCGCTGCCGCTGACTCAGCGAATCCAGCCGGGTTCGATTTGGGTACCATATATCGACAATCCTACGGCGGATACTTCCAAATCCTTGCCGCATTCACTTGCGTCCCTGCTGGATTTGGTTTAGACACCCGCCGCGCACTTGCAGCAGCGGGAGCGGATATTCTGTTCCCTGCAGGAAATGGCATGGGATACGGCAATTCACAGCCCCCAAAAGGAGCTTTCAATGGGAATACACTCACGCTCGCGGCATTAATGAAAAATGGTACAGAGGCAGACTTCTTTGAGGCAAATTCCACTGTGAATTATGGTTTTCAACTTAGTGTCCAATCCAGTAACGTCGGTAACGATGAAACCGGATTATTTATGGCCCCGGTACCCGCATCGACTGTTACTTATACGTCTAATCCAAGCTATGATGCAGCTGCATTTGGCTCCACCACCGGCAACGGTAATAACTATTCTGATATTACGGCGAATGCCACCGAGTTGAGAGGTTATTATATAATAACATTTGATCTCACACCATTCGAAGGTCTTGATTATCCAGAACATGTCTATTCACTTTACCTGGAAGCAACATTGGGCGGAGCAGCAACGAACACCTTCACCGGAACTGGGTCTACTTTGATAAACTCCATTTTATCCATCGGCAACTGGGACTACGATGCCGACAACAGGCTCAACTTAGTCGATTTGGAACCCGACAATGCATTGGTTGAGGATTATATTAACCCATATGAGATATCCAATGTCCCCAGTGATTCTAATGTCCAAGCCCACATGCCAAGAACCCGTATAGCACCGGGCACCACTGAAGTAAAATACTTCAAGGTTACTACCCCATTGAACACTGACGAGGCAGGATTTAATGCAATGACTGATGCTTTTATAAACAACGTTCATTTTAGTATGTTCGGCTCAAGCGTGTTGTCAGCTCAGGTGACAAATCATGGCGCTTATAGCGATTACTGGGGCTGGATTCAGGTGCAGATAGTAATGGACGCAACTGACGAAAGTCCTTCTCTCCTGTGTTGGAAAAAAGACGGCGCCTCGACTTCAGCCGTCCACGGCTACGACGGATTTATAGTCACTCCAGATGGCGGTGCCCATCAATTAAACTATTACACCCGCCAGGACATGTGGGCTAACGTGTTGCCACCATCTGTTGACTCGATTACTACGTCAAACTCAAATGGTGATAACCCGGCAGTCTCGGCACAGGCTCGAATGCGTGACTATGATTCTTCTAATAGTGACTGGTGGGTATATAATACTCCCGGCGACTCAAATAGTGGCTATGACATCTCGAATGTTACAGTCTCCTATGCGTGGTATAGGACAGATACTAACGCACTTGTTTCGACATCCCAGACACCAACCGGACTAGAACAAGGCATCACTATTTGTCCATATGTAACTGTCACCGATAGCACCAGTGGTGTTTCTGACACTTTCAAGGGAGACGATACTATTTTCGTCACGATTCCTACAATAACCGCTCCTATTACCTCAACCTTGGTGGCAAACACTACGTGGGAAACTGAATTTCCTACTGTCTACCCGAACGTATCGGTATATGATGAAGCCGCTGCCCTCGCCGGCAACCTACTTCTTTTATACGCTAGATATGGAGATACAATCACCATTGATACTAGCGCGGTTTCTACCGATATTGGAACTTTGACGTATGAGTGGCGATTCACTGAAGGCACAAAGCCATATTTTGATGCGAGCATGAATGAGGTGCTTGCACCTGTAGACATGACAAGCCTCACAATGAGTGATACTGGCTGGGCAGATGGATACTATGGCGGCGTAAATTACCCCCTTGGCTATGTAGAATTCGATGTCTTAGCAAGAGCGACTGCAGGAGGTGTTACCAACACTGAAAAATTGGCAACCGTCAGAATTTGGAAAACTGATTTGCCATTTATGATAAAAACCAAACAGTGGCAGTTCGTTGGCGTGGCTGGAGCAAATAACGATTCCACTTTCCCTGATGTCTCTAGTTTTACCAGCGATAGGGCAAATGCAATCGACGCAGCTTCTGGATGGCTCCTTGCGGTACCGGGAGATGAAATTACATTCAACTACCCAAACCCATCCATCGCCGCTCGCCAACCCGATGGCAGCTATACACTTGTTGATCCGCTAGATTATGCTGATTCGGCAATTACCTCTAGCTTCGACATTACAAGGTGGGAAAATGGAGTCGTCTTCTCTTTGAGCGACGCACAATCCGAAGTGGAAGCAGGAAGCTCATTTATCGTGGGCACCACTCCCGTAGTGTCATCACACGGATCCGAGTACGATGGCGTGATTCCCCTCGAAAAAATCGACTGGGCAATCAACGGCTTCACCGCTTATGGCACCAGCATGCCATTCCCTTGGTGGTATCACGACACCGACACTCCAGCAATTGTTCACTTGGAAGATGAGGACGCATTCAACAACTTTAATCACCTTGATTATCAGATGCCAATGCCATCCATCAACACCGGCGCCGGCTTTCTTGTTTCATCTACCGGAGATTATAACATCGACAACGGTGTTGTGTTCACTGTAGACGAAAGTCTTTTTGCAGATCCCAACACTCCCTTGACTTTTGCATATAATTGGAAAGTCATCGGAGCGACAGAACTGGCAGCGCATTATACAAGTGGCGGCACCATCAACACCGCGCCCTTTCTGGACGGCTCAACACTGGCAGCAGAAGGGGGACTTACTCCAACGTTTACTCCCGGACTGGACTTGGTAGGTTTTACCTTGACGGTATTTGTAACGGCAACGGACAGCTTTGGTAAAGAGTACGGACCTTATCAATCAACCATCTTTCCAATTTTGGATGGAACCCAATGAGGCGGCAACCCCTAATCCCCACTAATATAATGAATTAATCACTTAATTGAAACTACTCAAAGCACCCTCTCCGGAGGGTGCTTTTCTTTTGAGGAGTCAAAAACAATTACTAACAATAGTAACAAGTATATCATTATACTACTTAAAATCCGCTTTTTACACTAAAAACGGCATTTACGAAACTAAAACACTATTTATATTAGTTAAGGTTCCGTTTACCGGAATATAATAAAGAATTTGTATATAAATAACGGGAGTATCCAGATGTCAAATATGTTACAACAAGCAATCATCGACGCGAAAGCACTCAAAGAAGCAGCTTTAAAGAACGCCGAGGCAGAAATCGTAGAGAAGTATGCACCTGAAGTAAAGAAGGTAATGGAAAGTATCCTCGAAGCAGAAGACGAAGAGTTGGAAGGCGAAGAGATGGGAATGCCAGACAACGCACCCGCCATCGAAGATCCAACCGCAATGGATCTGCCACTTGCTGCTGCAGCGGGAGAAAACGCCTGCCCTTGTCCAGACGACGATGAAGAAATTGTTCTTGATTTACCAGGACTTGCAGCGATTGTCGCTGACGAAGAGCCAGCCATCGATGACTTGGAAAATACCGAGACAGAACTCGGTGCCACCATCGACGACGAAGAGATGGACGTTGCAACTGGAGCACTTGAAGAAGATGAGCTTGCATCAGTCATCGCCGAGCTGCTTGACGAAACAGAAGAAACTCTTGAGGAGAATGAAACTGTAGAAGAAGTCAACTTAGAAGAAGGTTGCGGAGACGACGAAGAACCAATCGTCGCTGAAAAGGAAGCAACCAACGAATCTATTGATGTTAAAGCAATCGCAGGAAAAACAAACGAACTTTTAGAAACTATTAGTGCCCTCAAAGCACAGAACAATAATTTCAAAGCCGGCAACAAGAAATTGAAGTCGGAGCTAACAGAGCAGAAGGATAATATCCGGAAGCTCACAACGACGTTAGAGGATATCAGCCTTCAAAGTGCTAAACTCCTTTACATTAATGAAGTATTAAAGACCGGCTCTTTGAATGAGCGACAGAAGCAAATTGCTGTCGGGGCACTTCAGGAAGTAAAGACAGTTGAGCATGCAAAGACTGTATTCGACACACTTCAAAGCACAGTGGTGTCCACCAAGAGGCACGGACGACCTGAATCACTAAGCGAAGTAGTTAGAAATAATACGTCGGTTAAATTGCCTCGACGCAAAGAACAAAAAATTAGTAATCCCCATGAGCAACGGTGGAAGCTGTTGGCGGGGATTAAATAATCTAACTACAAAGGAGACATTTAAAATGTCAGTATTACAAAAATTAACAGAAGGTATTGTTGATCGTGATCTGTCCAAAGAAGGTACTGCTCTACTTAACAAGTGGGAACAGACTGGACTTTTGGAAGGACTCACCAACGACCGTGATAAAAACTATATGAGTCGCTTACTCGAAAACCAAGCAAAAGAGCTTCTTCGTGAAGCATCCACAATGCAGGCTGGAGACGTTGAAGGTTTCGCAGCTGTTGCATTCCCAATCGTTCGTCGTGTATTCGGTGGATTGATTGCGAATGACTTAGTGTCCGTTCAGCCAATGAGCTTGCCATCCGGCCTCATTTTCTTCATGGACTTTACAACTGCAGATACCAAGAGTGGCTTAACTGGTGGCTTAACTCCAGATTCCGTTTATGGCGGAGGAAAAGTTGCTTCTCAAATCACTGAAGGTGTTGATGATCTTACCGAAGACGGTGGCGGATTCTACAACTTGCAAAGTGGTTACAGTTCACCAACTGGCTCTGTAAATGGTATTCTTACTGCAAGTCTTCCTTCAACAGTGATTAGTGGTGCAGCTGATTCCGTATTAACTCAGATTGATTATGATCCTGATATCATGGCTTTGGGCGATACCAACGACGCTGCTTGTGTTGCTACTTTTACTTGCAACATCAACAGCGATACCGGAACTGGTAACTATGATATGGACAACATCAATTTGGATAACTTGATTGCAGTTACCAACCTTACTGCTCTGAGCGGCACCGATTCTTTGGTTCGTCGCCGCACGACAGGAAATGGTGTAGACACGTTGACTTTGGTTATTACTCAGGCAACGGGTGCTGTTACAACTGGCCCCGCTGTCACCGGATTTACTGCTTCTGTTCCGTTGAAAGACAAGTTTGCAGACGCTAACGCTTTAGGAGCCGTTGTTGGTGAAGATCCCTGGGGATTGGAAAACAACGAAGCGATTCCTGAAATCGACATCAAAGTTGACAGTGTTGCTGTTACCGCAGTTACCAAGAAATTGAAAGCAAAGTGGAGTCCTGAATTGGGACAAGATTTGAACGCTTATCACAACCTCGACGCCGAAGTTGAATTGACAAGCATTCTGTCTGAACAAATTGCTCTCGAAATCGATCAAGAAATCTTGAACGATTTGGTAAAAGGTGCTGAAGCAGCCAAGTACTACTGGAGCCGACGCCCTGGTAAATTCTTGAATCGCGGAACTGGCGAGCCATTGTCTGCAGCGAATGCTGGCGATTTCACCGGTACCGTTTCTGAATGGTATGAGACTTTGCTGGAAACAGTGAATGACATCTCTGCTCAGATTCACCGCAAAGTACTTCGTGGTGGAGCAACCTTCTTGGTTTGTTCTCCTGAAGTTGCCAACATTCTTGAGTTCACAGCCGGCTTCCGTGCTAAAGTAACTCATGATGACGACAAAGGTACCGCTGGTACTGTAACCGTCGGCACATTACAGGGCAAGTGGGACGTTCACGTCGATCCTTACTTTCCTCGCAATGCAATTTTGGTTGGACGTAAAGGTAGTAACTTCCTCGAAAGTGGATATGTTTACTCCCCTTATGTGCCACTGCAAGTCACGCCTACCATTTTTGGTCCAGAAGACTTCGTACCCAGAAAGGGTGTGATGACTCGCTATGCGAAGAAAATGGTGCGTCCTGACATGTACGGATTGGTTCTCGTCGAAGATTTACTCGGCTAATCAAAACCAATACATAATATATGAAGAACCCGTCCTTGTGGCGGGTTTTTTATTTGTGCTTCCTTTACTTGGAAAATATACTACTTACTAAGTGAATTATAATATCTTATGAGGTATCCCGCATGGCAGCTCCCGTCCTAACTCCAAAAAGCAATTCAAGCGTTTCAGTCCTCCCGGTAACGGGAACCTACACATTGGTGACTGCTTCTCTTGCAACAGTTGCTTATACATCTGACGATTTCATCTCAGGCGCCGTCGACCAAGTTAAGTATACATATAGAAAGCTCGGCGGCGACGTCCTTGATTTAGAGATTAAGGAAGAGAGTGTTTACGCTGCCTACGAAGAAGCGTGTTTAGAATACTCTTACCTTGTGAACATCCACCAGTCCAAGAACATCCTCTCTGACGTACTAGGCGCCCAGACAGGAACGTTTGATCACAAAGGCGACATGAAGGCAGGTGTGCTTAGTTCGTCGCTTGACGGGGGGCACGTTGGCTTAAAATACCCATTGTTCGATTACGCATATGCTCGTCGTGTTGCTGATGGTATTTCCGAGGAAGCAAACGTCGGAGGCAGTACAACCGTATACTCAGCTTCCTTTGCTGTCAAGGCAGATAAGCAGGATTATGACTTGCAGGATATCATTATGAGCTCATCGTTTAGTGGGCAAGTAGATAATAAAAAAATCCTAATTAAGAAGGTGTTTTACAAGAGTCCCCGCGTCATGTGGAGGTTCTTTGGATACCAAGGCGGCTTGAATGTTATCGGCAACCTGACGTCGTATGGGCAGTATGCAGATGACAGCACATTTCAGGTGGTGCCAGTTTGGGAAAACAAGCTTCAAGCAATGGCATACGAGGACGCACTCTATACGAGAACATCTCAGTGTTCATATGAACTTAGGAACAACAAACTTAGGGTGTTTCCAAATCCATCAGCATATAACATTGACAAGATGTGGTTTGAGTTTACCATTCCAGGAAATAATTGGGAGCAAGACGGAATAACCGATATTGGGGTTGATGGCATCAACAACATGAACACGCTCCCTCTTGATAATGTCCCATACGAAAATATCAACTCAATTGGCAAGCAGTGGATACGCCGCTTTTGCCTGTCTCTCAGTAAAGAGACACTTGGCTTGACACGAAGCAAATTTGCCACCATACCGATTCCAGGCGAGTCAGTAACTCTCAATGGAGATCAGTTGGCTACACAGGCAAGAGAAGAGCAAGACAAGCTTCGTGAAGAACTTAAAACAATCCTCGACGAAATGACATATGGCAAATTGATGTCTGGTGATGCCGAGCTGATTGAAAACGCTAACAAAATTCAGCAGAAAATCCCCTTACTTATCTTTGTGGGATAGGAGGGGAATAAGTGTCTAATAACGACAACAAGTGGGAACAACCAGCAGCACCACCTCCACCTCTTTTTACGGGAAAGAAAGAAAAGGATCTCGTAAAGCAAGTCACCGACGAGGTGATGGAGAGGGTAATTGGAACTTCCATCCTATATTACCCCATCAGTGTCAAGCATTCAGACTTTCACCCCCTCTACGGAGAGGCAATAAATAAAACCTACTTGCCACCAGTCCACGTTGAAGTGTTGGCAGAGTGGCAAGGCGAAGAAACAACCACAACAGGCTTCGGGATTGATAAGAAATCCTCAGTTGTTATTCACTTCCATAAGAGGAGATTAACAGAGGACCAAAACCTGTTTGTTCGCGAAGGCGACTTCATCCAATACGGCGAACAGAAGTACGAGATAGTATCTCTTGGGCAACCTCGACAACTATTCGGACAACCAGACGCAAAGATAGAAATCACAGCACAGTGTGTTCGCGCAAGAGACGGGACATTCCCCTCTGAAGCATATCCAGATCCAGAAGAAGACGATCCTAGATTCACTGCTGCTCCCGCATGCGATCCTGTCAATGAGATACGAGTTTTGACTGGCGATACAACCAGCACAGGTGGTTCTGGCGAACAGCCCTGTGGAGAAGTCTACGAACGCCCAGGAACACCCCCACCACCGCTTTTCACAGGCAAAAAAGAGTCGGACTTAGTTAAGCAAGTTGGCGATGAGATTCTTGAGAGGGTTGTGGGACAACAAGTTGTCTATTTCCCAATATCTGTTCCTCACTCTGATTTCCACGACTTATATGGAGAGGCAATCAACAAGACTTTCTTGCCACCAATTCGTGTCTTTGCTGCAGTTGAGTGGAAAGGGAGCGAAACGACGACGACAAGCTTTGGCGTTGATAAGATGTCATCAATCGATGTGAAATTCCACAAAAGGCGACTGACAGAAGATCAGAACCTATTTGTCCGCGAGGGCGACTTTGTTCTTTACGGCTCCATCCTCTACGAAATCACCAAAATCGGACAGCCCCGCTTACTTTTCGGGAAAATAGATGAAAAATATGAAGTTGTCGCAAGTTGCGTCCGAGCAAGAGAAGGCACTTTTAAACTCTCAGAAGTCGAGGGAGCTTCAAGCGACTTTGATTTAGATTCAGTGACTGCATGCGATAATGCCAACATTGTTGTTCCAGAGGGTGTAGATAATACAATGTCCAATGTCGGTTCTGGCACTGGCATATTCAAAAACAAGACAGGCATAAACTTTAATATGAAGACGCTGGTGGAGGGAAGCAATATAACCATTACTTCCACCAGTGATGAGGTAACAATTGCCTCCACTGGGGAAATCGATCTTACAGGCTCTACCAAGTTTGGTTCTCTCTTAACCAATACCCATCAATTTACAGGTTCTATTTTGCAAACAGGCTCTGGTGACACTTCTGTGTTCACTGACGACATTAAGGTTTTTGGAAACTTGTCATCATCGCTTGCTGTATCTGCTTCTTCTTTTTATGGTGACGGTGCCAACTTAACTGGGATTGTAGCGACATGGGATGGCAATCTAACCGGTGATGCAAATATTACTGGCTCCCTCTATGTAACACAGGAAATATCTGGCTCAACCATAGAGGCAACATCTATTACGGGCTCGTTGCTCGGTGGTGTTATTGGCGATGTCACTGGTGACTTAACAGGCAACGTCCTTGGCGATGTAACTGGCAATGTAACTGGCAATGTAACCGGAGACTTAACTGGCAGTGTGCTGGGCGATGTAACTGGCAATGTAACTGGCAATGTAACTGGAGACTTAACTGGCAACGTCCTTGGCAATGTAACTGGCAATGTAACTGGCGATTTAACTGGCAGTGTGCTGGGCGATGTAACTGGCAATGTAACTGGCAATGTAACCGGAGACTTAACTGGCAGCGTCCTTGGCGATGTAACTGGCAGCGTCCTTGGCGATGTAACTGGCGACTTAACTGGCAATGTTCTGGGCAATCTAACGGGTGAAGTCACTGGAACACTTTTGGGTGATGTAACCGGAAGTTTGTCTGGGATTTTGGTACATGCACAAAACATTACAGGTTCAGTCATAAGCGGCTCTACTTTCTTCGGCGATGGCTCTGGCTTAACTGGTGTCACCGGAGATTGGGACGGACAGCATACAGGCGATGCAGCAATTACGGGTTCTTTAGACGTGTCTGATTCAACAACTTTTGGATCTGGCGTTACAGATTCTCATGCCTTTTCGGGCAGCCTAGACATAAGTGGGAACGTGGTACCCAATGCCAGATTTAGCCACAATCTTGGCTCCCTGTTTAAACCGTGGAACACCCTATATGTACGACACAGTTCTTTACACTTTGTATCGGGAACAACGGATGTGGGCACCTTGTCGGTTGACGACAGCAGCGTTCTTACATATACGGGCTCAACATCTTTCGGAAACTCCCTTGCTGACACTCACCAATTTACTGGCTCGTTTTTACAGACAGGCTCTGGCGGAACCTCGGTGTTTAAGGATGAAGTTAATTTTATGGGCAATGTTGATGTCACTGGAGACTTGTCTGCTTCTGCCTTTGTTGGCTCAGGTGTCGGCTTGGCCGGCGTAACTGGCTCTTGGACAGGGCAGCTCGATGGCGATGCAGCAATCACCGGAACATTGGATGTTTCGCGCTCAACAAACCTCGGCTCCTCAGCCTTAACTTCTCACAACTTTCAAGGAACCATAAACTCCAGCGGAAACCTGCTACCATATTCTCGGTTTAGCCACAATTTAGGCTCCCTGCTTAAGCCCTGGAACGCTCTCTATATTCGGCGCTCTTCCCTACATTTTGTTTCCGGCACAACGGCAGTGGGAACTCTTTCTGTCACTGGCCCAGACAACGTTCTGACATATACAGGCTCGATGAGCGCATCTTCTTTTGTTGGAAATGACATGACAGTATCTACATTAACGGCATCTGGCATCGAGGTTCATGGACACATCGCGCCGGCGTCTGGCAACCTTTATGATATTGGAACAATAGACAAGCAAGTAAGAGATATATATGTTTCTACTGGTTCTATCATTTTTGGAGGAACACACAAAATACAGGTTGATCCCAATGACGGAGGCTTTGTGTTCGACACCCCGCCGGGAATGCCCTCTCTTGCTGGTCTAACTGCCTCTTTTGTGGACGTCGAAAACGTCATTGGCTTGCCGGATGTTTTAACGGAGACAGAGAGCAGACTGCAGACACAAATTGATTCCCTCAGTTATCAGGTTGAGAATATGCCAGCTGGTGGCAGCCCAACGGTGATCGCCGTCGCAGGCATCGGATCAGGAATCATGTATATTTCAGACGATGGGCAATACGGCACAAACCGGGCAATCCTTCAGGAATATGCAGCTAGTCCATCTTCCTATACTGGAAAGACTCTCTATCTTTCTTCTATCTCTTCAGAACCACTACATCCTTTTGTTATTCCTAATAAGTTCTATTTTAACGAGGGCGGCATCTGGCATCCCTCCCATTTTTACACGGACTGCCCGGATGATACATCCGCAAATGAGCCACCAGCAGCTGCCTATCCGGACATGAATGACATCTTGAGTTTGGATGCAACAATCACCGCTGATCGTGCAGTTTTGATGGGACTTCATGAAAATTCGTCATCTTACGGTGGACGTGCTATTTACTTAAGAAGTGTTGGCTCACCGCCAGTGGGCGAATTCATACAAGAAGGAAAGTATTACTTTAATGAAGGCGGCGTATGGCATGCGAGCTCCTTCTACAGTAAGGAAGAGGATCAATAATGGGGAATTCCAAAAAGAAAACAACATCGGTGGTGACTTATGAACCATCAACGATTGAAACGGTTGACATGGCAATGTTCGAGTGGCTAAACGAAGAGATGGACTTGCATACAACGACAAACAGAGGATTCAAGAAGGTTCCAGTTATTTGGGTTTCTGCTGAAAGAGCATACCAGTCTAAAAGAAGCAAAGAAATGAGAGACAAAGAAGGTGCTCTCATTCTACCTCTTATTTCGCTCGAACGCTCTGGGTTTGCAAAGGATCCAACAAGCAAAGGTGTTGCTTGGGCGAATGTCCCACCGCAGGGAGATGTTAAGGGAGGCTCGTTTCAGATAACGCGCCAAATCAAACAAGATAAAACCGCCAATTTTGCAAATGCCGATTCTAAAAAGCAATCTGGCCAGATAAACTTTCCAAGGAAAAACAAAAAGATTGTGTGGGAGACGATAACAATACCGTTTCCTGTATCTATTAACGCAAGTTATGTTATCAAGCTTCGCACTGAATACCAGCAGCAAATGAACACACTTCTGCAGCCATTCATGACGAGAACGGGGAACATTAACTATTTTAAAGTCCACAAAGATGGACATGTTTACGAGGCATTTATAGACAGTGACTTCGCTTCCGACAGTAATGTAGAAGACATGGGAGAGGATGCCCGTATGTACGAGTCTCAGATAAGTATCCGTGTTTTGGCATACTTAGTTGGCGAAGGCGCCAATCAAGAGAAGCCATCAGTTGTCCACCGAGAAAACGCAGTTGAGGTTAAAATCCCCCGCGAAAGAACAATGCTCGACGAGTCGGATTTCGATCTTTTATAGAAAAAACCCACTTCATAGTCATAAAAAACACTTTTTCTGCTTTTGAAACTATTAAATACTAATTAATATGGTATATAATAGTGTTATAACTCTTAATAGTTAAGCACCAAAAGAGGAGAACTTAAAAGATGTCAGCAAAAAAGTTTAGATTTATATCCCCCGGAATTTTTATGAATGAGATTGATAGATCTCAGTTAAACAAGAACCCAGCCCCAGTTGGCCCTGTGGTTATTGGAAGAACAGAGCGCGGCCCCGGGTTGCGTCCTGTGACTGTTAATTCATTTTTGGAATTCATCGAGATTTTCGGAAACCCCGTTCCTGGCGGAAACACTGAAGATGTGTGGAGAAATGGCAATCGAACCACTCCCATGTATGCATCTTATGCTGCTCGTGCGTGGTTGAAGAATGGCTCTCCGCTTACCGTTGTGCGTGTTCTTGGGGCATCTGAGGACGATCCTGCACCAGCAGGCGAGGCTGGCTGGAAAACCACAAACAGCCCAGCAGCAACCGCCGGCGCCAACGGAGGCGCCTTTGGTTTATATATCACAAACAACGAGCCTGCCGGCCTAGGCATCATTGCAGCATCTGGTTCTATTACAATGGCTGGCACCGGCGTTGATGGCGAAACCCTTACTCTGGTGGGTACCGCCACTCATGTCATTACTCAAAGCTCCACCACCGATCTCGATAATTTCTCTGGCAGCGCCGTCCCCGGCACTGCTGCAACCAATCTTGCAGCTGCTATTACTGCAGGCTCCGCAACTCATGGCATCACAGCAGTTGCCGTCGGTGCTGCCGTCAATATGACTGCAACGGCTACAGGCGTTGCTGGAAATTCTTATACAGCAACCAGCACCATTACAGACTCAACGCCATTGTCTCAAACATTCGCCGGCGGCACCATCGGCCCCGGCACCAGTCTTGAAGGAACGCTGGCAGCCATTTTCTACCTTGATAAAGGCACTATTCGCCTAACAGGTTTAGAACAATCAGGTTCTTCAGGCGAAGCCACCGTTCCCTCCACCGAAGGCACTTGCCAGCTTGTTCAGAGCAACGACGGCGATTTCGGATTCAAAGCTATTATAGCAGACGGAGCCGCATCCTCTAATTTAACTCAGTCTTTTAATTTCAATTCAAATTCTGATTTGTATATTAGAAAAGTATTTAATACGAACCCAACTCTTCTGGGAGAAACAAACAAAAACGCTACTGAGTATTTTCTGGGAGAGAGTTTTGAGAGAAGTCTTTATGATACAGTTTACGCTGCGAATACGGGATCTGCCGATTCCGGTGGCGCAGTGGGCTTCATTGTTGCACTTAAAGGATGTGACTCTCGGAATCAAGATGCTCAAGCAGCAACTACTGGTTTTGTAATTTCGCAAGATACTGGGCCGACTAGCTCATATGATCCTGCTGCGATGCCAGAGTTGTTTAAGTTTACTGCCCTTGACACTGGCGACTGGATTAATTCCAATGTGAAGATTTCGATTGCAGATATTTCTGCACCAACGAATCCCGAATATGATGAGTATGGAACGTTTACGGTTGAAGTTCGTGACGCGCAAGATACTGACGCCAACCCACAGATTTTAGAAGCATTTACAGGATGCAATTTAAATCCAGACTCTCCAAGCTATGTTTGTACGAAGATTGGTGATAAATTCGCAACCTGGAGCAAGACAGAAAATAGATTTACGGAACAAGGAAATTACAACAACAAGTCTAAATATATTTATGTTACCCCAAGTGACGCCTTGGATGAGGGTGACTTAGATGCCTCCCTTATTCCGTTTGGTTTCAAAGGGCCCCCCACTTACTTGACAGTTAGCGGAACTCTTGGTAGCGCCGCCGCAAGCCCTTGGATAACTGACTTACCCCACACCGCCAGCGGCACTGGTATTATCGGCTCTGGTTCAGCCATTAACGATTATACTTGCTCAGGGCCAGTTATGCCACTTCGTCATTCAAGCTCCTTCGGAGGATTTTCAGATGTCTCCAGTGTTTACTGGGGTGCTACGACGGACAAGAGTAGCGCACCACGATACGATGCATCTTATGCAGATTTAACGTGTATGTTGCCAGATTTAGATACCGTTGGCCTGCCCAGCCCAGCCAAAAAAGAGGTTAGCTTTGCATTTAGTTTGGATGACATTTCCTATGTTTCCAGCTCGGATGCAGGCAAGGTTGAGACAAATGCTTATTACGAAGCTGGCTTACGCGCAAGCGGAGACTCTCTGACAGCTGGCGGCTTACTTCCAGGAACTGGCAGCGAGCATGCTGATGTTTCCTTTAAGTCTGTGCTGGATCAGGGAATGAATCGTTTTACGATGCCTTTGGTTGGCGGCTTTGACGGCTTCGACATTAAAGAAAGAGATCCCTTGAGCAACTCAATCACTGATACCAAGGACGTCAGCACGAGTTATGCTTTCAATTCTATTAGGCGAGCCATCGATACGGTTGCGGATCCTGAAATTATAGAGATGAATGCGATTACTATTCCTGGTATCACAAATTCTTCCTTGACGAACCACCTTGTGACTGTTTGTGAAGAGAGGGCTGATTCTTTGGCAATCTTGGATTTGGAGGGAGGATACGTTCCTGCCTACGAAAATGACACAGGTGAAGCAATCATCGGCTCTGTAACGCAGACAGTTAATGACTTGCAGGATCGCTCAATGAATAGCAGTTACGCATGTGCCTACTATCCTTGGGTACAAACCAAGGACGAGTTTGGTTCTGGTAAAATTTTATGGGTTCCCCCATCAGTTGCCGCGCTGGGCACTTTCGCCAGCAATGATAAGAAGTCTGCACCGTGGTTTGCCCCGGCAGGATTCACTAGAGGTGGCTTGTCAGACGGAGCAGCGGGTATCCCTGTGATTGGTGTACGCGAACATCTTACTCGTAAGATGCGCGACAAGTTGTATGAAAACAACATTAATCCAATCGCTAAATTCCCAGCAGAAGGGATTGTAATCTTCGGACAGAAGACAATGCAAGCAACCCCATCTGCCCTCGATAGAGTGAATGTTCGTCGTATGATGATTCATGTTAAGAAAGGAATCTCAAACATTGCATCGACACTGTTGTTCGATCAGAATGTTAAAACGACTTGGAATCGCTTTTTGGGAAAAGCTGATCCGTTCTTGAGAGATGTTCAGGCTCAACTGGGCTTGACAAATTATAAGATTGTTTTGGATGAATCAACAACTACACCAGACTTGGTGGATAGAAACATTCTATACGCAAAAATCTTTTTACAGCCAGCACGTTCTATTGAATTTATTGCAATTGATTTTGTTATTCAAAGAAGTGGGGCATCTTTTGATGATTAAAGAGGGAAGATACTACTTAATTATGAACGAAACTCATGAGGAGGAATAACAAATGGCAGGTGTAAATTTTTGGACAAGCCCAAACAGAGACCCTAAGAGGGCATATAGATTTTTAGTCGACTTGAGCGCATTCGACGGCGGGGCAACGTGGTACGCCAAATCTGCCACAAGGCCCAAATTCAGTGTTTCAAATACGGAACACAAGTATATTAATCATACTTTTAATTATCCTGGGCGAGTTACATGGGAGACAGTAACAATTACTATTGTCGATCCTGTGGATCCAAACGCAGCTCGCAAGGCAGCAGAGATATTGAAAGCTGCAGGATACAACATTCCAGGAAGCGAAACCGATACTGTCTCAACCATCAACAAGGCTCAAGCAACTGCTGCTTTGGGTTCTGTTGTTATTACGCAGATTGGCGAGAACGACAATGATGTTCTTGAGAAATGGACATTGCAAAACTCGTGGGTAGAGAGCATTACATTTAGTGAACTTACCTATGATACCGACGACTTGAGCACCATTGAGCTTACCATACGTTACGATTGGGCAAAGCTTGAGGCATTCGACAGCAACGGTACGCCACACGCATTTTTCACCACAACTGGTGGCGATTCCGCTACATAGAGAAAGGGGTGACGCATGTCATCGACAAGAAATAACCAAAAACGGCTTCAGACTCCTGAAGCTGCTTCTTCGGTTAATGTTCCAGAAGAAGAAAATAATTCAACTCAAAACCAAGGACTGAGCTTTTCGATTCCCACCGAATTTGTGGATCTGCCATCAAGAGGGCTTTATTACCCGGATGGGCACCCGCTTCACAATGTAGATTCGGTAGAAATCAAGCACATGACAGCGAAAGAGGAAGACATCCTCGCATCGCCATCACTCATCCGCAAAGGAGTGGTTCTTGACAGGATGCTTCAGAGTATCTTGATAGACAAGAGTATCCAGATAAAAGACTTGCTGGTGGGAGACAAAAACGCTCTCACAGTTGCTGCCAGAGTTACAGGCTATGGGAGTGAATATACCACTCACGTACAGTGTCCGGTGTGTAACACAAAGCAAGATTTTGACTTTGACTTAGAGAGCGGCACTACAGTTGGTGCAGCATATGCACGTCAAGAGTTTAACGACAACATTGAAGAAGTTGAGTTTACTGAGCAAAATACGTTTGTTTTGACGCTCCCCAAAAGTGGACACGCAGTTGAGCTAAAAATGCTCACAGGCGAAGATGAAACAAGACTTCAGAAGTATCAAAACAAGAAGGAAAATTCTAACGACGCATCCACCGCCCTCACAGATACTTTGAAATCCATCATTATCAGGGTGGGAGAATACAAGAATCGACGAGATATAAATGCATTTGTAGAATCAATGCCAGCCCTCGATTCACGATACCTCCGAAAGATATACCAGAGATTAGTTCCCAACATCGACTTAACACAAGAGTTCTCTTGTAGTTCATGTGGGCATACGCAGGACCTGGAGGTTCCTGTCACTACGGACTTTTTTTGGCCTAAGTCCTAAGTATATTGAATCGGTTTATGAGGAAATATTTGCTTTAAAGTATTTTGGACATTGGAATTTTGCGGAAGCCTACACCCTTCCGGTACAGATTCGACGCTGGTTTTTGAAAAGACTTCAGAAACAAAAAGAAATGGAAAACGAGGCTGTGAAAAACGCAGGCAAAAGAAGAAAATAGAGGGAGCCTTATAAGTTCTCTCTATTTTTTTGTATCTACTAATTACTATTGTAAAAACCCTTGGAGGTATAAATATGGAAGAAAACAAAGAATTACAAGAATATGTTGTTGACTTGGGCGCTGCTACTCGTGGCGAAGTGAACGAAAGTTATTTGCGAATGTTTGGTGGTGCCATCAAGGGCATCATGAACCACATGTTTGGCGGAAGCAACGTTCCAGTAACCGTCAAAGGAAATCAGACTCAAGTACGAGACTTTGCAAGAGTTCTCGGAAGAGAAAAGAGATATTTAGATAGCTACAGCAAGTTTGGCTTAGACAATCCTCAGACATATCGAAGCAGATATGCTCTTGACTCAGCTGTGAAGAAATTCGAGAGAAGCACTCGCCTGAAGTGGCCTTTCAAATAGGAGATAATTTGTTATGGAAGCGGGTGATATTGCTGCGTTAAAACAGGCACTCAAAGAGGGTGCCGCCGAAGCGTTCAAAGAAAACGAAAAGCAGAAAAAAGACGGCGGGAGAGAATCCCTCGGCACCGACATCAAAGATGCAAAGGAGCGTGAAGAGTATTTGACGAAACTCTTGGCTCTTGAAAAAGATAGAGACCGCCAAGCACAGATTCATATTGAGATTCAGGAGGCAATCCTTGCTCAAAAAGAAGCAGCTCATAAGAAAAGAATACAAGAAATTGATGATCTTGGGGAGCTCGCGAAAGCCCAAAAGGAGTTCGAGAGAGACACAAAGTCCCTAAGAGAAGAGATAGACGCTCTCAGGAAATCTACGGACAAATACGAAGGCTCCGCCGCCGGCGTAGCCGATGTGCTAGGAACAATGGCAGGCGTTTCCAAGGACTTCAACAAAACCCTCATGGGCCAAGTAAAGGGGCTTTTTAAGAGCGGTGAACAAGCAAAGAAATTTGCAGAAAACCTCAAAGAAACCTTTTCAGGCAGCGCCTTGGCTGAAGCGTCTATACAAAAACTAATTCAAACAAGTTTGCTGGGCTTCAAAACCATGTTTACAGAACTGGAGGAGGGAAGGACATCCTTCGCGAGAGCAACTGGCATGACTGGGCAGGCAGCCGCCGAAGTTATGGAAGCAAGCAAGGCATATCGAGAGCTTGGCGTTAGTGTGGCAGACACCGGCGCAGCCCAAGCACAGTTAATGGCAACATTCCCCAAAAGAGAGCTGGGAGCTATTACTTCCGAGGTTTCGGCACAGTTTGCAATGTGGCAAAAGTCCGGCGTCGCTCTCGGCGATTCAGTAGGTTCCTATGATATGCTTAGGCGATCGTTTAAGATGACTGACAAAGATGCCCGTGGCCTTCAAGAGAGAATAATGGGACTTGGGGATGAAATAGGCATGGGTGCACCAAAGATGATGGAATCTTTCGCTCGCGCCGCACCACGTCTCGCCATCCACGGAAAGAACATGGAGAAAGTATTTAGGAGTGTTGCAAGCACCTCGGCACAACTTGGCTTAGAAGTGGATGATGTACTCTCCCTCGCAGAAGGCTTTCAAACCTTTGAGGGCTCTGCACAGGCAGCGGGAAAATTGAACTCTATTTTGGGAGGAGGATTCATTGATAATATTGAGCTTATGAACGCCTCTTTTGATGATCCTGCAAAAGCTGCACTGATGATTAAAGATAGTTTTTCAGCTGCAGGGCAATCTGTGGAGTCGCTCGGACCGGCAGGTGTAAAAGCTGCAGCCGCTGCAGCAGGATTTAGCGATGTTGCAAAATTTACAAAGTTTTTGAATGGCGAGATAGACACTGCAGAACTTGCAGCTGATACAGAGAAAGACATGCAGAAGAATATGCTTGAGGCAGCACAGGGCACCCAAACAACTCTGCAGAAGTTCTCTGACGCATTCCAGAAATTCTTTAATGATAAACTATTGGGCACACTGAACACAGCACTCGAATCTTTGGGCGAAATGTCTGGCGGCTGGAAGGCTTTTGTATTTGCATTTGGTGGTATTTTTACCACCCTCCTCACTGGCGCCGCAGGACTGGCACTAGCCAGTGTCATGGGCGCAGCCGAAGGCGCCGTTGCTGGCCCAATCATTGCAACAGCAGTTGCCGGCGGCAACGCGACCAGCAGCATTTTAGGGAGCCTCAAAAACCTGATTCCAGGCGGCGCAAGCATGGCAGGTATGGGCGGAATGGCACTAACTGCTGCCAAATTCCTTGGTCCAATCGGCGCCGGATTGATGGTTGGTAAAGACGCACTTGACTTAGCCAGTGGTGAAACCACCGGTGCAAACCTCGGCGGCACCATTGGCGGCGCCATCGGAGCAATCGGATTTATTGGCGGGCCCCTCGTCGGCGCCGCAACAATGGCAGCCGGCAACATGCTCGGCGAAGCAGTGGGCGAGTATTATGATAAGAAGCTCGAAGCAGAAGCAATGATGCCAGAGATGTCAACAGCAGCCGATGAGCGCATTGATAAGCTGACAGATGCTCTTGAGCAGCAAATGAGAATGGAACAACAAATTAAGGTTAGTCTTGACGTCGATGAATATGCCTATAGAAAGGGCTTTAAACTCTCGACAGACGAGATGTTAAACAGAACTAAATAGTGGGAGAACTTAAGAGATGAATGAAAGTCCAAAACCAATATCGGGAAGTACCCCTGCGGAAAACATGCTTTTCCAGAGGTTCCACATACAGCTTAAGCATTTGCCATCAGGAGAAAATGTTTATTTCAAAGCAATGCTCACGCAGTTTGAAGATCAATATACATCAGACTGGAACACTGAGCAAGTCTTTGGAAGGATGGACCCGATACGTTCGTTCAGAGGAACTCAGAGGCAGATAACGCTTGGGTGGGATGTCGTCGCTGCAAGCTTGGCTGAGTCTCGCCATAATTTGGCGGAGTGTTCTAAGTTTTTACGCATGCTTTACCCATCCTACGGCAATGCCACTGTGACAGCCAGGCTGGAGGACTCTCCACCACCGGAGGAAGGCAGCACAACACAGGCTGCAGCAGAGGAAGAAGTCACGGAATCCAGGGCGGAAGCCCCACCAAGCCCCCAGAACGCAGCCACCATTAAAGGTGCACCCCTTTTCAAATTAAAGTTTGCCAACCTTATCCAGAGTGCAGCGACATCAACCAGTGCATCCACCTCAATAGAGACTGGGCTTGTTGGTACAATCGACGGGCTGACATATTCCCCAGACGTTGATCAGGGGTTTTTTGATCCAGTGGAGGGTGCGAACAATAGCATTCTTTATCCACAGACGATTAAATTGTCCTTTGGATTTATGGTATCTCACGAGCACCCACTCGGCTGGGATTCCAATGATAAGAAGTTCCGTTCCGACGGAGTGTTCCCATATCCCGGCACACCGGGCACTTCGGGAGGGAATAATTAATGTCTCGATATAAGAACACACCAACATTTATTAACAATCTGGAGCTTTATAAGGAAGCGAGGAAAAAGAGGGGTATACCTTTGGCACTCACTCAATTCAGGTTGAACCGCCTTCCAAAACCAACCGCATATCAGATAAGGGGTATAAATAGTATTGGACACGTTTGGAAGACTGGTGACAGACTTTTTAAACTTGCAAAGCAATACTATGACGATCCTAATT
>Ga0080013_1002375_pt1 | contig 22225 bp, 29 predicted proteins | sample ETNvirenome_6_85_FD_69236 | JGI IMG/M metagenome (GOLD analysis project Ga0080013, IMG submission 69236) | Marine viral communities from the Pacific Ocean - ETNP_6_85 (SPADES assembly) (version 2) | ecosystem: Environmental > Aquatic > Marine > Oceanic | place: Pacific Ocean | collected 2013-06-19 | reverse complement strand
TTCGAGAGCTCCTCCACTCCCGGATTTTCTAATGCCATTTATCCAATGAAAAAAAGCACCCGTGAAGAGTGCCATTCTACCCTTTCTTAATATAAAAATTGTCGTTTGTGTAGTGTTAATTTTACCCTGGCGGTGAATTTATACTATTTTCTTGCTTTGTTTTGGTTTTGTATTTGGAGTTAATTTTTTCGTTGACTTTAAGTCCGTGCTCTGCTGCGAATCCTTGATCGAGGATATGCTTGTTTTCAACGAACGTGGAGAGAATGTTGAGAATCTTTGCGTGAAGATCGGGTGATCTTTTTCTAATTTGCTCAAGGTAACCTTCGCCATTTATATTCTTACTCCAATCATTACTTATATAATTACCATCATTTCCGAATGATTTCAAGTTTACAATCGTCTTATTATCAGGAAATACTTCATTTACCGCCTTTGTGATGATTTCCTGAAACTCCTTGTTCGAGAAAATAAGCTCGCCACCGTCATTAAAGGCAACATTGAGAAAACGACCACCCTCCTTGGATCCTATTAAATTAAAATCCAGGATCTTATTTCCGGACATTTCAGATGCAATTCTATTAGCAGCTTCAGAAACTTTCAGCGTTTCATCCACCGTCATTATTCTTCCATCCTTGCCAATCTTGATGGCAAGACCATTCGCCTTTTTATGACTTACGCCATACACCGGTCTGTGCCAGGCTATGGCATCCTGTTTTAAAACAATCGCCTTGGCTGCTGCATACGCATCAACCAATAATTTTGTATTCTCATCCAGAGCCACTCCCGTAGCCTTGAAGGCTTTTGGAATGACAACTTCCGTTTGAGATCCGGGTGAAACCAATCCTTCAAAATGTCCGGGAACCTCAAACTCATCCGGTGAAAGAATGCCGATTTCCTTGGCGAGAAGATCATTGCCATTCTCATCCAAAAATAATTTTGAATTTTCTACATGATATTCATTTTTAATTTTAAAGTCCAAATCATCAAAACCAACAAGATGGCTGGTTGTTCCCCCTGGAGCTGACTCCCAGGATATTTGCGCGAGATTATATTTTATGGCATCGGCATAATTCATCTTCGCCAAATCCATGCCGACTTTCTGCGCCTTGGATGAAACCCAAATTTGCGCTTGCACTTGATTCACTGTCCAGGAAGGATCAAACTTTTGCGCTTCATTTGTTAACCTTTTTATTTCATTGGCAACAAACTTATATTGAGCGGCTGTCGGCGTTCCTTCAAAATTCTTAAATCCGAAGGCGCGCATCATCCAAATGTCAACTACAGGCTCATTGAATAATTCAGGATCTATTTCCCTTGCAATCGCCTTATAAAAATTATTTGTTTTCTTTCCTGTCCAATTTTCACCTTCTAAAATTAATTTAGCCTTTTTGCTTTGAGCCGTTGGAAAGCGACCGGTAAAGATGTCCTGTCCGGCTCTCCAGGCGCTGTACGCCTGAACCGCAAAACCAAAATCCGTTCCAACGCCCGTACCAGAGCTAAAGACACCTATCAGTTGTGCGAGCTTATCCGCTTCCTTTTTATCACCTTGAACCAAATCAAGGATTTTTTTTGCACTGTCCTTGTACCAATATCTTCCTTGAGGAAATTCGCCGTACCTGTCATAATGAGCGGAATGATCAATTAACTCATACGCCTTTCTCCTGATCCATGATAACTTTTGAGGATTCTTCACTCCGGGAGGAGCTCCGATGTATTGACCGGTCGTGCCTACCCTTTTTGGTTCTTCAAATTCAACTTGGTTGATATTAATTTCAGATTTTTTTTTTACCGACACAGGATCAACAACTTGAGATTCTGCGGTTTTTATTTCTTGAATTTTATATCCCTTGCCCAGAGCTTCTTGAACCGCATCCGCCTCCTCCTTCGTGGCGCGAGATGCAATGGGATTGTTGTCAGCATCTAAAATCTTAAAGGTGCCCTCGGCACCCGTATCATTTGATACCTTTAATCCAATCTCTTCCGATAATAACTTTCTTCCCTCCTTGTTATGCTTCAATCCCTTCATTAACTTGAAAACTTGCAACACGCCTTGAAAGCCTATAGCGAGGGGAGCGTTGCCAAAGGCGTTCTTCACCTTGCGCTCAAAGATGGTGTCATCATCATTCGCCGCCAAACTTTCCACGATGAGAACGCGGAGCTTGTTGGAATTTTCCTTGCTGTAACCAAAGGCTTCGAGAGCGTTCGCTAAATTCGTGTCATGTTCGTGTCTGGTGGCACCGGCAAATTCCGTGCCCAGTTCCGCCAGGATGATTCTTCCCCAGGAGTTAATCCAGGGAACTTTTCCCAGCATCTTGTACATGCCGATTCCGGGTAATCCGTACTGAAGAGCGTACTCCCCCAAAATAGGCATGCCGAAGGATTCATCCTCATACTGCATGTCAGTGTCGTAAAGTCTTTTCATGGGAAGGGATATTTCTTGCCATCCCTCCTTTAATGTTCCGTTTATGTCAAAAGGTGAGAACTGACCGCCCGGTGAATATTCCGGATCATCGGAATTTTCCCTCAAGGTGATGGTCATGTTTTTTTCATTATTGCGATAATAGGTTTCCCCCGCCACGCTTTCGACCATGTTGCTGTACGCGCCGTTGCTCATGAGATCCAGCGCATTGATGGCGGAAATGTTTACTTTTGTCGCCGCTCGTTTTATCAACATCCAATTATCTTTTTTACTTCGCACAAAAAATTTCTTCACACCCTTCACCATGCTCATGGTCGCTTCCGCTTGCTGCAAGGATGATTCCATTTGTCTTTCACCAATGTCGCTTATTGATTTTTTCGTCTTGTCCAAAAGATCAACCGGCTCCGAAGTGAGTAAATGCGGCATGCCGTCATCATCAATCCCCATGGTGTGCTTGGTTTTCGTTTCCCAGTCAATGTACACATCTGTTTCATTGAACTGATCAGCGGATATGTTTTGCGCCATCGAATTGTAAAGGGGATTGCTTACATCCTCTATGTGATCCGCGGCTTCATCGGTGTTTATAAAATTTTTTTCCATTATTCTAATAGGTCAAAGTATTGTTGATATCGAAGAAGCACATTTGCAATTGCCAGCGCCTGTTTAGGATCTTTAAGACCTAAATCCTTTCCGGATTGCAGCGTTTTAACGGTGCCGCGAAGATCTTCATAATCAAACCAATCGGGGAACCCTTCTGTAAATATATTTTGAAGATACATTCCAATTCCTCGTTTCATTTGATCCACAATGTCATCTTTTATGATCTTGCTGTATTTATCAAAAATTTCCTTCTTCTTGTCCTCCGCCAGCGATGTAGTCGCTATTCTTTTATTTTCCGGAACCGCCATCCATTCTTGCCACTCATTGTTCGCCTTGGCGGCGTTGGAAGTGATGACCATGTGAATGGGGTTGTCCGTGTCAATCGCTGACTCAAGGATGCCGTATTTGTTCATAATCAATTTTCCAAAAGTGGATTTAAGATTATTCAGCTCCGTTGATTGCAATGACATTAATTCCTGGAAGTCCTCCTGGCTTAAATCACCCGCGGCGTTGATGACATCAGCAAAGGATGACAGACCCAGTTCAATGTTCGTTTTTAATGTTAAGTAAGTGCTTTGAAGCGTGTCCTCCGCAAAGACCGTTTCCCCGTCAATGTAGCGTTCCACTGCATCCAGTGTTTTCCAGTCAACGCTCTGTAATTTTTTTAAATTCTCAAAAGCTGATTCTATCGCCGCTTCCTTTTCATTCCTGTCCTCTTCACTGCCGACATCGGTGTCCGTTAAGTAAATCGTTCGCAGAAACTTGTTTGTCTCCCTCTTTTCAAATTTTTCTTTTCTAATGTCCAGCTTGTCCTCCATGCTGATTACATCCATCTTCTGCTTGATGGCTGCATCAAAGATGCCTTGCACCATGTCCGGATTGGTCTGCCACAGCTCCCTCATGGTTTGCGCCACTCCCGCATTGGAGATGTTTTCAAAGTTCAAGGCGACCGCCTTGTCGGCGATGTCCGCGATGGATTGTATCGGAAGATTCTTGGTGAAATTTAAAAACTGTCCTTCCGTGACATCCCTTTTAAAACTATCAATCGCCGCGAGCAATGTTTGTGATGGAACCTTGTGTGCGATGGAATCAAATAAATAAATAACCCCGTCAAATTTCTGCTTCCTTGTTTCCTCATCCATGTTGATGTCGCGAATAAGTTCAGCTTGGATCATGTCAATGGATGTAAATACGGAAAGTATATGATCCTTATCAATGCGCTTGTTTGCTTCTTTATTTACCGCATCCGCAATTTCAATCCATTCCAGTTCAAAAGTTGACTTGATTTGATTTCCAAGCAGTCCTTTGGCATCCTTGTTGTTTGTTACATAAGTTCGTATTAAGTCGTTTTTTTTATCAAGAAGCAAGGCTCCCATCTCAAATGGATCGTATTGTATAAGTTCAATAGTGCCATCCAATAATACATTTTTTTTACCACGATATAATTCTTGTTCGTATGTTTGCAGCTCCCCTTTCATGGAGAGAACGGCGTTATTCAAAATGGTCTTGTTCTTGGCATCTTGCAGTGAGGTGGCGAAATCAACAACGGCGCTTCCCGCTCTTGCCGAGGCATCCGCCAGTTGCAAAAAGGGGGATGAAAGGGATCCGCTTGGTAATAAAAAATTAGGTTTGGCTCCGGGTGTAACTTGAACCTGGGTGCCGGTGAGTTCTTCTGCTGTGGGAATTTTAACCATAATTAATAATATTTGTTCCAAAGTTGTCCTGTCGTGGCAGCTCCTCCTAATAAGGAAGCTCCCGCCTGATATTTATATCCTAACGCCTGGTTCCTCGCCGTCATGTTCGCGACATCACCTTGCATTCTTTCAAAGACCGCTGCATCCATTTGCTTCTTCACGCCGATGGCTGCGTTGTAATCCATCACCTTTTTTTCAAAAGCGACAAGTTCCGCATTATTCTTTATGACCTTTTGAGGGGTGGAAGTCGGATCACCGTCATCCAGGACAATGCCGTTCTTCAAATAAGCGACATTCGTATAAGCAGCCTGGCTTCTCGCGATGCGGTTAAACTTGATTTTATTAATGCGGTTCTGCTCATTGATTAACTCTGCATCCCTCTCGGTGATGTCCGCGCGGTAATTATAAATCTTTTTATTGTACGCGCCTTCTGTTTCCGCAGCATTGGCTGCGCCCATGTATCCAAGAGTGGATACAACGGTTGTTGCCGCTGATGCGGCTATTGCCAGTGGTGCCATTATGTTATCCTCGCAAAGCGAATGAAGTCCTTGCCTTCAATGTCGTATTTTTTCATTAAACCTTCTTCCTTGAAACCCAGCCACTTGGCGAATCTAATTCCTTTTGGAAAATCAGACCGTACGGCTGTTTGTAATCGTACAATCTCATGTTCCTGATATAACTTGTCCAATCCTTTTCTTATGGTGCGCGCAGCCAGGAGGGGGTAATCCCAAATCTTATTGGATCCAATGACCCATCCTTCAAACACGCCGTGCCACATCGGCACAATTCCACCGCTGCAAATAAAAGAGTTGTCCTTGACGGCGGTGAATGACTTGTCTTGAAACTCCAGATTGTTAAAAATGTCAAAATGATCGGGATCCATGCCAATCTGCGCGGCGTTGGTTCCCTGGCTCATCATGATCTTTGCGTGATCTGACTTAAATGGAATAAGATACATTATCCCTCATTGCTTGTTAATCGCGGATACACCGCCAACACGGTCATTGGCAGAGGTTGTGTTTGACGAATGATGATTTTTGCATCCGTGCTGTAATCACCACGAAACTCTATCTCCTTGTCACCCGTGATCGGCGTGATCGCCGTGCTCATCGGCATGCTACCCGTGCGAAAATTAATCGTTTCCATGTCCGTTTCATCGGATCCGACTTCCGCGCCAACCGTTTTATAAAAACGAAGCGTGACATCGTGAATCCTTTTTATCTTTCCCTGGGATGTGCCTTCCTGACTTGGCACTTCCAACGGCATTGTTTCCAACAAGGATGAATATCCCAACCCCGCCTGGACAACGCTCGCTGAACGATCCAATGTTACGGCTCCGCTTGAAACCGTCTTATCAGGATGACTTGAGCCATCCGCTAAAATGGAAATTGTCTCCCCTTCCAGGTGGTCAAGTCCGGTGATGGATGTTGTCGCGGTGCTGTCGTACGTCAAGCCGCTGTCAACATAAAAAGCATCCTCAATGTCATCCCCGTAATCATACGAGGAAAAATATTCCACATACCGCCTGACCGAACCATTGATGATTCTTTTAACGATCATGTAAGTCGTGTCCTCATTAAGATCACCCGGTATGGTCGCCACTGATTCAGCCATGGTGTTGGTGAAAATGTTATCCGTTTGCTCGCTCGTATGAGCTGATGTTAAAGAAACAAAAGAGCTTAAATCCAATCTTGTTGATATTTTAAATTCATTGTCATTAATTTTTTTAACATAATATTTTGTATTCTCGGACAATCCTCCGATCGCGGTTCCGGTGTTATCATAATAAATAACATCATTCGTGTTCAGTCCGTGCGATGCAGAGTGCAATGTGTCATTCTCAATGTTCACACCCTGGTAAATGTACTGCGTTGTATCGCTGCTCGGTGCCGTTGTTAAGCTAATCGCCGTTCCCGCCGTGGCATCAGCGGATGTCGCAGCCAGCTTAATTGTATTACTGTCTGAACTAATCAAATAATACAAGGTGTCCGTCTTTAATCCTCCAATCGGATTGGATGCCGTATAATAATACACGGCATCACCCGTTGAAAAACCATGGGAGGAAATGGTTATTGTGTTGCCTGATGTTGAAACATTGCTTGCGTTCGCCGTAAAACTTTTTGATTGTTGTATGATGTTTTTAGTCGTGTCGGATTTACCGCCAAGAATATGCCGGTGCCATCCTATGACATTCTCCACGCGCTGATAAGTCATCCCCGCCAGGATGCCGTCTGTCTTTGTTGTCCATACAATGCTGTCCGGTTCCTGTTGATAGGACAGTTGCGTGATTCCGCTCTTGGTGACATGCTCCGCCAGGATTGTCAGATCCGGCGCGACATAAGAATCAACATTGTAATCATAAACTAATTCGCGTAACTTCCTTTTCGCTCTCTGCAAGAACAAAGTCACGTTCGCAACCGGTATGACATCCACATTGGCGGATCCATAAGCCGATTGTCTTTTAATCTGTATGTTCGTTGGCGTGATAGGCTCCGAGGTGCTTGAAGCTGTCGCCGTAAATTCCCCGCCAGTCGTTCCAATGATCAAGGTGCGCATGGAGGAGAGATACCTCACCGCGTTCACCTGGTCAGAGCCGATGGTGAAAGTCAAGGCATCATCCGCATCCGTTCCGGTCGTTATGTCCTCAAAGTCACCCGCCACGCTGAACCATAATTTTTGTGGAGCGGTGTTGGTGTTCGCAAAAACCAGTCGTTCCTCATAAATCGCCACGCAACTCGGATAGTTGTTTGTGGAGGTGAAAGGATCTGAAGTTGGCGCGTAGCTTCCGATAGTCCAGCTTGCATGCGCCGACCTGGTTAATTTTTGCGGCTTGTAAGTCGGATGCACGATGTACATCGTGTCCGCAGACTGCGCGAATTTTAAATTAAATAAATCCGCAGTCGCATAAGTTGTTGTAATTTGATAAATTTTATTAATCGTTCCCGCGGAGGAATAAGTCGTGTAACCGGAAGTGTCCACATTGCTTCCATCCACGTCTTGCAGTTCAAAAGTATTCGTTGTTTTATTGGCAACCTTGAATGTCTTGCCGTTGACTTCGGTCATTCCCACGACACTGGTAATGATGACAAAATCGCCATTGGAATATCCGTGCGAGGATGAAGTGACAACCCCTGGATCAGCTCCCGTGATCGCGGTTATCGTCTTATCCCCTTCGGTTATGATTCCCCCATCCTTGAAGAAACGGATATATAAATTACCAAACTCCAGGACATAGGTCTGCGTTGTTGAAAACTCAAAGGGAATCAGCCTGGTTGATAAAGAACTTGTCTTGACTTCGTGAATGAATTTCGTTCCCGGTCGGCGGCTTGCGCCTCCGTGCGGATGAATGGTCATGTTCTCCATGATCTTGCACCCGTTGAAATATTTCTCTAAATCCGTTCTTCCCCTCAACCGCGGGGATAACTCCCCAGCCGTGAAGTTGGTTAATGCCGCTGAAACTTTAGGCATTACAACCTTGAAGTTATAAATTCATTCGCTTGAAAACGATTCACCGTATCAACAGAATTTTCCGCCGCATCGGCGTGCCGAGCTTCTCGTAATTTTAATTCGTATAACTCATATAAGCCGCGCACCAATCCGTTGTTCTGCGTGATGGCAAAGCATAATTCATGCGCCAGTCTCGCCGCGACTGTTTCACGCAATAACGTATCAAATTCATTGGGGTCGGTAATTTTCGCCACATATAAAATTTTAATCGTGCTTTCATCACTCAATATCTTTCTTCCTTCAACGCGATATTCCTCACCCGTTGAAACCTCGGAGTATTGTGATCGAATGACACGCAAACAATCAGAAGGCAGCGTGTACTGATAAGAATATTCAAATGTGGGTGTGGCGGTGTCTTGCGCCAGCTCCACGCGTTTTAACAAACAGTTCCAGGGATGCGCGCGAAAAACCGCATCGCGTACCGGTTCGTAGCGTTGGTTCAATAACCGTGCATTCTTGGAATCCTCCGTTAAACTGACAATCCTTGTCGCTCCCAAAATATTTAATGATGAATTACAAATTTCTACTACTGATGCCATGATTTCCTTTAAAAAAAATAATTAAAAAAAAGAGGGGGATGAACCCCCTCTTATTCGACTTTTAGTCAACAATGTAAACGATGTAACCTACCAGGTCATCACCATCCACTATTGCTGTAGTTGATGTAGCACGAAGAACAACTCCGTCTTTGCTTTCAAAGACATGAGTTCCACCAGTTGCTTTTGTCGCAGCCAAGGCTCCTTCCATATCGAAGTAGCCGACCGTGTCAACATCTTCCCCGTCAACCAATCCGTCAGGATCAGCCGAGGTAGTGGTTCCGTCTTGCGCCGTGTACGCATCCCATCCAAGATCCAGTGTCGCTGAACTTGTTGTCCAGTTCACATAAGCTCTTGATAATGCCAATAATACTCTCACTCTACCAGCCGGTAGTTCGCCAAGAGCAACTGAAGAACTTGCATCCCCAGCACCATCCTGGTCGTGAGTGAAAAACATGACTCTTAATTTGCCGTGTTCTTCGGTAGTCTTATTATTAACAACAGGAGTTGCAGTACGGTTAGTATATTCAGTTGATTTCTGAGTTGTAACAGCCATTTATATCCTCCTATTATTCGTTGCACGGAATCTGAACAACTTTTTCCTCTTCCATTCGAGTGGCTCCAATGCTCATGCAGTAGTAAACTTGAGTGCTGTATGATTTATCAGCTCTCTCATCTATTCTTGCACTAACATCCTTGCCTATTGCGAGTTTAATCGCATCCTCGGTGAAAGCGAAACATAGCCTGTCATCCGTATTAGTTGCATCGAAGCTAAGTCTATTTGACATAATAAACCGAAATCCAAGAAACGAATCTACTTGACCCATCGCCAAAGCCTTAACGGTATTATAATCACTATTCTTAACCTCTGTAGTGTTAAGCAAATCCTCTATTTGGGTTGCTCCACACACTACATATCTTTTTAGTGATGGATCCACATCTTTGAGATCCAGTTTCTTCTTCGCATCCAAAAGTTTTGCGATAGTCAATCCATCGGATTGATCTGATGTTGCATATTTTTGAGTGCTGGGGAGTGCCGTGGATGTCGATCCAGTTTCTCCCGTATAGGCAGTCGCATTAAATGCTGTGATGATAACGTCATCGATTGATCTTCCCATCGCCGCCGCCGCCGCTTTGGCGTAGGTTGAAGTAGGGTCAATCAGCATTCTTACTTTGTCCTGATCATCTATGAGATCAGCCCATTCGTAGTCAGCCAATGACACCCTTCTTCTTGAATGAGGAGTATCAATCTGCGGAGTGTCTGCGTGCCTGGAACTTCTCACTTGAGCAGCGGTTATACCGACTTGATCAAAGTAAGCGTTCTTCCCGGTTACAGATTCCACATCCACAGCTTCACGCAAACGGCTACCTACCTGTTGCGCTAGCAGTTGCACATTATTTGAATATTGCTGTACAAAAGCCGTGGTAATTTCACTTGACATAATTGTCCTCCATTAGTGAAAAAATTAAAACGATAAGCTCCCTATCTCTATAGACTTAATCTGTATTTAACGATTAGTCATCGTGATGCTTTCATCATGTCAATGGAACCCGAAGGCTACTCCATGAACCAATATTTCTATCGGTTATCCCGTTACCGTTAATTCCATCAAACGAGCAACCTCATCAACGGCGCGTTGATGATTGGGATGATTTTTATCCCAGTACGGTTGTCCTTTGTTCATTAACGCATCAATTTCCTTTTGCGCCACATTCGGTGTCATTATGTTTTCTTGCGGAGCTCCCTGAAGTTTATCTTCTGAAATAGCCTCCCCGATTTTAATGAACGCGCGAATGATCGCCGGGTGGTTTCCTAAAGGCGTACCATCCGCCAACTTTGTTTCAAAAATTTCCGGATTTGCAAACTGCTTGGCAACGCGTTCAGCCAGTTGAATTTTACTGTCCGTTGCCTTGCCAAACTCTTTTTGTAAATCCTTGACAACGCCTTCCCTGTTGTCATTTAAAGTTATTTCCGCCTCCTTAACAACCGCCGCGTTCAATTCATCATAGAATTGTAAAATGCCTTGCGCTTGCTGCGGAAGCAAACCTAACTTATGTGATAATTCTTTAAAAGAGTTCAAGTTTGAACCGTCATCCCCTTCGGGAAGTTTATATTCAAACTCATATCCATCCGAAGTCTCCGGTCTGCCGAGCTTGCTATAAACCTGGTTCCAGTCCTCCTCGGTTCCGTATTTTCCCGGTAAGGCGATCTTATCCTTGCCCACCATTCCTTGCGCATGAACGTATCCCTTCGCCAGGGAATTTACATCATGTATGTCTTTGAGAGAAGTATCATCTCTTATATCATCTGATAAACTGTCCTTCCAATTTGTTTCAACCGGAGCTTCGCTTACAGACGGTTGAGATACTTGCTCTTCCGCTACCTGTGTTTCAGCCATGTTTTACTCTTTCCTTAATTTAAAGTTTAAAAAATTCTCAATGTGTAGGATGACGTTACGCTGTCCTTCATTGAACGCAGCAGTGTTCGCATCTTTATCAAACGTGCTGCGATTTCCATAACAACGCGAACGCAGATCAATTAAAACTTTTTTTCCGCCATCCGTGTTGAATGTTTGCTTATACAGATCAATGATCTGCAATAATTCCTTCGGTACTTGATCAGCCACCCAAGCCTCCGACCGCTTTCACCATCGGAGCCGCCTGTCCGGCTGCCTGTGCATCAGCTCTCGCGGCTTCGGCTTGCGCCGCCGCCTGTTGCTGCTGCGCTCTTTGATTTCGTAATTCTTGAACCTCCCCGTCTGAACGGATGACCTTGCTTGGAACGCCTAATATTTCAGCGATGTGTTTCACCAAGTTGTCGGTGTCCACATAATCCAGCATCGGAGCCACCTGGTTAAGCGGCATGATGATTTCCAACGCTCTCATCATCGCATTGACATCACCCTGTCTCTGCGCTCTTGCAAGCGGTGATACATACTCAATGTCAATGTCCAATCCTTGCAATGTCGGAGGCGGTGCCGGTAAAATTCCATCACGCAATAAAATGTTAAAAGTCCTGTCAATGAGGGGTTGCAACATTTCTGATTGCAGCCTTCCCAGAACCGGTGCCAGCAATCGCATCTTTTCTTCATTACGCTGTAAGACTTCCGTTGCGGTCATGGTCACATTCTGCGCCATCAACAGTTGATCAACAAAATACGCCTGGCGGATCGCCTCCCGTCTTTGATTTTCATATTCCAAACCAAAAGGAAAGTTCGCGCCGATGTTCAATGGTTCAATTCGATCCCTGGAACCCGATCGATAAAAATTCAATCCTCCGGGAATGGTCTTGATCGGCATGATGAAACCGTCATCAGGAACAAGGAGCGGCGGGTCAATGGTTTTTTGAGCCGCGCGGATCATTGTCTCCGACATCTTGTTCAACATCTTAATGTCCGGCAACGCCGTCATGGATGGTGATCTTCCATATACCTCCACGCTTGATTTCACAAAACGCGGAACCACATACGGAAATTCATTGAATCCCCCCTCACCCAGCATTTTTCCATCAATCGTCAAATAAATGGAAGAGAAAGGCTTGTTGACATCATCAATTTTTTTCACATCGCGCTTATCACGCGGCATGACACAATGCAGAAACTCCAGTTCCTGATAGGGATTCTCCTCTGATATTTTTTTTATCTCCTGTGTCGCCGCTCCAAACATGTTGAAGGCGGCTCTCGCGGACATCTTAAATTTGCGAAAAACCGTGTCAACCACGCCTCGCTCATTCTCCTGAATGAATATTTCTGAAATATGCCTTGTTGAAAATCGCAACTGCTCCTGGTCGCTTCGTTCCACAAACATGCAACCCGTGCCGAAAGCGATGAGATCCAAATACATTTCATGGATCTCTTGCTGAAAATTGGAGCGGTTGAACGCCTGGTACATCTGCCTGGTGCATTCCTCCAGCCATTCGTTAATGGCATCATCCCCTTGCAGCATCGGATCCTTGAATTGCAGTGAGAACCACGGCGAAGCCGCGTTCGTCAGCATTCCGTGCAGAGAAGATGCCAATAGTTCGGCGGCATGAATTGCGGTTCCATCATACACCAACTCCGTTCTCTTTGATCCTTTAGCCTGTTTCTTCGTGACATCAGCTCTTCGCGGCAATACATAGTCACCGATCTCTTGCCAATGACTCTCCCAGGTGCCGCGCATCACTTTCAACTTGCCGTACCGGTCTAATAATTCTTTTGCTTTATTTGTCGCCATTAATCACCTAAATTTCCTTTTAATAATTTATCCGTCTCCCCCATCAGAAACGCCTTGCGGTCTTTCCCGGACAATAATAAATTTTTCTGCAACACCGATTCATGTCCCTTCGGCGTGCCTGTAATTTTCTTATCACCCAGCTTTAAGTCCTTTTCAATTTTTTTTCTTTCCTTCATGTTTCCGCTTTGATAACTGCTCGCCAGCACCGTTGAAGGATTGAACAATTTTTCCGCGAATGGTTTCATGATCGCCGGCGCTATGGAAGATTTGAACTTCATTTGTGAAATTTCCTGTGCCGCGGTCGCCTTTATGGTTCCCGTGTCACCGTACTTGTATCCTTTTTCATCCAGCATGCGCTGACCCGCGGATGTCAGGATGGCTGCGCCGCTTGAGCTTCGCAGTATCTTTCCGCTGCTGTCCGTTGCCGCCATGCCAGGAAGTTTTGCAATATTCGACCTGACGATCGCCACATCCTGTGATGCTTGCATTCTTGACGGATCGCTTGACTGCGCCGCGTTGATCGCCGCTGAAATCTTATCCACCCCCTTGGAGCCTGTGAACTTCGCCGCCTCGTTTTCCTGTTTTTTCCTCAAGCGCTCGGCTGCATCGGCGTATCTCTTATCCCTTTTCGCCTTCGCCTCCAGCTCCCTGGCTTTCTTATCTAATTTTGCCTGTCTTTCCTGGTGCGCGCTGTCATCATGACCGCCGCCTCCAGAGCCGCCGTTTCCACCGGAATAACTTCCGCTGTCCGTGTTGCTGCTTACTGATGACCCCATTAAGAGCCTCCTCCCAGCAATGGCTTAAAAAATTTCGGCTTGGATATGTCCCCCATGACCCCCGTCACGATTGTTGATGCCTGGGCGGATGCCTCCCCTTTTTTCATGACTTTTTTCACGCCGTCATTCACCACATCGGTGTCGGGTGAAACTTCCGCTGACGGCGGTTTTAACTGAAGAACATTCGCCGCCTGACTATCAGACAACTTGCCTCCCGTTATGAATTTTACTTGATTAACTTGTTGTTGCGTTGGCACTCGGTTCTTGCCTGGCATAAATGGTTTTATTATCGATCCCATGATCAACTCAATAAAGATGGTTTGTATGATTCTTCTTCCTCTAATATTCCTTGCGGGGAGGTGAGAATCGTTTTCTTCCTTCCCGTCTTTTCCTTGACCGCCGCCACAGCAGCCTCACCAGCCGCCGCTACCTCCGGATCCTCCATGGTCGGAGCAACCGGCAAAGGTTCCGGCTCCGGGAGTGGTGGTGGCATGACGATCTTTGGTTTTAAAAAACCCATTACATAACTCCTAATGCTGTTTGAAGCGGATTATAATTGTTGTCCGCGATTTGCTGGGGTGCCTTGCGCTCCCCTATTCCCTGATCCATGGCGATGCTCATCGTTCTGAACGCATCAGCGGCGTGGGAGCTCCAATCGTGTGTCGGTTTTCCCAGCACCTTTAACGCCGGATTGTACTTTCGGTGATAGTGCCGCAGCGCATCGATCAACCGTTCACATTTCTCCCGGTCAATCCATACGGTGTTCATCCTCATTGAAGCGGCGTGCAAGCCATCCTCCAGGGACAGCTTGGGTGCCACGCGGAAACGAATGCCCAGTTCATAGGCTGTCTCCCTTCTGCTGACACCGTTTGAAAAATCCCGTTGTTCTATGTCGTGCGGAGCCATGTGATCCCCGTAATAGTATCCCATCTCATCCGCCTTTTTTTTTAAAATTTTCGCGAAGTGAGGCAAGCCTTCATCCGCCGTTTCATAATAATCACAAATGTAAGTCGCTCTTCCGGAGGTGTAGTAAAAAATGATACTGGTCGCATCTCCAATCCCCAGATCCCAGGCGGTGTTGATCTTGAATCCGGGATCATAAGGAACTTTTGTAATTCTTCCATCATCCTCCATCCTCTCCATCTGCCTTCCGTAAACGCTTCCGGATATGGCGGCTGAAAAATCACACTCAAGCTCCTGGCGGTATTCATCCTCCGACATGGTGTCGCGGAGCTGCTTCAGCTCCTCCTCATCCAGAATTTTCGTCTCTGAAACCTTATACACCTTGACGTACCAGGCGGGATCAACGCACGCCTTCTTGTAAATATTATAAAAAAAATTATTGGTTCCCTTCGGAGTCCCCAATATCAAACAGCCACCCTTCCTGTCAGCGAGCGCCGGCAGAATGATGGAAGTGAAAACCTTCTCCTCCATGTCCGCAGCCTCATCAATCACGCAAAAATCAAAATAATTTCCACGGATGGATTCACCAACCTCCCCGGACAGGATCGTTATCCTGGCACCGTTCGGAAGATCAACCTTCAGCTCCGAGGCGTTCACCTTCACTCCCGGAATGTTTTTCGTGAATTGTATCAAGTAATCAAAGGCAATGCTCTTTCCTTGCTTGAATGTCGGCGCGATGTACGCATACCGCGGATGCGGCAATGGATTGCGAAACGCGTGCCTGATCAAGTGATGCAGCGAGAGGTAACTCTTGCCGAACCTCCTGTGGCACAAGAGAACGGCGAATCGGTGCTTGTCCAGAGCTTCGTGTATTTCACGCTGCTGCCTTCTCGGAGAATAAGGAATCCTGATGTGCATCAGTGCACCAGCTTGCTGCCCATGTCACGGTCAACAATATTATTTTTATTGAATTGATTAATGCTCAAAGTGAGCGCGATGAATTCCTTGAAACAGTTCATCTCATCCTGATCGTTGAATCCGATGAAGTCCACTGTAATTTTTTTCTTTTTTTTCTCCGTTGAAAGAATGCAAAAAATTCTCTCGTTGAAATCTTCTATCTGTTCATCCATGGTTGTGGCTCCAAGTCGGGAGTCTATTATCGCTACTACCCGCTCCCACATTTCCAGGGGGTACCGGGGGTTCGTTTCCCAAAAAAGAGAGGTTCCTTTCCTTTAATAATTATTTTTTTTCAACCACCGCTCAATTTATTATCGATCCAGTTCCTAAAGCTAGGAACGAAGCAAAGAAAACAAAGAAAAATCAGGTGGTGTCCGGATGCTTGTCCGGATCAGAACGCGGGAGCTGCTGGATTGTTTTAGAACTTCTCAATGTGTGCGTGAGGTTCGTGTCATTGTTCTTTTGAGTTGGATCTTCCCAGCTAAACGTGATCTTCTGGTCACCCTTGTGCTCGTTGATCAGCTTGTCATTGTAGTTCGGTATGAGCTTGGACATCAGCCATCTGATGTGTATCAGCTTCTCCCTGACAATGCTCATCTCCTGTGGTGAATAGTTCTTCTCCAGTATCTCAATCGCCTTGTCACCCCAGGTGTGCGCTCCGTTGATCCTGGCTGTCGTCATCTGCTTGTTGAAATCCTCATCATCCCTCATCGCTCTGTAAATGGTCGAGAGTGATGGCATTCCCCTCCTCTTTGAAATCTTCGTCAGAGGCTCTCCCAACTGGAGCAGTTCTAATGTTTTTTCTTTTAATGATTTGTTTAATTTGTTCATCGCTGTAATGTTTGAATGGCAGTAAGTTCTTCAACGCCTTTATTCTGCCTTGAAGCGTTTGTTGTCCGGTGCTCATGCCGCCATGGAACTTGCAGCGACCGCTTGGCAATGCCTTGCATTGACAGGGGTTGCCGTCATACTTCCTTCTCGCACCGCAGATTATTTTCTTTGATGGTCTGCCGACCATGGTCATTCATCTCCACGATCAACAGACCAAGAAATACTGATACCACGGCAGAACATACGTTATGCTATGATACCCCATGGGATAATATTTTTTGTAGCGTTTGTCTATACTTTTTATTTTTTCTTATCTCGTCAATCAAGCGCAGCAAGATGACGGAGAGCTGCCTGTCGAGCGTGCTGCGATGCTTTCCCAGGCGATGACATATTTGTTTCCAGGGAACGTTGCCGGCGCGGCACAGAAGAAGTCTGCGATCCTCCTCCTTTTTCAAAGTCCACAACAATTCATAACAGAACATCATCTGACTGACAGATCTCGGGGAGGGGGGGATGCTCATCGAAACTTTATTCCAGCCGTATCCATACCAGTCATCCTGTTTTATATCCCATTGCGCGGTCAACTTCTGCTTGGGAAAACCGGATGGCAGTCTGCGCTCCGTTCTCAACGCGCCCTGGAACCACGTCAGCAGTTCCTTGGCGGATATTCCCACCTTATACAGCCAACACCTCTCTTGCATATCTGAGAGCTCTGTCGGATTCATCCTGATTGTCTGAATAAGCCAGCTTGTACCACTCCAGGAACCTGTCATAGGACAGTCTTTTCCTGACCTTGGGCACGACATCTGCAAGAGAGTTGCGCCGGTGTTTAAGTCCCTTCTTTACGGCGACATAATTTGAATTGGTGTTCTTCCTGAATCTGTTGACGATGTTAAGAACATCAACCTTGTCCACCTTGTCCCCTTTATGAACATCACTAATATTAGTATTTATACTAGTATCTATATTAGTAGATATATTAATAGGTTTGGGGATCACTGGTGATACCGGTATCATTTTTTTGGGGGGTGATTTCCAGGTCATTTCCACGAAGTTGATCATGTACCTGTTGGACGTTCCCTTTGCCCGCTCAACCTTGATGATGTTGCATTCCTCCAGCAGCTTCACGGCTCTCTTGACCGTGGGAGTGGAGACGTGCAGTTTCCCGGAGAGGTATTCCTGGGAGGGGTAGCAGCTTTTCGTCTTGTAGTTCCAGTGGTTCACGATCTCATACCCCACCACCCTGGCGGATGGAGGCAGTCCCTTGAACCGCATCAACTGCTGTAGGATGTAGAATTTATTTTGCACCGAAGAGCTCCTTGATCTCGCCGTGCATTTTTGTCGGGTTCTTGAAAAGAAGGTTGATGATCGCCGTGTGATCCCTTCTTCCGAGGAACTTGGAGATGAGAGACTTGTTGTAGCAGATCTTATGATAGGCGATGTGAGAGAAGTCAGTCCTGGCATCAACCAGATGCCTCTTCCGGCAGCGGCTGGTCAGTTCGTCATAACTGATGCGGTGCTTCATGCAGACGATGGCAGCCAGCAGTTCAAATGACTTGATGACTTCGATCAACGACATGTTCTTGTATGTTTTATTCCTAGGTCTGGGGAGAACCCTTTTTTGAACCGGTTCAATTTTTTTCAATCGTTTAAGGAGATCGCGCAGATCACCTATCTCCCGTGCCGTCAGTTCATTGATGTATTGCTGCCGTAAAATTTTCACAGGCATCCGTCACACCATTTCTTCAACTGCTTGTTGCGCTTCAGGATTTCACAGAAGCTGTTGCTCATCGCGTTGACCACTGACTCCTCCGTGAGTGACTTCTCCAGGTGGTAGTAGTAAAAGATGACGTGGCACAGTTCATGCCAAACAAGAGCCATGCTGTCCGCGTTCTGTTTTTCAATGATGTCACGATCCAGGAAGATGACGTTCTTTTGAGGATGATAGGATCCCTGTTCATCACACACCTCGCTGCTCATGAAACTGTCTTGCAGCTTCACTTGAACTTCCGTGTGGAGAAACTCGACCTTATTGGGAAAGACCATAGAACGACTCCGGCTTGACCACTCCATTCGTGCGTTTTATAATTTTACGCATGTTAGCCGGCTCCGGCGTGCGCTCCCCCTTGCACCATCTCTCAACGGTTCTCGCGGGATTGCTCCCCAGAATGCCGATAAGTCCGGCTAATGCCGTGTAAGAAAAATGATTTATTTTCCTATATTCTTCAAGTGTTTTTGTATCCGCCGTATTTTCCATGGCTACAAATAACACATATTGCTCGCTATGCACAACAATTTTTTTTCATAGCCGGGTATAATATTATTTCATACCCGGCTTGTTATTTTAGAATGTTTTTAGAATTATTCTTATAGCCACCAACCTGACCGTAACTATTAAATATTGACCGCTTCGGTCTATAATATATATATGTTCCTAATGTGTTCACGGGATGTATATGGAAGGTATTAAAGTAACACCAGAATGGATGCTCATATATGGTCTTGACCATTTTAGTTCATCCCAACTGACTTCGCCGTTAGATGTTTGGTTGTACAAATACCTACTGCTCAATCAGCAAGAGAGAAGAGCCTTACCCATAGGATCCAAGGCGCATGCTGGTAACGGTTCGGCGATGGCTCTACAACTCATTTTAGCAGAATCAATAAAAGACTGCTCCTTCATGATGTGTGGGGATCCCGACAAGAAAATTCATATTATTCCTCCAAAGAGTAGACAAGAAGCCTTGGCAGCCGGTCTGAAAGTGCTGCACCGTTACCTTCCCTGGAATGAGAAACAGCGCGAGCAGCGCTTCGCCGATGAGGAAACCCTCCCCGATGTTGTCACTCAAGGAATGCTGGCTCTTGAACCCATCCTCAAGAAGGGAAAAGAGAAGAAAATTTATTGCGAGGAATACATATCCTTGCAGTTGGAAGGCGTTCTGGTTCCGATCATCGGAAGGCTTGACTTCAGGCGGGATAAATATTTCATCGAATTGAAAACCAAGTGGCGTGTCAGGGGAAAAATAAAAAAAGACGGAACAAGATCATGGTCAAAAAAGAAAGCGCCAACGTCACCTGATCCGAAACACATTCAGCAAGTGGCTATATACTGGAAGGCTACCGGCTATAAACCCTACCTGGTGTATGTCGGTGAAACGGATTTTCAAGTTTTCAGTGAAGAGAATTGCGACATGCTGAAGCCGAAGTTTTTGGAGGAGATGTTGCAAGAGATCCGCGCGGCAGCCATGGCGCGGCAGAAAATATTACAGAACAGTTCGAGTCCGAAAGAAGCCGCCGGCTTCGTGGCTCCCGGTTGGGAATCCTTTTATTGGGATATTCCCCAGGAATGGCTGAGTCGAGCAAGAGAGTTATGGAGGTACTGATGCAAGAACAAGAAGCCGAGATAATATATTATAATTTTATGGAGAATAAAAAAGGATTTGTTGATCCTGTTTTATCAACACAACCAAAAAAGACATATCCAATGGAATCAGCCGGGGAAAAATTGTTTTGGCACCGAGCGACAGTTTTATTCAACGCCTGGCAAGAAGCCAAGCACAAGGATATGGAAAATTTATGGAAATGGAAATTATTTGAATTAATGAAACTTTTACCAGGGAGAGAATGCTGATGACAAAAATAAATTTTAATGAAAGGCTGGAGGCAGCCGTCAAGGAGATAACCGAGAAGCCGGACAAAGAGAAGGTTTCCATCGGTTTCGGCAATAAGAAGAAATTTTACACCATGGTTCAAGATCGCGTGTCGATCTTTAGAAAGCATTTCGGATGTGATGCTGAAATTAAAACCTATCAAACTTACGAACCAAACACAGTTCGATCAGAAACAACGATAAGCATTGGCGGTGAGATGATAGCTAACGGCATCGCGGAAGAAAAGCGGGATGGCTCACCCATAAACAAGACAAGCGCCGCCGAGGTGGCGGAAACTTCGTCAATAGGGAGAGCTCTCGCAAACCTATCATTGCACGGAGGGGAGTACGCTTCAGCGAATGAAGTCATCACCGCCGTCAATGAACAAAAAAAGGATGAAACTGATGACATAACTAAAGGTGAAACAGAAGTTTGTGATGTTAGTAAATCTATAAATCTGAACGGAGGGGGGAGCGGTGAGGCTCCCCCTTCTGAAATTCCCGAAGAGCTGAAGATCATTATATCCAACTGGGATAAATCCCGGCACCTCGGTGAATTGCAAAAACGAGCGGCGGCACATAAAGAATACCTGGCACAACTGTCAAAGAATCTTCATGCACATGCCACCGAAAAATATTTAATAAATGAAGAAAGGTTAAGCAATGGCAAATGATTTTGAACAGAAGCCAGGAAGAGGATCCATGTTCGTTAACTCAAATAAGAATGAGGAAAGCAGACACGATTATTTCGGATCCTTCGTTCCGGATTTTGACATCAAAGCCGGCACCGAAGTGAAATTTAACGCCTATAATAACAAGTCCGAAGGCGGAAGAGAGTACATCGGTCTGCAAATAAAGAATCCTGATTTTAAAAAGAAACCTCCTTTTTAATAGTGGATCAAAAAACAATCATAGAGAAGGCGGCGGATCTCATCACCAATGATCGCCAAAAAGATTACGGTGACATAGACACGAACTATGAAAAGTTCGCCGCCTTCTTGAATATTTTTTTAGAGGATGTTGAGAAGATCAAGCCAAGTGATGCGGCGTTGTTGATGGTTCTTCTGAAAATATCAAGAATGAAACAAGGCGTTTTCAATGAGGATACCTTCGCTGATGCGATAGGATACCTGGGCATAACAGCCGCGCTGCGCCAAAAAGAAATGGGGGATTGATGACTCCAAGACAGCATGAGGCTTTAAAGAGCATTGAAAAATTCATAAATGAAAAGGGGTACTCTCCGAGTTACGAGGAGCTCATGCCCATATTCAACATCAAGTCCAAGTCCGGGGTGAACCGGATCGTCATGCAACTGGTGGATCGGGGAAAAATTAAATTTCTGAAATACAGAGCTCGCTCCATCGAGCTTATTAATGGATCTTAACGTCATTGATCTTTTTTCTGGAATCGGCGGATTCAGTCTCGGTTTGCATAACTCGGATCCCAGGTTCAAGACCATCGCCTTCTGCGAGATTGATCCGTTCTGCCAAAAAGTCCTTCAAAAGAATTTTCCGGGGATAAAAATATACGATGACATCAAGGATTTTAAAAACACCGAACCAGCCTTCCTTGTTTGCGGGGGATTCCCATGCCAGGGATTTTCACAAGCCGGATTGCGGCGAGGAACGAAGGATGACCGCTACCTCTGGGGAGAAATGTTTGCCGTCATTAAGCAAGTTAAACCCAGGTGGATCATTGCGGAGAATGTGCGAGGCATTGTTACTACACAAGACGGCTTGGCATTCGACACGGTGCATTCTGACTTGGAAAGTGAAAATTACGAAGTCCGGGCGTTCAATCTGCCAGCTTGCGGCAAAGGCGCGTGGCACAGGAGGGAGAGGATCTTCTTCATCGCCAATTTATCCGACACCAACGAAAGGGATGCACAAGCAAGATGTGAACGACAACGGGGAATACGCGAAGAGAGTGAAGGACAGTGGATTTCAAGTGATGCTGCCAGCCTTCATGAAACTCTATTCGACTCCTCTCTCTTCGGATTGGAAAAATATGGACACAGCAAAACAAATAAGTTTGTCAAGCGAGGTAAAAAAACTTTATCCGACTCCGACAACGCAAGACGCAAAGAACAATGCCAATCCAAGCCAAATGAAAAGAAAAATAAAACCTTTGAATGCAGT
>Ga0080013_1002374_pt1 | contig 22226 bp, 29 predicted proteins | sample ETNvirenome_6_85_FD_69236 | JGI IMG/M metagenome (GOLD analysis project Ga0080013, IMG submission 69236) | Marine viral communities from the Pacific Ocean - ETNP_6_85 (SPADES assembly) (version 2) | ecosystem: Environmental > Aquatic > Marine > Oceanic | place: Pacific Ocean | collected 2013-06-19 | reverse complement strand
TTTTTAGTGGTTGACCTTTACGCTATCCTAGGAATCGTAAATCATTACTTAAGATTTCAACTACGTGTGATTCAACATGTACAACAGACTCAATCAGTTAGTTGCTATACCTCTATATTACACTACCTACCCGGTTCTGTCAATACTCTAAATCAGATCATCATAAAAAGGTAGCTTCTCTGTATTAATTCTTTCATCTGCTATTCTAAAATAATTATCATTCAACTCTATACCTATAAACCTTCTATTAGTATTCTTACAGGCTACACCAGTTGTACCACTACCCATAAAGGGGTCCAATACTAAGTCATTCTCATTAGTACTTATATGTAACATGTCTTCGATACACGGAACATACTTCTGGGTGGGATGTAATTTATTAGCTGAATTGTGTTCACTTGCTTTAGTCCAGTGCCATACATCCGGCAACCTGTATAACCACTCTTTTGGTTGATACCGCTTATCTTTCAAATAGACCTCTGATGGTTTCAGTATCTGTGTTTGATTAAACTTTCGACCCTCAGATTTCTTACCCAAGGTTGCAAAGATACAGAACTCATTTTGCTGTTGAAAAATTCTGTCCCCACCAACCCCTTTACTACCACCTCTAGGTATAGATAAAAGGTTCCGTATTTTAAATCCATTTTGTCTAAAACCAAGAATAAATTCAGGACTGTATTCAGGATCAACAAAACAATATAAATGCTGACCGTGTTTCAATAATTTACTACATCTAGTAGTAAATCCTTCTACCCAATCCAGATTATCATCGTTTTGTAATTTTTCTCTTTTTGTTCTAAAGCTTTGGTAATCAATTCCATAAGGTGGATCAGTGATAATAGCATCTACCTTTACACCTTCGTTAATCAATCCATCCATGACTTCTAGACAATCACCTTTATATAAATCTATGGTCATGATTGCACCTTTCTTTTAATATCGCTTCCGTATAATCCTAGACTTTTTTGTCTAAGACTATCTAAATCGTTTTTCCGCTGGTCGATCATGTCCTGTAGTGCGTACCCAAAAGACACTGCTACATCTCCTATGAATCCATTAGCACGACTCTTTCGGTTAATATCTGTGTTCTTCAGCCACTTACTGGCAAGTAGTACATCCTCAAACGCTTCAAACTGTATTGTTATTTCAAAGTTATTGTTCATTTCAATTTCCTTTCTTTTTAATATTGCCACTCTGTGGTTATCTTGTCGTTGTTTCGCCTCATATAGCGTCTTACGAATTTGGTTTCACGATTAACTAGACCCCGGTTTTTAGGGTGCTTATCGGGCTGTTCAGCCCATGCTTCACGTTCTTCTGCACTGTTGAACCAAAGCTCGTTTTTTCCCCCAAACCTGTACTCTGGATAATCGTAGATAACACTTCGATATAGTGTAGGTTCGCTTAGGACTCTTCTCCCGGTTATTCGGCTCCATATAAGCCCATAATTACCCATTTTATTTCCTTTCTATAGGTGGGGATATCTCTACCCCCACCTAGAATAAAATTAAGCTACTTTTCTTTTGCTTGTACTAGCTTTAGGTCGAGGCACCTTAGAAGCTGGAGTAATCTTGATCTTTGATGCCTTAGCTGACCTAGCTAACTCTGCTCTATTGTGTTTCTCAAAATGACCTAGAAGCTCTATAAAGATTCTGCAAAAATTTGGTCCATGACCACCATCGTAGTCCAACCCTGATCTGCGAGTTCTCCATTGAATTGCATGAGCAGACTCATGAAGAACCACCGATGGCTCATATAATGACCAAGGCGGTAAGTTTATATATATGTCATTTCGTGCTGACGCTGACTGATAGTAACTACCCTTAAAGGTCACACGAGGTAGTTCACGGCTACTATGATCTTTTCGGAACCAGTAATCGAAAGCTTTTTTGACAAGCTTCTCTGCCTGCTTCTCAGTAAGCTTACCCCGAAAACCATTAGATTTGGTATACCCTTTATGACAGTTATATCTCTCCCATGCATATACTTTTGACCTTTGCTGATCTCTAACTCCATATGACATTGCTCTCACCTCACTACTTTTTTATTTTCCTAGACTTTCTAACCAACTGTTCCATAGTTCTGTAGCTTTTATATCGGATAACCTAAGACCACGAATCCATGCAGGGTCAGCTTCCCACTTATCCAGAAAAGGTATATACCTAATCTGTAGGGGCTGTCTTTTGACTACTTCATAGTATGCATAGCCATCTGCAACCTGTTGCTTTACTACAGTAGTTCTTGCCTCAATTGCTTCAAAGGCTTTCTTTTCCAGTTCATAGCTTTCTTCCCATGACCCCTGAAACTTTACTATCTCCCTAAACTCCGGTGCAATTCCCTTTAGTAATTTAGCCATTTATTTTCTCCCTTCAATCTTATATTGTCTTCCACTACTTAATAATATCACAGTTATTATAAAGTGTCAAGTATTCTATTAAAAAGAAATGGGTAGTCTTGGGAGGATAAGACTACCCATTAGGTAACTATTAGATATTAGCGAACTATACTTCGCATACCTCAAGTACTTCATCTGATACATTCAACGTGATTTCATCATCTTCAGGTCCACAGCATCCATCTGGACAAAACCCTCTAGCTAAATTAGCTAGTTCATATTCATCATATTCATTCATGATAGAACTCCTTTTAGTTCTGCCCTTTTTTGCACAACTAAGTCATGCAACCTCTTTTGATGTGGGCGATGTCGTAGGGAATCCCCTACCTTATTTAAAGTTGCCCCACACTGGCATCTATTCCAACCTTGATAAAATCCTTGAAATTTCATTGTTTCACTCCTTCGTATTTAGTATCTTACACTACTAAGTATATAGCCTATTTTATTCCTTGTCAATAGGCTGGAGTTCATTATCTACAGTAGACTCTACAATCTCCACCCAATTAACTGGAAGAAGGGAAGCTCTAGGATCAACAGCTAAAACTTCTGAGGGTATTTCACCTTCCCACAATGTCCAGAAAAAAACAGTTAAACTGTCAGCAGAATCTGTAGGACTCTTACTAATTTTAATGATTTTGTTAGCTAAATTCCTAACTGAAGTATTAGATCGAATAAAAAATTGGACTGCACCAGTTTCACGGTTAGTCCAATTTTTATCTTCATAACTAATCATTATAAGATCACCCTTTTTTGAATTGCCACCCTCTAGTCTTATTAGGGTCTCTTTTAGTTGCTGATTTTAGCCAATAATTTGTGGTATCATTTTTGGGGTTAGGGTCAAATCTTCCTCGTATACTATTCTCTGGATGTGCCCTAAATCCGTAGGTTTTTCCCATATAAGAAAACTGACAATTGTTATTACAAAAAGTATTAGTATTTCTTTTGATATGAGACTTTAGACTCAAATTCACTTTCTGACAATTAGGACAAACTGTTTCTTCCCTTCGATTTTTATAGCTGCATTCTTTACATATATTAGTCCTATAGGCTCTGTGTCGTGAAATAGGTTCCTGACATTCCAAACAGAGTTTATTCTCCATAGGAGGTCTATAAGTAGAAACACCAAAATCCTTTAGAACAATTCGTACATACTCTCGTGTACAGCCTACTTTATCCCCAATAGCCTGTAGAGTAATATCAGGGTTTTCCATTTTTATTGTGAGAATTGAAAGTTTTCTATAATCACTTTTTCGCAGTGTTTTATACTGTGCTATTTGAGTAATTGATGACCAATCTATATCTACTACTTTATTATCACTTATGACCATATATTAAAAACCACCCTTTCTATAAATCTTTTTGTACTATAACAGGTATTGTTCACTTGAGCAACTTTACTTCCCCATTACATTCTGAACATCGCCAATCAGTATTAGATTCGTCACAGGCACCACATACATTTTCTCGACTATCTAGGTACTTGTTAGAGATTTGTAGAAGTGCTGTACTGGGAGCAGAACAACAACTACTCCAAACTATTCTTTGTGTATTAGATTCACATTCACATATCATTTTGAAGTATTTCACTCCTTTGCTGATTACTTTATTTTTCCATAATTCTATCAAAACAATTTACACAGTGACCGTCCCCCAAGTACTCAGTATAAGTATTACATTTTCTACATATTCCACTAGTGAATTCTGGCATTCTAACTTCAACAAGATCATTGTAGAAATAACTAGAGCCTTCTTTTGCAGAGCCTGTTTTATAACTAGCTGGGTCTCTTTTTGCTTGAATGGCTTTCCGTTCTTCTTTAGTCTTTCCACGTAACCCCGTCATTTTTCTGCCTTCAACATCTAATTTCCATTTAGGCTTTTCTCCAAAAAGTGGGGCACCCATAGCTAACTCCTTAAATTACAAGTCTTTGCACAAGTTCTACCTTATCATAATTAACAAAAGAAAAATGTTTTTTGTCTAATCGTTTTTTCATAACATCAATAGCTTGTTGATTGTTATCTATAAGGATAGAGTAACGACCTAAGTCAGAAGCTATCTTTCCAGTTGTTCCACTACCAGCAAAAAAATCCAGAATTAAATCCCCTTCATTAGAAGAAGTTTTAATTATTCTGGTAAGTATTGCTTCAGGTTTTTGCGTTGCATATCCGGTGCTTTCTTTTCCACCGGGAGGCACTATGGTTTGCCACCATACATCTGTGGGAAGTTTGCCTCTTGCAGCTTTTTCAGGTCCAGCTAATTTTGGAGCCTTGTAAGGAATTCTATCAATAGCATCAGTATTAAAGGTATAGTTTTTTCGATCTTTTACATAAACTAATATATTATCATGTTTTGCTGACCACCGGCTCTTACTTTTTGCTCCGTAATCATATGCCCATATAAGTTCATTAAGAAAACAATCTCTTCCGAAAATATGATCCAACAATAATTTACAGTAATGGACTTCACGATAGTCAATGTGGAAGTATAGAGTACCATTTGGTTTTAACAAACAATATGCTTCCTGTAATCTTGGCTCTAGGAAGGCTAGATAGTCATTAAAACTATCTTCAAAGGACATTGTTTGCCCTAGTACAGTTCTATATTTGTAACCTTGAAATCCTGTTCTATCACCCTGAGAGTCTCTGATAGTTTTCTGTCTTGTTTTAGTTTGTGTATGACCTGTATTAAATGGAGGATCAATATAAATTAAATCTATGGAATCAGAGGGGAGGTTTTTAAGAATCCTTAAATTATCCCCTTGATAAATAATACTCGATTTCAACTAATACTACCTTTCTATACATGTTGTTCGTCTACAACAACCCCTAATTCTTTAACCCATTCTAAGGCTTCGTTGATAATGTCGTGATCTCCTACAAGGTCTAAAACCACCCAACCGGTTAATGCTTTTTCAGTGATAACACCTTGATAGATACTGTAGATAATATCGAACCTTTCCCCCATCTTATAAATGATAGGTTCCTTAATAAGATTTTGTGGAAAAGTGAGTTTGACTATCATTAACCATTAACCCACCCAATATCGTCGCTAGACGTAAAGGCTGGACCTTCTGTAAATGGAAGCCAAGATGTCTTTGAAGGAGTTTTTGTCTGTTTCTTCGTGTTTATATAACTTCTTATTTTATCTTTTTGTGTAATAGCCGTAGTTGCCGTTACCGCTAAAGATGTAAGCCCAATACCAAGTGCAATCCATTTCTTCATGACACTACCCCCTACTAGTTATTGGGTTCAAAGGTGGTTATGAACACTGGTGTTCTATCTCCAACCCACGCCCCTATAGTATTATACTCAAAAAATTCTTCTGCCTCTTCGTAAAGCATTCCATCTCTATCAATGAGAATTTGAATACATTTGTTTCTATCATAGGCAGCTACTGCTTCCATTCCAAAACGTTCACAGACCCCTATAATAGCCTCTTCAAAGCCATCTGCTAAAAGGATATTCGGATCAAAGTCAGAGACCCATTCTCTAATCTGCATACTCTTTCCTTCCAATCACTTAACTAAGTGTTTCCAACTTATTGGAAAGGCTACACTCATTTCTGATGAAATTAATTTTACCACTTCCCTTGTCTCATCTTGAGAATCTTCGGAAGTTCTTAATTTACAAACTCTAGCAAAAGCAGCAAGACTTCCTGTCCAATACCACTCTGTTACCATGTCCTGTGGAAGAATAGCCCTAGCTTGTTCTGGTGCAATCCCCTTGCCTATTAAGTGGTCATACATTTTACTGCTTGCCCTATGGATATAATTGATCTCAGCTAATTCGTCTTCAGTTAGCTGTATCAAACCATCACCAGAACCTTGTTTCCTGTTTTTTGCACGTTCTCGCCACATGCTAGGTGTTTCAAACGTAGGGGAATAGTCTACATATCTTCTACTTACTTCATTCCAAACTAATCCTACTTGATGTTTTACCAATTGACGAGCAACAAAGATAGGGGCAGAAATTCTGAACTGCACTTGAGGATGACCAAATGGAGTCCAATGTCCATGACGAGCTAAATACTCGATAAGCTTTTCATCACCACTCTCTAAAATTTCATGGTGTTTATCAAAAGATACCCTAGCTGCATTCACAACTGTCAAATCTGTTCCCATTAAATCAACGAGTTCTACCTTCATTCGGAACTCCTACTAATCTGATTAAACCACCCTCTAGGTGGGTTCACGAATTTACGTTTCAACATGTTTCCACATTCAGGACAGACTCGACACTCAACACCGGTATCTTTGTCCATCCTGTAGTGGAAGTTTTTTACGTCCTCTAAATCACACGTAGTGCAAACATACTTATACCGCATTTTCCCCTCGTGAAGGTTTAATGTGATGTCTGGCTCGTTCTTCCCTCTTTAGTAACTCCCCAACGCTTTCTGCTGATTCATCAATGACATGCGCTAAGGTCAATGAAGAAGCTAGTGTTGTTCTGATATCAGTTCCATAGATATCAATTATTCCTTTAGCCTCAGCATCGAGGATATTGAGATACTGCTTAAATATATTCCAGACCTTATCATTGCTTTTTATAGGTAGACTCATATCTACACACCTACTTTCTTACTTCTACGTCTTCTCTTTTTTGTGAGGTCCGGTTCACCAAGTTTAACGCCATGTTCCCAATCACATACGGCACCGGAGCAATGAGTGGCATGACTGTCTAAGGCATAACTTGGACTAAGCCAACTCTCAAAGGCTATTCCTAATTCTCCCCTATAACCAGATAAGAATGGTAGTAGATTTCCTATTGCACCAATACCAGAAGATTTTTTCTGCGTTGCTGTTTGATATCCATATATGCGTGAAGCCCTTTTTGTCCAAGCTGCATAGGTACCACCAACAATATACCAATCATATTTAGTGTCAATAGTGAGATAGAAGGATTTTCTTCTTTTCACAAGAGTCTTTATTCTATTTTCCACAGTTGCCTGACGAGTCTTGGTAGAACTCCATTCGATGTGCGGAATTGTAGGAGTTACATATGCCTCTTCCCCAAACACTAAATCTACTTTCTTATTCACATGTAATGTGCATTCTCTTTGATGACGACCTCTGTCACTGCATCCACAAGCTCTCATAGTTAATTCCCCCCTTCAATATGAACATTACTATATACAGCTTATCACACTCACTTTGATCTGTCAAGTTTATCCTGTCAAAGACTTGAATTTATTCTATTATACTAGATGATCCTCATCACCCAAAGAATTAATAAAGTCTTTAAAAACTGTTGAGTCTTCAAAGGGTTCTGTCTCTTCCTTTTCTTCATCAATTAAATATAGCATTATATGATTAAGAAAAATTCGTATAAAGTTTTGTAGTCCATCAGCATTATTTTCGTCAATATTATGATTAACATACTCTTCTATTTTAGCGAGTGCCTTTTCGTAGTTAATCCCTTCTACATCATTAATAAGCTCTTCTACTACAGCAGGAATAATTTTATACATGTTTAGATCAGTCACATCACTCAAGTCAGCACCCGGAAATCCGATAGATAGGACAACTTCATTTTTGATAATCTGTCTAAAAACATCGGGTCTATCCCAAAGGAACTTTCCAAGAGCGAACATACTCTTTGTAGAATTTTCCACAGCTTTTTCAAAATCTTCTGAATCATCTACTGTTACAACTATTCTAGATATCTTATCAACTTCAGCATCGTTGTTTAATTCTTCATAGTCGTTAGCATCATACTTATTCATATTCGTAGCCCCTTTCTTTTTTGAATCTAGTCCTAGTTTATACCCATAATGAGAATGTGTCAATACCCCTTTGCAATTAGTTTGAAAGTATGCTATCCTGAATACAGCACAGAGAAAGGAGCAAGTAGATGCCAAAATATTTTCACTACACTAGAATAGAACATCTTGAGAGTATAAAAAGGGATGGTTTCATAAAGCGAACAGAGTCTAATGTGTCCGAAGAAAAAGAACATGCAGGACCAGATGTGGTATGGCTTTTTAACAAGCCTTTGGTGAAAACACCTAGCATGTTAATCCAAAAATACATAGCAGAGGGAACAACAGCAGGGGGAGAAAATTCAAGAGCGGAACAGGATAGGCAAGGAAACTGGTATCTGTCTTCTGAAGTAAAATGGAGGGCTGTAAACAAGGCTCAGGTTCAAATAGAGATAGAGTTAGAGAGAACTGAAGTTATTCGGGCAGACAAGTTCTTGAAAAAACAAGGAGCAGACTCTGAGTGGATGCTAAGTCTGGAGAGAACTGGTCAGAGTAAGTTCACAGAGCAATACGTGATACTTGAACAAATACCTGTAGAAAAAATTACTAATATTATAATTAGAGAAGATTTAAATTCGGGAATATCAGGATTAAGGAGATAAGATTGGGAAAATTATTTGTAGATGTTGATGATACCCTGCTTTTGTATACAGCAGAAGGTGTCAGTATAAATTGGGATTTAGTAGATATCTTGAGCGATGGTTTATGGGCAGAGAATTACGACATTACGGTCTGGTCAGCTACCGGAAAAGCTTGGGCTAAAGAGTGGAGTGAGAAGTTATTCTATGGTTTTAATTTACCTTTTGGCTCCAAGGAAGAACTATGGAAAGGTGTACCTTGGGAAGCCACTGCAATTGATGATCGACTCCAGCATGAAAGAGAATATCTATCCAGATTTAGAAAAGTTTATTTGCCAGAAGAGTTTGTAAAAATTAATAAAACCAGCAGATTACTGGCAAAACAAGTTTTTCTAGGAGATTCTGGAAATGAAATCTTTAGTTAATATATTAATTAATGTTTTTAATTAAGGTAGTTTCTAGAGTATAATTAATTAACTATATATGTATATATATATATAGTTAATAGGAACTTGGAGTTTTCAATGGGAATGAGCAAGGTTTCAATATTCAGTCGATACATTGAACTGGTGAATTTACAAAAGGCTTTGGGTGATCCTGTAGACCCTTCATTTGGTAAGGATAACTGGGTTCAACCTGATGACAACAGTATTGATTCACCAGTTCCTAGTTTTACAGCTACTTCATCTCAGATTGATACTCAATATAGATTGTATCTAAAGAAAGATGGAACCTTACCTAGAACAGACCCACCGGTACGTCCTGATGAGTTAACCCCTAGACCATCTGTGTATACAGGTTCAAGGGGTGGTTTATATGTAGATAAAAGATTTTTACAGTATTCTCATAGGGATACGTATGAAGACGTCAATAAACCAGCCCATGATAAAGTGACGTATGGTGGAGTAATCTTTAATTCTGAGGGCAAAGTGCTGGTCAGAGAACCAAAGAATCATTATGGTGGCTTGACATGGAGTCTTGCTAAAGGTCATGCAAATGAAGGAGAGACTCCTGAAGATGCTGCTATACGAGAAGTTCAGGAAGAGACCGGTATCAGATGTAAAATTATTGGTGAAGTTCCCGGTCACTACTCTTCCGAAAATGGTTCATCTAAATATTACCTCATGGAAATGGCAGATGACTTCAATCTAGACACTGATCTAGGTGATTTTAGTAAAGAAACTGAGGCAATTGAATGGGTTGATCCTGAAGAAGCCCTTCAGAGATTTCAACACGATGACCATAAAACTGGAAATAAAAAGAAGATACCAGATTCTTCCTTAGTTGAAGGAGATGAAGAAGAGATTGATGAATTAAATTCTTCTTCTCATAGAGATATAGAGGCATTGGAAGCTGCTCTAAGGGAACGTAAAAATAAAGAACCTGAGAAAAATCCATTTGATGATCTAGAAAAGTCAGTAGGAAGGGATAGACCCCAAATCAATTTTGAGGGTGTACTGATGTTATTGGGAGAGTCACTTGAGGAACGTGCCATTTGGGCTAGGATGCAAGGTAAAAAAATATCAATTTTGCCTGATGATTTTGAAACAAATTCTGAGTATAAAGTGTTGAGAGACGAAATTTCTCATATGGTAGGACAAGTAGATCGAGAGTATTGCGAAAGTGACACAGTAGCTACTACAGCAAGACTTATGCTAGAAAGATTATTGAATAGTGTGAGTGAGACTCACGGAAAATTGCATAAGAAATGGACACTGGAATGGGGTAGTGGGGGTGATACTAAATATGATAGTAATACTATTCAGATGATGCAGGAGGCTTTAGCCAGAAAATTTGGGACTCCCATGACATTTGTTCATGGTGAGCCTCATACTCCAGATATTAATACATCAGGTGAACTAACTTATAGAACAGATGCACAAAGAGATGAACTTATAGATACGTATGAGAGTTTTCTATCTGGTGGACAACCTAGCAAGGGAACTTTTAGCTGGGGAGAAGAGTATGACTTTGACGATGGAGCAAATATAAATGCTTGGAGATATGATTTTTCTAGAGCCGAAACTCTCGAAGCTTTAAAACAAGGAAAAGATTGGTGGGAAGATTATAAGAATAGAAAACCAATTCGGGAAGATGTAAATGCTTGGCAACATGTTTATGCACAATCTATAAATACTAGAAAAGATAGGCAAGAAACTAGCGACAATAGAAAATACAACTGGCCTTACCTAAAGGACCAAGCAGACTTAGTTATGGATTATTTACAGGAGATAGAGAGGAGTGGGGAACTAGATTACTTGGACTCAACACCACTAGAGGAACTAAGTGACTCATTTGTGAATGAGATAGCTGAACGTATGGAACAAATTACTGCTGGGGAAAATAGAGAGCTTGAAACTTATACTTATGGTGCAAATTTATCGAGTTCATCAGCAGCTAATAAAACAGATTTACATACAGCGTGGAGGGATTTCTCCGCTTGGTTAGCTGATCTACATGCTGAACATGGATCAGAAGGGGTTATGACAGCCTTTAGAGATATTATTGAACATGGAAAGGGATTGGGTGATGACTCTAAATATACTCATGTGGCTTATGGGTTGACAGGAAATGTATATGATTCTGGGTATTCAGACGTAGATGTGTTTCTACCCCCTAATATCTTTCAGATTTTACAGGAACCTCTTGTTTCCTCAACAGGAAAAAGTAGTTCTACTTTTGTTGATGAAATTAAGAGGCGTTCAGATGAATTTCTGGATGACTATGTTGAGCAGCTATATAACTTTAATCAGAGGATGATGGATATAGGTGGCTTTGGAGAAGGAACTTTCTGGAGAAAAACAAATAGTTTTGAGGAGATTTTAGGAAGTGGTATAAATGAAAGATCAAAACTGGCTCATAAAGTTGCTGGCATGAACTTATCTGCTTCTGATAAGGAAAAACTGGGGGATTACTATGAGTTAGAAAGACATGGAGCCTTAACTGCTGAAGAAGAGCAGAAACGAGTAGAAGAAGGAAGAGGTGGGGGTTTTGAAGTAATACCTAGAACCTCTACATTAACAGGTTGGTCAACTCATCCAAACGGATATGTAGATGTCAGCACTTATTCGATAGCAAAAAGAGTTCCTAAAGATAAAGTTTTCTTACATTGGGGATTCCTTAATACTTCTGATTCTTTTATTGAGGAACTTGAATCCCTTATTATTCCTGACAATAAGTCTGCTAGAGTGATTAGAAATGGGATGCAAAACACGGCTATGCAAAACGCTGGAATACACCCATATGCGAAACGTATGTCGAATGGAAAGTGGAATTCTAGTCATGCTAGATTAGAACCCGAAGGACTCTTTGATGATGATGAGGGTAGTTTTGCTGATCAAGCAAATATACCTGATAGAAAAAGTCCAATAACTAAACCTGATATAGATTTTTCTGATACATGGGTTGAAGCAACCGGAGATGATGACGAACTTGTAGCTAAACTTGGAAGAACTCAGTTTGGTTCACAACCCGGAGGGCTGAAGAAAGACCCTAGCACAGGAAAACTATATTATGTAAAACATGCTAATTCTGATCAAAATGCGTCAGAGCATTTAGCCAATAATATTTATAGAGCAGCAGGAATACCTGTTCCTGACAGTCAACTTATTAAGTGGGGAAATGTTACAGCAATTGCAGGAGAATGGATGCCTGATGTTGATAGATATGATTCTGGGGCTACAGACGAGGATGATGAATATATAGATGATCCTACTGAATTTTTAAATCATCGAGATGTTAAAGATGGTTATCTTGTAGATATCATGTTAGCAAATTGGGACGTAGTAGGGTTGAACTTTGACAATATAGTTTCAAACCCCAAAAGAGATCAGTTTGTCAGGATAGATAATGGAAGTGCTTTGACTTATAGAGCGCAAGGTGGAACAAAACCTAATTTTCATGATTGGGATGGAGCTTATATACCAGAGTTAGAAGAGATGGTATTTAATGGTAATAATACAAGTGTTCAAGGTATTGGTGTAAACATGGAACGTGAAGATTGGGGAAGGGCACATACGAAACTACTTAGTTTAACAAACTCTAAAATAAAAGCATTAGTTTCAGAGTCAGGATTATCTCAAGCAGAACATGAAAGAATGACAAAAACTCTTATTCAGAGAAGAAATAATATTCTTGAGTGGGTCGGAGATATGCAGATGTTTGAAGATGCTCCAGATTTTAGTGACATAGCTGGTTTAGTAGATATTTAGATAATTGACAAAATTGATTTTTTTGAGTATACTTAATAATAAGTAATAAAAAGAAAGGGGAAAAATTATGGCATTAGAGTTTTATATGGATGAAGATACGAGACGGGAACCGTTAACTGAGGAGGAAAAGGCTAAGAAGGAAGAAAAGGCACTCAAGAGAATGCTTAGGCAGTTACAGACACAGCAAGAAGTAGAAGAAAGGGTTCGACAAAGAAAGCAATCATAAAACTGGGGGTGCCTTATGGATTCTGAAGAAAGGAAAGAAAGATTTTTTCACCAGTTTTTGAAAAGAGTTTTTTCTAGATCACTTGTTACTTTTGCTAAAAGAGTAGGGGGTACAGCAGCATTAGTTGCTGGATTAGGGACACTAGTAGTTATTACCCTTGATCCAGTAAGGTTGTTGTCTCCCCTATTACCTTTACAGGTAAATAACATAGTGTTTATTGAGCAAACAGTTTTTACAAACTTTATTAATTTGCTCAATGCGAACTTCATACTCCTCATAAGTGCAACAACTATTCTTCTAGGTTTGGGTCTAGGATTACTTAGTAAAGAATTATTTAATGGGGTCAAAGCATTTTGGAGAGGGTTAAAAGCATCTCCAAGAGCTACACTAAATGCACCAGCTAGAGCTTATAAACGAATAACTATCTGGCGTAATTGGCTCCTACAAAAAATCGACTACCTACAGTCGGAAAGTGCCAAGTGGAAGACCACTTTCAATGTCTTAAAAAGCCCATACAGTTTGCTCAGAGCTATGGGTTTCTCACCCCAAATGGCAGCTAGTTTTCTTGTTGCTGGTTCAGTAGCTACATCAGGTGTGGTGGTTAATGAAACCATTCTCGCAGAAAAATCATTTTCAAACAGGGACCCGGGAGTTTATGCAGCATCTCTTATAGGTGAGTCTGCTCCATTAGATGTACCTACAGAGTATGTTGAAGGCTCAAATACGCTTAGAATTGATTTAGGTACAATTCCCGTTCGAGATATAACTATTAAAGATGTGTCGGTTGGGACGGTTTTTGCTAACTCTGCACTCCCTGCCAATGAAACAACTGTTGTAAAAGTTGGTGGTAATATTGCTGCTCAAGGATTTACAGCTACTAGACTTGAAGTAGGAACATTCATATATGAAAAATCACGGTGTAGGAAGGTAACATTCTCAGATATAAATGCTCATACTATAATAGTGCGAGGCAATGCCAGCGATGGGCAATCCGTTGCTCCAAGTCCGGGTACAGCTAGGATGAGATCAATTGGTGGCGGTCATCATCAGGCAGATGCGATGACCACTGCCGGAGGCATGTACGACCGTATTTGGATTCAATCTCCAGCGTCAGGAATTAATGGAAAAATTGGAACTTTAACACTTTCAAATTTATTTACTAAGGGTGGTGACTGTGAGTTTTCCCGGATGGATATTGGAACTCTTATAATTGAATTAAATGAGACCGGCTCAGGAACAGGATTTGCTACTAAAGAATTTATCATTGCAACAACTGTTACAGGTGCAAATCTGACAATTGAAGACAATGTTGAAATTAGCATAGCCGAACCAACTACTATTAGCCCATAAGAGGAATGTAAAAAAGAAAGTATAATTAAGTATGTATACTTATAAAGCACAGGTCTTGAAGATAGTTGACGGTGACACTATAGATGTTGACGTTGAATTAGGATTTGATGTGGTTTTATCCAATCAACGAGTACGATTGTATGGAATTGATACTCCAGAAAGTAGGACACGAAATTTAGAAGAAAAATTTAGGGGTCTGCTCTCTAAAAGTCGGCTTCAGGAGCAATGTCCAAAAGGCTCAAAGATTCTTTTAGAGAGTAAAGATCGAGGAAAGTTCGGTAGAATTCTAGGTATTTTGTACCACATAGATAATACAGAGATTAGTATAAATGATAGAATGATTGAAGAAGGTTTTGCTGTTCCTTATAGTGGTGGAAATAAAGAAGAACTGGAAGCCCTTCATTTAGCCAATAAACAAATACTAATTTCTCGTGGTCTAATAGAGGCGTGATGACACTTGCTGAAGATTTTTATAAAACTTTAGTAGAAGACCCCGATTTAGAAATTGGGGAAACACAAACTCGTGAAGAAGCAGCTTTAGTAGAAGCTGAATATCGAGCCAGACAGCACACGAATAATGTACGAGCTTTAGCTCTTGCTACTGAACCACTTAAAGATGAAACCCCAATAAATAAACTTTTAAGTTTTCTTTCTGAACCTGTATTTGTTTCAAAAGCGTTTGGGATTGGTGATTTTGCGCCAGCCTCAATGGAGCTAGATACTGAACCAGACAGTGATGCAGATTTTCCAATCTTCTTTAATTTCTCTGATGTTGATGTTGATCCAGAAGATGATGAATATGAACCTTCAGCATTTTCAGGAATAATTTTGCATCAGGCTCAGGGGGGTTTAGCACTTATTAAAATAAAAGACCCTGCTTTTAAAGGGACAGATGATGAACATAACCCTCAAGTATTAGTGGTAAAAAATCTAGGTGATTCAGATATGCAGATGGCATATAGTGTCTCTCCCGGATATGGTTTTGATGCATATCAAGAACTTTTAGTTGATGCAGGACTTGACCCTGCTCCTGACGATATACTTACAAAACTTCAAGAACCAATTAAAAAATCTCCAAAAGCCATTTCCAGTGAAGCTACTCCTTCAGACTCAGTAAGTAATTCTAAAAAGGGACATCTAATTAATCAGGCAAAGAAAGGAATAGTTTTAGATAAAGATTTTATTAAGTTATATAATTCTTTAGGTCCAAATGGTAAGAAATTTTATGATGCTCTTGTACAATCAGATAATAAACAGGGTGTTAATGATATAGGTAGAGACTTCATTAGAAAAGTTCTGGATCGACATATAGATATGCAGACTAGAGGAGAATTAGGAGATGATTTTTTTCCTCAAGAAGCCGGACAATTAGTGAATTTTTTCCGTTCCAAAGCATCTGGTCCACAAGGGTTTGATAATAAATTTGCTAATTTAGCAGAGCAATTGGCATATAGATTTACAAATTATGGTGGTGAGTTTTCAAAAGCTGCCAGTGGTTATCTGACCAGCCAACAATCTAATCAATATGAGCAAGCAGAAAAAGCTTTTGATGATACTGTAAGCGAATCTTCTAAGGCTGAAACTGAATTTTTAGAAGATAATCCTGTAAAAAACTTAGCCCCTACAACACAAACAGCAGCTAAAAAAGAAGCTTCTGAATTAAAAAAGATGCCTCATGTAGCCTTTGGAGCTTGGGCTGGTACAAAACATGGAGTTTCACAAGACCCTGTTTCATTACCATTACATGGCGCACATGCATTAGCTATGCAATTTGGAATAGTTAATCATTTAGGACAATTCAATAAAGCTGGTATGGCATTGTTAGCGTCTGCTTATGATGAAGGAGCATTAACAGCAGGAGATATTATTCAATCTCCTAATCACGTTTGTCTAACATCTAAAGGTATTCAAAAATTATTAGATCATCACAAAATTGATCATGTAAATGGTGCTGTGTATGCAAAGGAATTAACACAGCAACTTGCTCAGAAAACTATGATAGAGGCTTGGCAGCAAACTGCTGAGGATATGCCTGAAGATATAGATTGGGTGGAATTAGGGGAACGTATAGCTAATGAAGCTCCAGAAGGTGGAGTTGAACCGAATGAGCCAGAATTTATGGATCAACTTAATCAGGGGTTGCAGGAGTTAGACCCTACTTTAGTGCCAACTATTCAACATAGACCTATTGGTCCGGTAGCTCCAGAAAAAAGTACTGTAGAACAAGCAGCACAAGAAATTGGTTATCAGATGCCATTACCTCTAGAGGATGTAACTACCCCAAATCTAGGGCAAGATGGGGCAATTACTCATGATGATATTCCTAAGTCTTTTTCAGATAGGCTTGATACAGATGATCCAGAGATCATTGAATTTGCAAATACTGTAATAAATGGTTTAGATCGTGGTGATCCTCATGGTATTAATGAGGCACGAGAAGGTATTAAAGATTTAGAAAATGCTGGGGCAACTCCAGCACAAATATTTGATGCTTTAAAAGCAGGGTATGTTTCACATGAAGGTGGCGATCCAGATGAAGATTGGAACCTTTTTGATGATGCTAACGTTATGGATTGGCTTGTTGAGAATCAATTTGAGATTGAAGGATTAGAGTTAGCAGAACCTGATCCATCTCTACAACGTCCAACCGATCAAGAACCACTTAGTACAGGGCATAGTGAGGAAGCTGTACAGTTACCACTAGTTCCTCAAGAACCCACAACTCCTGAAGAAACAACTCCTGAAGAAACAACTGTTGAAGAACCAGATATTGAAGAACCAGAAACAGTAGCTACAAAGAAACCTTCCGGATTTGCTAAAAAGAAGGAAATGGTTATGGAAGCTTTGTTCGGAGAAGGATGGGAAGAAAATGAAGAAGCTCAAATGGTTTCGGAGCATTATGATGAAGACCCATCCTCATTAGCATCTGATTATAAAAAGGAAGTGCTTCAACCTTTTAAAGATAAAGGCAAAATTGCTGCTAAAGAAAGTAAAGCAAAGAAAGATGCTAGAAATAAAAGAGATCGACAAAGAAGATCAGAAGTTACAAAAGACAGAGAGGAGAATGCAAATATTCTACCGGTGGAAGCTAAAGATTTTGACACTCTTGCTTCTGAAGGTGATGAGGAGCGGATAGCTCCTGAACTAGCTACTCAACAGGCTATGGAGTTGGTAGCGCATTTGAAAAAATATAACTATAAAAATAATTACATGTCAGAGAAAACAAAACAGTCTTTAAAAGAAGGTTTATTAGCTGCTAGAAAACATGGTGCTGATTTTGATTTTATTCAAAGTGAAATGGATAGAGTGGGGAAGGATTTCGGGTCTCCAAAACATTTAAAGGAGATGCACGATAAATTTGTAACACAAGCTGAAATTTCCTCGAACCATAAAAAATTAGTTGAGGGTACCGATCAAGCTACTGGTGAAGCTCATGAAGAAGCCATTCATCATGGAGGGCATAATACGTTCACAGAATTCAATGAAGATGGAACTCCTAAACATGATATTCAGCTTGAGGGAGATGAATCTGGAAAGGCTAGAGATTATGATTCCCATGAACCTAAAGCTGTAGGTGGTGGACAAACAAAACGACATCCAGAAACAGGTGCAGCTTTAGGAGATCATCACATTTTACATACTCTAGACCCAATGCAAGAAAAAGCAGCCAATGAGTTGAAACAGGCTCAAGCTGATGTTCATGAGGCGCAAAAAGAATTTAGTGAATCTGAAGGTACTTATTTAGAAGAGGATGGTCAAGCAAAACTTGATGGAGCTACTGAACAATTGAAACAGGCTCAGAAAAAAGCAGCAGATTTAGGTATTCCTACAGATGCTATTGAAAATGCCGGTGAGGAACAAAAGAAAGGACCACCTAATCCTGAAGTAGCAGCAAGAAAATTTGCTGAGGGTTATGTTTGGAATGATGAAACACGACACTGGATAAAGAAGGACAATTTACAAGAATTAATTGCAAACCATGAAGTTAGTATGGGAAGTATTGTTTCTGGAATGCATGACTTTGGTCAAGAAGGAAGTCATTTTGCAGCAACTGAGGATGGTACACCGTCTTCCCAAAATTTTGTATATCATGGTTCAGGGAATCTAGTAGCAGTTGGTGACGGGCAAGCTCCAACTAATGGTGCAATGAGCCATTCAAAATTGGCAGGAGATGCCTTACAACATAAATTAACTGAGAGTGGTCATTTACCTACACATGAGAAAGGTATGCAGTTAGGAGCTTCTGGAAGTGGGATAACACCAATTGGAAGTTTTAAAATTGGTGAAGATAAAGAAGGAGAAACTCCAGAGCCACCACCACAAATTCCAACAGTAGCAACACAAAGCGTTAGCACTGACCGTGGACCTGTAAATAGAGTTAGACCTTCAACTAAGACTCAACAGATTACTCCTAAAAAACCATCTTCTTTCTTAGATCAATTTAGACAAAAATTAGGAGCTTGGATGTCTCCTAATACTTCAGATACGATAAAACGTTTACAAGAAGTGGCAGATACTTTATCTATGTCAGATTGGAATGACATGACTCCTGCTCAACAATCGGGTGTGAAAGATGCAACTTTATCATCTTCATCAGTACAAGCAACACCAAGTGGAACAATGAAGATTACCGTAAATGGTAAGGAAATGGAAATTCCACAAGGACAAGGAGTTAGAGTTGTTGATGGGAAGGTATTTACGAATCCAGAGTCAGCAGCACAAACTACTGAGCCAGCAGCCCAAGAAGGAGAAGAATTTTCTTCATCAGATTGGCATAATATGACTGCTGATGAACAAGCTGAGATGGTAACACAAAAACTTGAAGAGGGGTACGCACAGACTCCTGAAATGAAGGATGCTTTAAGACAGGCTTTAGGGGCTGCTAAGTCGAATGCAGGAACTATAAATGTTGGTGGGCAGAATTATAAAATACCTGAAGGTAGCTTTGATGTAACCGTAACAAATGGGGAGGCTAAGTTTACAAGAAAAAGTTTTGGTTCTCCTTCAGCTTTAGACACTTTTATTAAAGCTTATAGTCCACATGAGTCTTTGCAGGATAAAGAAGAGGTAGATGATCTTCTAGAATATTTACATGATTTTGAAGAACAGTTAGAGGAAGAAGAAAATTCTGTTAAGAAAGGTATAATGATCTAGAGGTATTTATATGTCTGATTTGAAAAAAGCACAAAAAGTTAGAAGCCCTTGGGCTGTAGCTCGTGCCATTGTAGACCAAAAAGACGGTGAGGTTAACCCTCTTTGGTCAGAACAGGTTGCTGCTACAGGGGGTGATGAAGATAAAAAGAGAAAATTGATGGGTAAGATCGTAGCAGGAATTGAAGAAAATCCGTATAATAAAAGTATGGATACACTTTTTAAAGGTACTGTTAATGGTAAAAAGTTTTCTTATGATGACGAAGGTCATCAAGAAGCTATTGACTATGCAACTGAACTAATGGAGCAAAAAGAGCCAGTGGATTTTGAATGGCCTGATGAAGAAGAAAAATCAATACAGAAGATAGGCTCTGCTGCAATGGGAGCCTTGGCTGGTTGGTGGCTAGGTGGTCAGATTCAAGATATTAATCGACAAACTGGTTCCCCTACTCCAGCACAACAAAGAGAATTTGAACGTCAGATACAACAGGCTATGCGTTCTAAAGGTAAAAAATTAACTAAAGAAAGTGCTATGGAAAAAATGCAGGCTTTCTTTCAGAATGACAATAATGACACTTATGTACGAAAAACACCGGTGACTAATGCAGTTCAGGCAGCCGAAGAGTCTCTATTAAAAAGATTATCTTTTCCACCATTTGCAGGAGCAGAATTTGATCCTACGTCACATCGTTGGGTAAAACCTGAAAATTATGCACGAACATATCATGCAAGAGGTGGTAAAAAGAGAATCAGAGGAACTGGTGCCGGTGTTGGTGAACGATCCGTAAGTGGTCACGGAAAGGGAAGAATTCGTGGTGAAGGAAAAGGACGCAAATTTAAAGGCGATACAGATTTAGCTGCAACACGCAGAAAGGAAGGATTTACACATGGCAAGACCAAAAAAGGTAGTAACTGAAAAGACAGAGGAAGTAGAAGAAGTAGTAGAAGAAAGAGAAGTTACAGGATATATTGTCCCAATTCTTTTCAAGAGAGAACCAATTGAAAAGGATATTCCTGTAGCAGATTTAATTTATGATCGTTGGTCTAACTCCATGAAGCTTCAGTGCTATGCCCCTAATAAGGAAGCCGAATTGGAAACAATAGTTGCTGGGGATATTAGTATGTTTACCCCTGCAGGAGAACTAACTATAGTTTCTAAGACAGAAAATCCTATTGCTTGGGTACAAAATCTGGTCAATTCTAGAGAGTTTTCTGGAAATCCTTTTATTGCTTTTGAGGCGCAAGCCTTGTATGAAATATAACGATTTTGTAAATAAACCAAAACAGACTGTTAGACAACAATCGACTCAATTTGTTCTGCAAAATGATGCTCTAGATGCTAAGTATAAATCTATAATAGATGATTTAAATTCTCAGCTAGGGCATTACAGGCGTATTGAGGCTGAACGAGATCAGGCTGTACATCGCTTGACAGTAGAAAAAGAAAAAGTTTTAGAACTTCAGAATTTAATTGATACTTTTTCTGATGAGACTTCCGTATTTAAAGCACAGCTTGCCTATCAAGAAGAGTTATTGCAAAAAATTCCAGATTTAGAAGAATCCTTAAGAAATTCTACTGGAGAATTAAGTTCTATTAAAAATGAACTAAATACTATAACTTCTACTGCTTATAAGCAGTCTAAAACTATCTCTGATTTAGGTTCTCAAGTTGATGCCTTATTAGCTGAAAATAAACAACTTACAGAACAATTCACTCAAGATAGAAATAATCTTATTTCGGCAGAAGAAGAAAGAAAACAGGTTTTAGAAAAGAATCAAGAATTAGAAATTTTTAGTGCAGAGATGAGTAAAATAAATAGAGGGCTACAAGAAGATAGAAGTACTTTTGCTGATGAAAAGAATTTTTGGGAGAAGGAAGCAAAAGAATCCAGAATTCAATTAGAGCAATCTATACAAATAGAAGGCAAACTTAGAAAGTGGGTTACAGATTTGGAAAGAGATGAATCTATTAATAAATCTATAAAGGGAAATTTGGATACTCAAGTGGGTAAATTAGAAACTACAATTAAAGATATGAGTGTAACTATTGAAGACTTAGTGAAAGAGATTAGCTATCTTTCAGCAGTCAACAGAGAATATAGAAAAGAAATCATGAAACCTAGATTTATGTCTCAGGGAGCAATTGCTAAGAGCGAGGGATTTGCAATACCGATAGGGAATGAAAATATAAGAACTCAGAATCTTGGTAATTCGGCTCCTAAACTATTAAAGTTTAAGCCATAGGAGGTCTAATATGTCTACTGCACCGTGGAGACAAGAAATTGAACTGTTACAGAATTATACAAAACACAAAACCTTCACATTTACAACTAGTAGTTCATCTGCTGAAGACGCTGTAACTCTAGCCGGTAATATGGAAGAGGGTAATAAGGTTAGCTTTATCGTGGAATCAGCAGATGCTTATATAGCTTTTGATGAAGATGCTACAACATCATCTATGTTAATACCTGAGAATGAAGGGTACTTTGATGATTCGATTTGGTTCGGAACTAAAATAAGCATTATTCGTGCTGCTGGTACAAACGCTAGAATTCGGGGAATC
>Ga0080013_1002372_pt1 | contig 22245 bp, 17 predicted proteins | sample ETNvirenome_6_85_FD_69236 | JGI IMG/M metagenome (GOLD analysis project Ga0080013, IMG submission 69236) | Marine viral communities from the Pacific Ocean - ETNP_6_85 (SPADES assembly) (version 2) | ecosystem: Environmental > Aquatic > Marine > Oceanic | place: Pacific Ocean | collected 2013-06-19 | reverse complement strand
AACTGTTTCTCATTTTATCATGTTCAAGACCATTTTTAACTTGTTTTTTAATTTTTTTAACAAGTGTCCCATCAGAACTTAAAATTTTCTCTGGGATAGCATAATAATACCTTTTCTCTCTTGGCATGTCAAGGTCAAAAAACATATTTTCTTCTCCTGTTTCAAAATCTACTAAGCCAAAAGTTGATATTCGTGCTGTAAGCGTGGGCTCGAATAAGGTACTCATTGCTGATTCTGAGTTCTCAAAAACATTTATCATGTGAATTGTAGAACAAATTGTTTTATTTATTTGATTATAATATTCTCGTACTGGCGTCTCCCCAACTATCTCGGACACTTTTGTATTGTCAACAATATAAAGCCTTTCAAGTAGTCCAGATCGAGCATATTCTTGAAAAACATTAAATACTAGATTTTCTTGAAAAGTTTTTTCTTTTGACAAGTTATTATTATCTGGTTTGATATAAAGTACGCTCACTTCACAGGTATTTTGTATTTGTTCCAGAAGACGTAAAGAGGCTCCAGAAATAAACCCACAACTTGTTATAAACAAAGTTGGGCCGGACATCCCCTTCAAAAGAGTTTGTTTTAAATTTGGAAACTTACTTTCGTACGCTTCTGGGCTTGCTTGATACTCCAAGGCGTACTCGTTCTCGAAATTTTTAAGCCCTACATCTATTTTACAGACTTTATATTGCGGATACTGTTTAAAGTATTCTGCGATGTTACAGCCTGCTTGTCCTAAACCAATTATATTCATTTTAGATACTTAATTTTTTCATTTCCCCGTAATTTTTACCCACTGATACGTTTACTACAAAATTTCCTAAATCAGTATCAGAAAATATCTTTTTTAATTTTGTTAAAATTTCCTTGTCTTCTTCAGAATAATCTATTATGAGAGAATCGTGCATACAAAAAGCAATCCTAGATTTTCTGTCTTCCAATATTCCCCAAACTTTAATCATTTGCTTAAAAAGCAGATCTGCTGCAGTTGACTGTATCAAATAATTTAATGCGTGATATTCATCAGTTTCAATTGTTCTGTCATAAATTGTTTGTATGTTGTGTCCATCCCAACAATCTTGTAACAATGATCCCCTATCATAAGCTTTAGTTGAAAGATAATCATTTGATTCTGGATTATAAAGCCATGCAAATATTCTTTTTTTGGCTTTTTCTCGTGTAACTAATCCTTGATAAACATTCTTAACATTCCACGCGTGGAGATCTTCTTGTGGCTGTACTTTTTTCAGGAGGCCAAGCATAACACGCAACTCTGCAGCATTAAAATCAAATTCTATAAACCAATCATTGTTTGGCTTTAATATTCTTCTATAGTCCTTATCCATGGTTAAAATAGGAAAAGTGCTTGGCCGGGTAGAAAGTCTTCCTGTTTTTGTTTTAAAAGGGTCGTAGCTAATGTATGGTAGATTATTTTTGTTGTTTGATATAAATTTTCTAACTTTAAATTCGTGCCGGCGATTATTTAATGCCGAATAGTTGACATTAAGTTTTGTATTTTTAATTTCTGTTAGAACTTTTATGAGTTGCAGCATGAAGTCATGATTTTTGGGTTTTTCGTGACTTGAAAAAACAAAATCACATATTTTGTTTTTAATTTGAGCCAAGTCTTCTAAAAAAGATTTTGGTGTCATGTCATAAAAACAATGCTTGTTTAAATCTAGCTGTGCTTCTTCGCATGCTTTATAAAAGGCGATCAATTTATTTTTAACCTTTTCCCAGTCTTTTTGAAGATATTCTGGACATATTGCATCTAATGTTTTTCCTTTACAATAAATTTGTGCATATTCAATATTGTCTTTATTCTTTAATGATTCTGAATATGCCCAGGTCTTTGTCATTTTTTTAGGAAAGGTTTTAAGGTACAGCTTGTTTTTTGTGTACGTTGCGTTGCAGTTTTTTTTGTCGTCGAATGTTTGAAACAACATAATTCATACTATATCACATTTGGTAAAAATATCAAACAATTTTTTAATATTTTTTAAGAGGGGATCATTCCATTTTGAGAAGCGTTTAGCACTAGTTCGCCAATTGCTTGTTCTTTATCTTCTTTTCTATATATTTGTTTTAAGCCTTTCATCTTCTTTCTAATGATTTTGTTAATGTAAGCCAGCGCAAAAGGTAAATCAGAATTGATTGAATGTGTGTGGTCTAATGGACCGGCTACGACTCCCAGAGATGTTCCTGTTCTCCCAACTGGCTGTATAGCCCAATTGATTATTTTGTGATCGTGCCACTGCGACTGTGGTCCGACACTGGACATTGCCACTGTGCCATTCCCATATTTATCAACAAAATATTTATGTGTATGGTCGTGATTTTTCGTTGTGGTGCCCTTTAATTTAGATTTCCCTGTGTTATCGATAAAATTTAAAGTTGCCAACTCCATTATCTTTTTTAGATGTTTATTATATTCAAATAGTTTTAATTTTATATTACTTTCCGCCAATTTGATATCAAAATACATTTTAATCCAAAAGAATTCATTATATAATTTATCATATTCTTGTTCAGATAACAACTTTAACTTTATTTCTTTAGTAGTAAACTTTGGTGCTATTCCTGGTTTATTAGAACATAAAATTCTTTTTTTAGTGATCGGGTTTTGTACATAATAGCTTAGGTACCAAGTATATACAGTTTTTTTAATTTCTTCTATTTCGTCTAAGTATGGAATATCATAGTAAATTTCAAAAAATTTATCAAATTTAAGTACTCTTGACCGACATACTTTAAAGGTTTCTCCTGTGCATATTGCTGCTCCATTAATATCCCATTCTGGGCTTTTAGCATTATAAAGTTCTTTTGTCTCCGTCAGGCCGGCCGCGAATGTTTCGTTTGCCACGTCAACTAAAACATCATTAAGTTCTTTTTCCAGTTGTTCTTGGCGTTCGGCGATCTCTGAAGGGCTAGCCGTGGCTTTTTCTAGGTTAGCTCCTTCATAAGTGCCGTCTACAATGCCTTCCACTGTTGGCCATTCAGGAAATTCTGATTTTATTGCTATTTCTGTTGCCTCTACGATGGCGTTTTGTCTTTTTTGTATTATACTTTCTTCATATGCAATTCGCATATATTCGCGCATTTTAAGTGATTTAACATCTGCGACCAACCTCCACGGCACATTTCTATCTATCATAAATCCAAACCTTCGTGCAACAATTCTATAAACATTAAAGTTTGGATCAGTAAGAAACTTGTGTTTCTTTTCATCATTATCATAAGTTTCTGTATCAATTTCAACACATAAGCCAGTAGCCAATGGTGACGTGGAGTAGGTACTAATTGTGCCACTTTTTGTAAATGGTATCTCTGAGGCGACACCTTTTAAATATGTGAGAAAAAGATTCGTAAAGTCTGAGATGTTTGATATTTTTTCTTTATGTTTCGGCGTTCCGGAAGAGAGGAATTGAGAAACAAAAACAAAGTAGTGCATTTTTTTCTGTAGTGCGCTTATTGCCCCAAGATCCGGGACGCCCTTGCTTGCTACAAAATCTGCAATCGGCCCGCCAGAAGAAAGCCAACTAGCTCGTACCAAAGATTTAATATTTGCTTTTAAATCCTTAAAAGCTGCGGCAACAAAATCAAACACAAGGACTTGGCCTGCGCCATCGTTAAGATTTGTCATTCTTTTGTAAGTTAACTCCCCGTCGACATGAGCACTTTTGGGTATTATATAATCTCCATTTAAATTAACTTTTCCATACAAAGGATTTTCATTAATGAAATCAAAAGGCTTGTCAATCCAAGGCAATTTCCCATCTGGATATACTTTTTCATAATAATATTTTTTCTCATCGTAAAGCTCATTAGAGCTTCCCATTGAGTTATTGCCTTTTGGAATTTTTGCAATTTCAAATAACTCGTCCATTGATGCCATTTAAATAAACTCCTTCTTAGTTTTAGTCTTTTTTCGTTTCATGTTAAAAGTCCGGCATTGTTGACATCACGGGCAATGTGTCGCGTCCAGAAATAGATGCTCGGAGTGCGAGTTCTGCCTCACCGGCGAGTAAAATATTAACATAACTTGTGTCGACCAATCCTTTATTTTTACCACCATCACAACTTCCAAAAGTTTCCCAAACTGCACTGATGCTTGTTATGTGCGAAGGATCTCCCCCTGCATTAATTGCATGATCAACTTCGACCACTCTATAAAAACCGCCAATACCAAGATCTTTCCATTGTTCATAATCTGCAGATCCATCTTTTGTTGGGTCTACAAAAAATAACATTCCTGGTTTAAATATATTGTTTCCATACATAGAACAGCTAAATCTATAAACATCTCTTAGCGCGACACCTCCTGTTCGAGTTATTTGGCCCATCGCGCGCGCCTCCCTTAAGTAGGCTATATTTTCTTTGTTAAATGTTGCCCCTCTTACGATGGAGGGAATCTTTCCTAAATGTAAATAATGTATGCCATTATATATATTATTTTCTTCATTTGCTGGATCTAAATGTATCGGCGAAAAATTATTTACGTAAATGAGCATATAATTATATTGCTGTGAAACTGGCGTGTCAGGAGAGATTGATGTGATATCTGTTAAGTGAATAAGTCTGCGAAGATGATCATCATCTGTCGTTGTACTATCCCATGCTACCCCTGTTTCGTCTAGTGTGTACAAAGAAGTGCCGCCGGGTGGATATATCGAGGAGGCTGTGTCCGTGCCCGTCGGTTGGCGCCAATCTGGGAGGAATGGTGGAACATATTTATTTTGCCATTTTTCACTAAGGGCTCCTCTGCCATCGAACGGCAGACGCACGTCGTTGGGATCATATTTTTTCATTTTAGTTGTGAAAGTCACCGTTCCAATTTCTTGGTTTCCGCCTAGTGCCCCTTCAACGCATCGAGACCCCAAACTTGGTAAAATTAAATCTTGAATGAGGTCTTTTATAAAATCGCCTAACAAATATCTTTCTCTTGAACTTGCTATTACTTTTTTTGCAAAAAAGCCCATCAAAGCTTTTAAAGAAATAGGTACCCAAGCTAAATTAAAAAGATATCTGTCACTAATCGCAGAAGTTCCGTAATGATTTTCAAGCAGTGGACCAAGTAAATATCCCATCCCCCTATCAAATGTGCCATGACCCGAAGAAGCAATTGTAATTGCGACATCCAATATATCGCCTAAAGTAGTGAAATAAATTTTAGCACTATTCGAGCTAAGGTCGCTGGGCTTTGATAAAACTTTGCCACCTAGAATATCTTGTTGTTTTTGACTTAATGACTTAACCTCGTGTCTTTTCTTTGTTTTTTGTATACTCTGCGTCGGATCCGACGTCTGGGATATTGCCTCCCATGCGCCCGCTATCTCTTTAGCACTTTTATTGCCTTTTGACCCACGGTCGACAGGTCGAACTACCTTAACCGAATCTGGTTGGAAGGCTATGGCCGCGGTTTCATCTTGTTTCCTGGTCCTCTCCGTGCTGCGAGTCTTGGCTGTTTTTTGTTCTGATGCCATTTTGCCGCTCTTGCTAGAATATCCAAGCTGAGCTTCTGCTTGGTTCACTCCAACGGAATATACTCTTTCCAAGTGCCAAAGATGTGAAAAAATATTTTTATATTTTTGCCCAACATTAAAGCGACGCCAAGACCTTAAATACTCTCTAAGTTTGTCAACCATTTCTTGAAAAACAGCTACTGCATTTCCTGTATCATTTAATGCTGTTTCTAGATTCTTGGGGTCAAATTTAAGGCCCCGCCTAACCTGAACAAATTGTTCTGTCATCCTTTTGGATTTGGCTTTGCTTTCGCTTTCTGCTTTATCAAGATGTTTATCTGTAGGGATGATATTCTTCATTTTTCCCATCTTATTGGGATTCCAAATTAAATATGATAATACCCCAGCATTGTTTTCTAAAAAGCCTCTTAGCTTATTATATGATGCGGCAGCTGCACTTTTATTCTTGCCGTCTTGACCGAATATTGCCCCTAAAGTAAGTTGTTCACGTTTTACTGCTTCTAAAGTTCTTCGGGCCCGTGCAAGATTATTCTCTGCGTCTACTAACACTCCTTCTTCCCCGCCTAAATTAAATATATCTAACTCTGGGTCGTTTAAAACACCTTCAATATAAGCCTTATATTCAAAGTCTATTAATAATTCTGGGTCGGCGCCGCTTGATTTTGCATTATATTTAATTGTATGAGCAGCAAATTGCAATCTCAGCATTATTGTTGAGTTTCTTAAAAACGATTTTAATCTTTCTTGGCTTTCATTATATTCCGCTATCCATTTCTTCTTTTTTTTATTATAAGTTTTCTTCGTGATGAATTGGTCGCCTGTCCCATATGCAGCTGTGCCAAACATATCCCAATCTATGTCATCTGGATTATAGCGAATTGCCATTTGTATTTCAAAAAATTCAGAATTTGGGGTGCCTCCGAGATCGAAACTCGCATTATTTTCAATAAATTTATCTCCGCTTGTATAGCAGCTAATATCAGTTGCTAGTGATGGTGAATCGATAGGAGTATTGGTTGAGTTATTTTTTCGTAAGAATCTATTTGAATACGAAATTAAATCTTTATAGCTCCATTCTACAACTTCGCTTTCATCGACAGTTGTTTTTTCATCATCTGGGTATACAGTTTGCTTAAAAAGGTGATTGAACAAATTAAAAGAAGAGAAAGATAAAGTAAATCTTACATTCTCCACGGTATTTAGCAGGGCCACGTTTTTTCCAGCAAACTTAAATGACAGATCAGTTAGCATAACATTTCCAAGAACTCCATGATCATAAAAAAGATTTTCTATAGAAGACATTCCTGTCTTAGACGATGGCATGCCTTCTTCAGCTGCTCTAATGTTTTCGCCCAGAGGCATTAATATTTTGTGTCGGATTCGTTTTTCGTGCGAAGTCTTGTTTGAGGTCTCTCCTACTGATGGATAAATTTTATATAATCTTATTTCTGGCTTAAGTTGCGTTAAAATAGAAGAATCCAAACTAAAAAACAGGTCGGCGCCATCCAAATTATTAAAAGTATTCACCACTGTTGAAGGAGTCTCTGAAATAATAGAACTAATATGCTGGTGGGAGTACACTGCTTCACATGTGGAGATCTTCCCGTCCGGGCACGTAGTCACCATTACCTCTGGATAGTCCCTATAAAATTCATTGTCTTTATTGTCGGGCGAAGTTCTTCCAACATGCAAGCTTAAAGGGTAGCGCTTCAAACTTACCCATTCTGCAAAAATGTTCGCTTTCCAAAAATGTAAAAAACATTGCTCTTGAAAACGATATCTTTCTCCTCTGCTGAGAGCGGCAGATTCTTCAAGGCGTATATCAGTTACGTCTCCGGTGTTAAAACTATTGCCGTTACCCATTGTGACTCCTTTTAGTAATATAATCCATATATTTTAAGTATTTCGTTCAAAGGCATTGGAATATAAATTACATCACCAAGCTTTATATGAGATTCTGTTGGCAATTTGTTGAACCATGCAATAACCCACCACATTTTTGAATCATTATAATGTTCATATGCTAATTTATAATATTTATCGCCATGAGACCAATTGTGATATACAAGATTTAAATTTTTGATTTGTTTAGTTGACGGGTGCTTTAATGTTGGTGTTGAATAATGTTCAATAAAATTAACTCCCCTTTTTTCAAAATGCTCAGAATATAATTCTTTACCATTGAAAGCAAGTGGTCTTCTTGTATTTCTCATCCTGTGACCTCCGATTTTTGCGAATTAATTATTTTTGTTGCCCTAGGGTCCGCTAGCTGAGTAGTTGATTTAGTGCTCGGTTTGGAGCTAGGTGTTAATCTTGGGTCTATTTTAATTCCATACGGCCATGAAGAATTATTCCAGCCGGTTTCATCCTCGCCAATACTTAATCCAAATGAATCTCTCGTTTGAATTGGCTTAAATTCTAAAGAAATATCAACAACGTTCGGGAAAAGATTTTGTTGCTTTCTTTGTGCGTAGCCATTTGCCCATGCAGCCTCGCTTTCTTGTAATATATGAACACCTTCTACAAAGTTAGGAGTGTAATTAAAGTTGCTAATATAGCCAGGTAGGGCGCCGCCAGTATTTGCTTGAATAAGGTTCGCGAATTTAATTGCCATAAACGATGACTTTGGCTCATACCCTGCGTAACCAGACCATTTTAATGTTGGATACATACTTTGCGCCAACCAAGAGCATTTTGCTAAGTTTTTTACAGCCTCTTCTTTGCTTGCTGATGGTACTGTCCACTCAATTTGTATGACTCTTCTTGGAGTTGATTGGTGTGCGATTGGAACAGATTGATTAGGGTATTGAGTCTCTTGCCATCCGGCGTTAAAAGAATCTTTAAATGTTCTAATAAACGCTTTAAAAGCTACGCTTGTTGACTGTACCTTGTTTTTCTTTGAAGCAGTTTTGTTTGCTCTTACAGCATTCAAATTTTCTATTAGCAAAACAGCCCATCCAGTCTGATAAGCATAATCAGTTGCAGGATCGTCTCCTAGTCTTTTCTCTCCAAATATATCAAATATTCCCATTATGCGTTCCTCATCATTCGGCTATATACCCCTCTTGAAACGTCTTCAATTTTTCTTTCAAGAATGGTCCCACCTACATTTACAGAAATACTATCTGTTACTAATACACCGGATTGACCCCTTTGTTGACCACCTTGTCGAGGAGCCTCAGACGCACGTGCAACAGCTACAGCATTACCTTGGGCAGAAACTTGGGCTCCAGTCCGCGCTGCGACTGTGGCAGGCATTGCTGATGCTGCTCTTGACTCTCTTGTTAGTTGTGTCACCGCAACAACAGTTTCTTTTGGTATCGAACGCATAACTGCGCCGAGTGTACCAATCGCTCTAGAAAATGAATTAATTTTATCTTCATCTAACATATTAATCGCTCTACTCAACTCAGATACACCACTAGCAACTGAATTAAAATCCATATTAGGCGCCGAAAGCTGGCTAGCGACAGATAAAGCTCTTGTTAAATCAACAACACGTTTATCATTTATTGCGTTAACACTGTTCGCTAAAGTGGAAATCTCAGGAGTTGCTTTTCGGGCACTTTGAGCCATTGAAGAAAAGCCTTGTGCGATGATACCTGGTAGTGCATATGCGGGAGGAGATTTTTCTTCAGTCATTTTGCTAGAAAAGAAAAGATAGGCTGCGCCGGCAGCAAGTAAAAGTGGCGCGATTCCTCTTAGTGCAATTGACATAGCAGATACATTTGCTGTTGCGCCAGGAAGCACTGAAGATAGAGCGGCAGCTTGTAACTTCGCTGCTGCAAAAGAATTTGCTAAGCCCCATACTAATTTTACGGCGACTATGCCTTCAAATCCCAGAGTCTTTAGCACACCGACAATTCCTCTAACATAGTCAATAATATGCTTTGCTGCAAAACCTGCATCTTCCATGACACGTCTTATTTGATCCATAATACTGACAACGCCTTGGCCCATTTGAATTAATTTGCGCTGTGATTCAGCCTGCTCTTCTTGTTTTCTTGTTAGGTCTGCAACTTTTTCCATGTTTCCTTGGAAAAATGCGGAGGCAGTAGACATACTTTGGAACCCGGCGGCTGCTGCTAAAGCTTTCTTTTCCCACCTATCTAATGATTGCCAACTTCGATTTGTTGCATCTAGGCCGGCCCTTAACAAATATAACCTTTCTTGCTCAGAAGCATTTAACATTTGAATAGAGTTGAAATAAGCACCACCTAGTATTGCATTTAATTTTGAAACAGAGGTTGCGGCATCTTCGAATGTATCAAATCGCATGGCAACACTAATTAATTGGTTTATCTCAATGCCCGTTGTTTTAGCCATTGAGGATAATCCTTGCAAAACTTGTATCGCGCGCGGCCCAGAATATTGAGCCATGACATCTATAGCTTGATTGAAATTGCTTACCATGCGAACCGGAGTTTCGCCTATCGCAACCGCTGAATTGTAAAGCCTATTCATCATATCTGGACCAGTTATTCCAAATATTCGCAGCGAACGGTCCATAACAAGAGCGGTATCATTAATAGAAATTCCAAAACGTTTTGCGGCCAATGCTGTTCGGTCCATTTCTAATCTTTGGGATGGTAAAAATCCTGAGTATGCACGTGAAATTGAAAATAATTGGCTTTGTATTTGTGATAGTTCACTAAACGATCCTGCCATTGCTCTTATATCTTTATCTTCGAATGCGCCAATCAAAGTAGTTGTAAAATCTTTGCCTGCTCCTGTGGCGCTTCTTAATCCAACATCAGCACGATCAATTGAATGTACCATTGTAACAGTCATTTCTTGTACTTTCATCATAGAAGAGCCAATTACATTGCCCATGGATCCTACATTTGATAATGTATTTGACAAATGGGCTGCTGCGCTTGTTAATCCACCTACAATCCCCTGAGCTTTTGTTGCGGCAGCTGTCATTTCTATCAAAGAGCCTGCTAAAGTTTGGCGCCATTTATTGTCTAACCCAAAGAGGAGAGTCATGGAGCTTTGGACTGCTTGAGAGGATTTTAATTTTGCATCTGTGTACTGCATTTCTGCAGTAATTTTTTGTATTATTGATTGCCTTTCGGCTTCATTATAATCTACTTGTTGGCCTTGAAGTTTTAAAACTTCCTGGTGGGCACTAACTTGTTTTCGCGTGAGCACATCAAATTGGGTTGCGTTTGCACTAGTTCTGGTGCCGAGTGTAGTTAACTGGTCATTAATTCTTTTTAATTCTGCTTCTGTATCTCTTAGTGCACGGCGATTTTGGTGATGGCTGGTTGTGATCTTAGCTAATTGATCTTGAAGGCCTTGTCTATATTGTTGTAAAAGTAGGTTTCTTTTTTCTTCGTTGCCGAGGGCTTGACCAGAAGCTTGAGCTTCTTTAAATTTTAAATCTACGAGCTGCTGGAAAGTCGATACTTCTTCGGCGACTTTTTTAGTTTTCTGATCTGCCGTTAAGGCAAGATTTTGATCTTTCCTTGTAATGTCCTCTAGAATAACTTGAATATTCTGCAGTATCGATTGATATTCTGCTAATCGTTTAGGATCAAAACTGTCGCCATTCGCCATTTATTTCATTTTCCTCAAATTATACAAAAGGCCATAAAAGACCAGTAGTTCTTTCAAAATTTTCAACAGCATCATTAAGGAGGTATTTTGTTTCTCTTGTGCTTTCATCATCCATACCAAGTTGTAAATATTTGTCCATGTATTGATGTTCTGCTTTGAGTGCGTTAACAAAAGAAAGAATTTCTTCGTCCGTGCCAGCAACAACTAATTCAAATTTTTCAGTTGGTTCTTTTTGTAACATATCTTTATGTACACCAGGCTGTTGTTTATCCTCTGGTGTTAGATCATTTTCTTCAGCTTCTGCAACCATCGTTTTGTATTCATCTGGTGATGGAATTTTGCCGAACATTCTTTTTAAAACTACTTTAATTGTTTCTCCGAACATCGCCAAAAAACTTTCTTGTAACCGATTGCTTTTTAATTTATGAAAATTGATCTCCAAAGGTCTCAATTTATCTTCTAAAAGAATTTGCTTCATTGTGCACTTCTCCTTATGCTAATAGTAAATAGTTGTATTGTGTAAAATGATAAACAGATAATGTTTTAAGAGGGGGCTTTAGTATTTTTTTGAGCTTGTTCGTAATCTTCTTTTTCTTTTTCGAATTGTTCCACTAGCCTTGTTATGAACCAATTTCTTAATCCAACTGGTAGATTGTAGGCTTCCATGAAGCTCCACCCGCCATAATATTTTAATAAAAAGAACTGCTCATACACAGATTCCATATATTTATCGCTTAGGCCAAAAAAAGTCCGTCGTAAACGGAACCTCCATTTCTGTTTCTGTGAAACAGTTTTTACATTTAACTTTTTGAGTTAAATCAATATTTGGTACCAAACTCATATATGTGGTCCGAAGATAATGAGAATCTTTTGCCGGCATATTATCTATAAAAGAAGAAGTTTCTCCAGGGTTGGAGGTACCATTAACAGAAACAACAAATGCCTTCATTTGATCAGTCACTGGGTTCTCTAGTAAATTATATTGTTTCTTTTTTTCGGCGCTAGCTAAAAGATTTGCTTCGTCCTTGCCATTTAAGAATCGTACTTCAGCTTTGGCTTTAGATGTGGGTAACTCGATGACAAAAGTTCCATTTTTAGTTGAGGAGGCCGCGGCGACTTCAGCTGTTTTTGGTTTTGCTTCATTTAAATCAAATGCATGATCATTAACGCTGTTACAATAAAAACATTGAACTTTGGTTTCATATGTATTCCCATAAGCAGAAACTCTTGCTGCTACCATTATTGCATTTTTATCTCCAACAAGAATTTCATTGACATCTATATTTTTATTAATAATAAGATTTTGAAGCAGTCTTTCGATTGCAATCCCTTTTTGTAATAATGCTCTAGAAGTCAAAATATCTTCATCTTTTGCAGTCATTTGTCTTACTTCAATATGTTCTTGATTATGCAGAGGATGTTCCTCTGGATAAAATTTGCCCCCAGATGGAAGCTCAACAAAGTCTGTGGGTACGACAAAATTTAATGTGCTTGAATCACTCGTAGTTTCTGCGAGGGAGATTGGGGAATCTGCCACCTTGGGCGCCCCAAAGCGATCCTCATTATTTCTCATTTATCACCTCTTTAAAGTATTTTTTTAGACACCGCCTACGTATGTGCTAGTTGATGGGAAGTTCAAAGGCGCCGATCCTGGGCTTTGCCACGTGCCATGGCTTGGCTGTGTCCAAAGTTCGGCCCAGTCATATCGAATGGTTAAAGTTATGTCTAAAAGCTCGTCGCGATCATATGACAAATCACCAAATTTTGCGTCTTTAATCCATGGATGTCGTAACTTCCATGATTCTATTGTCTTTCCGCTGGCATCAAGTTGTTTGATTTCAAGTTTTTCCATGGCAGTAGATGCCTTAGTCTTTGAGATCGTTTCATATGGCCCAGTAGAAAGAATATCTGGATTATATCCTGATGCTTCAATAAGTTGCATTATACTTTTAACGCCATCAGGTTGCATTGGATCAACTAAAACAAGACTAATTGTGTTCCATTCTACTCTCCCAGGATAATAATATGTATGATTAATAAACCTATGTGAAGTTTCCGAAACAGAAAGGCTTGGTTTCGATACGGATTTAATGGCCCATTGTTCAACTTGATTAAAAATCGCCACCCACCTAAAAGCTCGTTTAGTGTCGAAATTTTGTCTGTCATTCCAAAAACCCATTACGTAGATCCCCTTGCGTCAATAGCAGTTCTATTAATAAATAGTGCTAATATTTTTTTTTACCACTTTAATCTTCAAATGATGCTCCAGAACGCGTAATAATAAAGTCTAAGGCAATAAATTCAATAGCTCTAGCAGGCTTTAAATATACTTTTGCATAGAGGATATTTCTATCAATCAAATCTGGAGTAGTAGTTGTATCATCTAATACTAACTTATAGTCTGCCAAGCCAAGCCTTGATTTAACACTGTTCAACAGTGCATCTGTTTGTGCTGTAAACGTGGCCCAGGTTAATTGAACATTCGGCTCAAACAATATAGTAGAAGCAATTCTAGAAACTTCTTTCTTTAAGAAGATCAAGAGTCTTCGAACATTAATCCTATCTAAAGCAGATGGTGTTAATTGTAAGGTCTTTTGGCCAAAGATCACGATTCCTTCAGCCGGAAAAGAAGCAATTGGGTTAACATTTACTTCGTAGAGTTTATCTCTCTGTTTTGAAGTTAATTGTTGATTTGCCCCAACAACAGGAAGACCTCCAGCCCCTGTGGCAGTTAACCCGCCTCTTGAAAATCCTGCGGGTGCGAACCATACGTCCTTGACAGATTCGCTATATGCCATGGCTCCCAAAGCAACAACAGAAGGAGGTGCCCATAAAATCCTATTGTTAAAAGGATCTTGAACTTGAACCCAAGGATAGTAGGCGGCGCCATAACTTGAATCAATTCGGCGATCTTTCATGGTGCGCACTGCGTCATCTAAATTGCCTTGATTGGTCATGGCATCATTGGTATTTTCAGTGAATGGGAGATAATCTTCTTCAATATCAATGATTGCCATTGTATCTCCACGTTCTTCTGCAACTCTAACAAGTCTTTTTGTAAGATCTTGGTTTGTTACACCAGGAATCGCCATCAAGTTACTTTCTACTCGTTCAGCGTCTTTCACAATATCAATAGCTTTATTCACTGAATAATAAGCATAACTGCTTTTTTCTGTAACAGGCCCTCCGGTGTCACTGTAAGCCAGACCCCGAGTATTATTAAAAGGCTCTGGCTCTACAATATCCAAACCATCGAAGCCGCCGTACATTAACATTGTGAATTTGTTGACGCCGGCGTCTGAAGAAGTTAATAAGAAATTGGTTCCGCTCATTGCAGTAATTGAATGAGTGCTTCCATCAGCGGTGCCAGCTACCTGGCGACTTCCACTAACATATTTAAAATCACCTCCTGTGTTGTTAGTTAACATGATGTCGTCTAAAGTAAATACAAATTGGCACTCAGCATTAAAATTGCTAGACCCTAAATGAAAATCAACTAAATCTTTAGTAGTTTGGTCTGGAAGGTTTTTAAGATAATCTGTAACACAGGGGTCATATCTAAGATCGTCAACGGCCTGCCGCGTAGTATCTACTCCCCAATAAGCGTTCGTCTCCTCTTTAATTCCGCCGTTGCTGCCGGCGCTTCTTAGGGATAACGATGGAAAATTAAAGGCGCCGGAGAAAGAGTTGTTTGTGCCAACCCAAATTTCACCTGCTTGGAGTTTCGGACCGGCGATTGTGTCTCCGTCGTTGCCGGCGTTAAAGAAGGCGCCGTATCGACTTCCTGTGGCAACAAGATCCATATCTGCACCTGCTTTAATAAAAGTATCTTGCAAATCTGTTGCTTTCGTTGGATTTCTCATGAGGGTGCCGTTTCCGCCTTCAGAAGCACTGTGGAAAGCAAATCCTTTATACCTTGGAGGGCCATAAAAACCAAATGGCACAAGTGTGTTGCTGTAGACCTCTTCTCTTGTTTTTACTCTCACGTATTTTGATTTAAGGTCATAATTTCCACCAACTTTTAAGACTTTATTCGCCTTGTCCCAAACTGTTTCTCTGTCTCCAATTTTGCGAGCAATATAATTTGGAGAACGTGGGTTTAAATTACAATTCAGAAATTTTTCAAGAACTTTTTGTTGTTTATCTGTGTCATCTATTGCACGAATTGTAACAGTAAACATTGGCCAAGTTTTATCATTTTTAGCCGGTTTAATATCTTCAATGGATATTTTAATGTTATTCTGATTCCATTCACCGCCTTGACCTCTAGAAACAAATTTAAATAATCTTAGCGCGCGATTATCATTATCGGCAGCAAAGGTGGGGGCATCATTAGAGGTATCCTGTGAAATAACCCAACCACTTTCACTAGGAATGGCTTCATGACGATGTTTACTATATTCACTTGAGCCAGATCCCAATTGAAGAAGGACGCCCCAAGCTTGGTTGGCACTACTACTAAGACTGTTGATGGTTTCTTGTACTGATCTTTCAAATGTCTCCCCTAGCCAATAATTTGTAGTAGTACTATAAACTTGATCGTTTACTAACTGTGGATTAGTATTAAAAGCTTTGCGTATGTAAGCATCAGAATCTGGGTCAAAATTAAAGGAAGTTCGCAGAACTTCATTGTGTGAGGTATCCTTGATTATTACTTTCCACTCTTTATCTCCAATATTTCCAAGCAACACAGAGGACCCGGAGACGGCCAGTGGAGCACCGATAAATGCCGTGTCGGCTTCGGTACCCCGAAGCGTACCAGAGAGCCACATGTAGCCTTCATTTAAATACCAAACTGCAGCAAGTGTACCAGTTACCGGGGAGTGGTCGCCACCACTGGCACTATTTGAACCAGAATTCATAACAAACAAACCATAGGCTCCGCCGGTGTTGTCAACTAAATTTTTAGTGCTCCAGCCTGCATTACCATGCTGGCCAATCACCGATGTGGACCAAGTATCTGGGTTGCTATGTTCATCACCCAACAAACGAATAAATGTAACAGGATTACTATTCTTTAAATAAGCTTGCGCGGCGTACGCTGCATAAGTAGGTCCATTATAATTGCCGTTTCTCCAAACATCAGTGGCTTCTTTGCCAGGAGCGGGATTTCCAAAAGTTTCTACAAACTCAGCAAATGAGTGCACAACAGTAGGCTCAAAACCTGGTCCTTTTTCAGAACGGCCAATAATTACTGGCCCCATTCTTGCTGGCTCTACGGGTAATTGTGATCGATCAATTTCGTTGATAAAAATTCCAGGTGAAACAAATCTAAATTTTTTAACTGACATTCTTTTAGTTCTCCTTTACGGCTCGTAAGACATAAACTGTTTTCTTCTATAAATAGTAATGAGAAATTGTAAAATCCATTACTTTCTTTGAAAATAGGTTTTCCTATAAAGCTAAAATATTATTATTAAATTTATTTATAATTCTGGGGCGTTTTCCAAACGATCTACAGCGTTTTCCTGATTGTCTAAGTGCTCTTGGATATCGCCGAAGATAATCCGCTCGCGAGGAATTTTAACTTCTGCAGCGTTTTCATGAATAACCATTTTTGGTGTTTCTTGATTTTTGTCCTCTCCTATTAAATAACCCAACACTTTTATATTAATATTTGTTTCATATTTTCTTTCTTCTTCGCCTAAAGTAGCTACATTGTTTGTTAATTGAAAATCGCCCTGTATAAACCCTTCATAAAAATGATTATTGTCCCTCATAACAAAATAATTGATTGCTCCAGTTTTTGTGGCAAAAGGTGTTACCAATTCATTCATTTGTTGTTGATACTCTGTTCTTAAAGTTATTACATATGTAGTCTCAATATATGTTGGCATTGGCATTGATACCCACTGGTATACAATTTTGTTGTTTTTCCTGGGAAAATTATATTGGTCTTCTACTCTATAAGAGTCTGCATTCGCAAAATTAGATGTCTTATCTTGATTTAATATTCTTTTATAAACTATTGAACCGCCGCGGCTATTTCTGTCTACATTCCCCCAAAAAATACCTTTCCTATTCATATCTTTTACAACAAACGTACGCTCAATTGTAATCAAAGGAAGAACTAATGTTCCTGAGCCGTCTCTTAAATCTTTGTCATTTTTTATTTGATACGCTCTTTCTGCGGAGGCCCAAATAATTGGTACTTTTTTTCGACCTTTGTTAGTCGTTGTTTTTAAATCTAACTCTTCATTAAGATGCTTAAAGACAGCTTCATCGATAGTTTCTAGTGTCGAGGGTATAATTGGAATTTCTTTACGTGGCATCGAATGTTCCTCTGCGAGATTTAATACATGTTGCTTCTATTTCCATTTTATGATCTGTCTGACCAAATAATTGCCTTGGTTCATTTAAAGTAACTATTTCATAATGTGTGTCGCCATATAAAACAAAGTCGCCTTCTCTTACAAATAAATCTTGGTCTTCAGTTAGTCGCCTTTTGTGAAAATGTACAACAATGGAAGGCTTTCTGTCAATTCCCATGCTTGTTGTTTCAGTAGTATAACCTTTCCAAACAACCAATGCATAAACTCTAATTGGAGGTAAAAATGTTTTTTCTATTGCTTCTCCATATAAAGAATGAAAATTAGTATGTTCCATACTTATGGGGTAATACAATACTTGTTGGCCTATAACACGCTCAATAAGCTCATCGTTAACTTGTTTGACAAGATTTCGTTCCTTTTTCCCAACAAACATTGGAGGAGGTGCTTGGCTAGGCTGTGTCCATTTCTCAGTTGGCATTTTTTTATTATCCTAATACAATAGGTACAGGATAAGGAATTTTACCATGTACGCCCATTGTCGATTCTGCCATAAGAGCCTCTTTTTCAACTAATTTAGCATATGTAAGTTCGTCCAGCGTTGTTTTTAACTCTTCTCTTAGCTTTTCTTGTTCTGCTTGTCCTTGGCTAATTAAATCACCACCATTTAAGCTAACAGCTTCTCCAGGTATGGGAATAGAGCCAAATTTACTTCGTACCTGTCCTAAAGTTTCTTTACTGAGTGCTAAAGTGAACCTTCTAATCCATTGTTTACCAATGGCATTAATATTTACAAATGGAATATTTTCAAATGGTAAGGTGTTCATATTATTGACACCATCAATACCATCATCTTTTTCAGTGTCACGATCCCATATATCATCTTTAACGTAAAAATCAAACCAAATATAGCCTGGAGATCCAATATGTGGCGACGGGAAAAGTCTTAATCTATTGTTTTTAATTTCATACGAATAGTGGCTATTTCTAGTATAAATTGCATCTTCAAAGGCCATTGCTTGAAGTTTATTTTGCCAGGCCGGAATAATTTCAAAAGTTGAATCATCGGCAAATTGCCCATAGCTAGCCAAATCGCCAACGGTATTTAAACCACCATAATAGCCATAAAATCTCCACATAGCGTGCGGCGTTTTATACCAAACTTTGGTTATATGGATTCTTTTATTGTTTATTTTATTTTCAAGCTTGGAGCTAGGATTATTATTGTAATCTCCTTCAACAATTTCTTGTAAATCATAATCTTGTACGCTTGCTGTTATTGCAAAAGAAGCTGAATATATTCTTGTGGCGCCGCCAAAGCCAGCTTCGGTTGCCATACCATCTCCAATTTTTTTACCATAAGAAAATTGCCATTTGGGATATCTAAGGTTAATCTTGTCTTTATGATCTGCGCCGATTTTTTCGCCGTCATGATCAAAAGTACCAGTTGCCGCGCCAAGTGCACTTCCTAGAATGTTTTTAGCTTGATGTACATTAACAATATAAGAATATTCCAATACAGCTTCTTCATATGCTGAAAATATGCTTCCTGTTGTTATTTCAATATCTAAGACGTCTCCGCCAAGTTTTTTATAGGTATACGCAACTTGATTGGCAGCTGCTTCGCAAAAATATTGGGAGAACATATTAGTACTTGAATCTGAATAGATTTGAAATGGTAGCTCAGCGTTGTCTTTTACATCGCTAGCAGTGCTTCCTGTTGGAAGTGTGATTTTGCTTGTTTGACTCGAAGGTGTTAAAGTGGGTACTGCCATTCATTTAGATCTCCTCGCTATAATTAGTTGGCAGTACTTTAAAAAATCTAATTTACTTTTTCTTTGCGGGTTTTCTTTTTCTTGCGGATTTCTTTTTAGAATCTGGCCTTTTTTTTCGGGGCGAAATTTTGCGAGATTGTTTTTTTGGTTTTGGCTCAGATATAACAGATTCATCAATTTCTTTTATTATAACTTTAGGAACCTTTTTCTCTTCGACTTCTTTTCTCTCTTCAACAACTTCTTCATAAGTCCCAGCAGTTATTGAGAGTGCTTCTTCTACTGCTGCTCTAAACTTTGCAAACTTTGCTGCAAACTTTGTTGCAAACTTTGGACTGGTCATACGACGTTTTTTCTTTCCCATAGTAAACTCCTTTTGTTATATTATATAATATTGTATTGGAGATTTTAAGAAAAAGCCCCCTAGGGGGCTTTGCAAAAAACAACTAGTCGTTAGTCAGCGACAGTTGGTACAGCAGCGGAAGCAGCGCCCTCAATAGTAGCCATCCATTTAGCGACTGTGCCGCTATCTTGAACACACAGCATCCGAACTCTAGTTCCAATCTCGCTAGAATTCTGCAGCGTGATGGTATCACCAGCCGCGTCTCCTTTCGGATATGGGTTGTTCTCGTAATGTGAAATTTGCGCGATCCAATCGCCGCCGGCTGGGTGTACGAATGTAACTGTTGTGCCAGCGCCGACTGCAGTAGTCACAAGGAATGAATAATGTAACCCTACATTGGTGGTGGCCAGGGCCGGCATGTTGACAATAATATCGCCTGTGCCGTCAACATTAAAATGCGTTCCTCCTTGTGCAGCCGTTAAAGTTGTTGTAACTGCTCCGCCAGTGTTAAGGGTGCTGTTGTCTACTTTAAGCCTGCATGCAGAAAGCTGATTTGCTGTGTTTTCGTTAATCAGGCTTTTAATTCTAGCCCAACCTACTCTTTTAGTTCCCATAATATGTTTCTCCTTTTAGAATATTAGGTCAATTAACGAGAAGTATTTCTCCTCTCGGCTATAAATAGTTATTAGATAAAAGAAAACCCTGGCTTCTCGAAAGAAACCAGGGTTAACTCAAAGTTACTTTAACTTTTAGCTAGTTGCGCCGGCCTCACCAAGGAGTCCGCGTACAACTACTAGACCATACATATCAGGTCGAACCATCTTCTTAGCGTAACGAGTCATGACACCCTTACGTGGTACGAAGTCTTCCGTACCAAAGATAGTGGGAGTAACCTGCAACGGTACATAAGGAGCGTAGACATAACCACTCTCCAAGAAACTACCGCCTTTACGGCCAACCAAAACAAGGTTACGTGGGAAATACGGATCAACGTAGACATCCCATTTCTTGCTTATGCTACCAGATTTAACAGCGCCAACTGTACCCTTGTCATCGTCATGGGTAATGTTAGCACGGAAGCCACTAGTAAACTCAAGAATATTGGCAACCTCGGGGCTAGTCACAAGGAACGTAGCTCCGCCGCGAAGAGTTTTACGGTGAATCTGTGCGGAGACATCATTGATAGTCTCTACAAGAGTCTCGTACCACTCAGAAACGGTACCGGTAAAGTCCGGTGCAGCCGAAGATGCACCAAGCTCAGTGCCGAGTGTGCGATGTACAAACAATCCGGGTGCACGCGACCAGTAATAAGTACCAGCAGTCGCGCCTTTAACGAGATCGTTAAGAATCTCACGGTCAATTTCAAGAGCAATATGCTCAGAAAGAATTGACGTAAGTTCAACTTCTGCGTCAAGGTTGTGATAAGCATTAAGGTCTTGACCAAGTTCTGGCGACCACTTTGCTTTGAGCTTTTTGGTAATTGCCGTCACAGCAATCGAATCTACTTTGATATCGATTTCTGCAATGGTGTTTTTATTACCGGCTTCTTTCGTAACGCCAACTTTGCCAGTTGATGGCGAAGGCTCTTCAAGGCCCCACACGTTCCCACCAACAACAGCCCCAATTGCATTAGCAGCGTTGAATTGATCTGCCATCGGTGCTCTCAAGGCGGTAAGGTTGGTAGTGCTCGTCACAAAGTTCCCAGCTGTGTCGACATTCGTCACATAGTAAAAAGTAAACAGAAGCTCATGGTTTGTTGCGTCAGTCCGCAATTTCCCAGAAGCATTCCGAGTTCCTTTTTCTGTTAGCCGGCGAACAAGCGTGATGTTGTTGGCAGACAATCCGAAATCTTCGAATGTCCCATCTTCACCTTCAATGGCGTTTACAAGACTCCAAGTAGTAAGCAGATTCTGGTTAAATCTATCTCTTTGAGCTTTGCTTAACAAGACTGTGCAACTGTACACTCGTCCAGCTGTTTGTGCCAAAACATCCGGATCATGACGAATAGCTGTTTTTTGTCCATCTGACAATTCAGAGATTTTAGTGCCGCCGATTGCAAACGGAGTATTCGTTGCAGTAGCTTCAACGGTAACTGTCATGGTGGATTGGGCATTTGGATCACCAGACGTCACGTCGGTAAGCGCGGTCGAAGAACCAGTCGGTGAAGACTGTGCATTCGCCAGGTTGTAAAACCCAGATCCCGTCAATTGGTTAACACCACCAGTTATTTGTGATGCAACAACACCGCCACCATAAACAGACTCACCAGCTAATACACCCATGTCTCTACTATCTTCATAAGTAAAGTCTAGGAAAAAGATCAGACCAGAAGGCAAACTCATGGGCTGAACGCTAACAAGATCGTTAGCAACAAGTCCACCGAAAACACGGCGAACAATTGGGAATGCGACGGCTGCAAAACCCTCGACATCTCCAGCGGCCATTGAACTGGCCTCACGTAAAAGCTCCTTAGCTTGATTTTCAAGCAGTCGAGCCATCGAAGAACGATTGTTTCCATTTAATCCTTCAAGAAGACCAGTTTTATCCCATTTGGATACAACTGCATCGCCTTCTTTGCGGAGGTCACGGTTAACAATCCCTTCGGTTAATTTATCTAAAACAGACATTTTTAATTCCTCCTTATAATATATTAAATCACTTAATACCTGCTAATTTTTGAAGCCTACTCAACATAGTTGAATCGGTCTCGTCCTCGCGTTTGCGAGGCAAAAAAGCTGAAGAACGGTTACTAATTGCTTCGTTCAGTGATTTTGGAGCATTCTGTTTAGATCCTGCGCCAGCCACTGCAC
>Ga0080013_1002371_pt1 | contig 22256 bp, 13 predicted proteins | sample ETNvirenome_6_85_FD_69236 | JGI IMG/M metagenome (GOLD analysis project Ga0080013, IMG submission 69236) | Marine viral communities from the Pacific Ocean - ETNP_6_85 (SPADES assembly) (version 2) | ecosystem: Environmental > Aquatic > Marine > Oceanic | place: Pacific Ocean | collected 2013-06-19 | reverse complement strand
TGGTAATGAATATACAATTTTTACTGCTAATGGATTTAAAATTTCAAATGATTCTACAGCTAATTGGATCAATGCGAGTAGTGGAACTTATATTTATGCAGCCTTTGCAGAGAATCCATTTGGTGGTAGTGGCGTGGCACAAGCGAGAGCGAGGTAAGTTATGTGGTGTGTAGTTAAAGTTAATCAGGTTGTTCAGCTTATTCCTCGCGCCAGGAATACAATCATAAATGATGTTCAGCACCCTGCGGCTATTTTTAGTTCGTGGACTTCAACCGAGTTAGCCAATATTGGGGTCTTCCCTTATTCCGAGAAGGCTCAAGATACCAAGCATCATGTGTACCGTGGTGAGCGATTTGATATTAAATCGGATCATGTAGTTAAGGTGTGGGACAAAATAACGGATCGACCTCTTGCGGATGTTAAGGATGAGTATGTAACGCAAACACAGTCATCGGCACTTTCTCAGTTGCAGCCGACTGACTGGTATGCTTTGCGGAAAGCAGAAACAGGTGAAGCAATACCATCGGACGTTGCCACCTACCGTGCCGCTGTTCGATCTTCCGAAGACACTATCACCAAAGCGATCAAGGGGAAGAAAGCAGTCAGCACTATAAAGGCCATGTTGGTTACTCCTGTAGACGATAAGGGGAAGCCAACGGGGAATGCACCGATGCACGATTGGCCCGATCCTCTGGAGTAGACTTCTATGCCGTATCAGAACATTGCACTCCGTCCAGGCATTGTGAGGGAGACGACTTCCTATGCCAATGAAGGTGGGTGGTTTGATTGCGAGATGATTCGGTTTCGGCATGGCGTGCCTGAGAAGCTGGGGGGTTGGGAGAAGTATAGCAGCAATTCATTTCGGGGAACCTGTCGGGCGCTACACAACTGGATACTTCTGGACGGCACCGATGTGTTGGGTCTCGGCACGAACTTAAAGTATTACATTGAAAGCGGTCTGACGTTTTATGACATTACACCCATTCGCAGAACCGCATCCCTTACCGCAGCTGCCTTGGTTACCACCGATACCGAAACGACCATTAGGGTTACGGACGCAGGTCACGGGGCTCAAGCGGAAGACTTTGTTACATACACAGGTTTGAGTGCCGTAAATGGAGTGCCAGCTGCTGCCTTGAATATTGAGCATCAGATTACACAGGTTGTGGACTCGAACATTTATGTTATTACGGTTACTTCAGCGGCCACGTCTACGGGGGCTGGGTCTGGCGGCGATGCGTTTACGGCGAAGTATCAGGTCAATGTGGGTCCATCCACTTCAACAGGAGGCACAGGCTGGAGTGCTGGTTTATGGGGCGGTCAAGTACTGGGTGGTGCTGCCACCACTTTAAATGGGGCAATATCCAGTACGTCAAGTACGGCCAATATTACACTGACTTCGGCAACTGGGTTTTCGTCTGCATCCACAACTCTGAACGGTGATATTACAGACATAGCCGAGTCGATAGTGTTAACGGATGCGTCTTCTTTCCCTGATGAGGGAAGCATATCTATTGGAAGCGAGGTCATAGGCTATAAGACGGTAAGCAGTAATACGCTTTCTGATCTCACACGGGGCGCGTATGGAACAACCGAGGCCGCACATTCGTCGGGTGCTACGGTCACCTATCTCGGCGTTGTGTTGATTGACAATGAGCTTATTACCTACACAGGGATCTCGACCAACGACCTCACGGGGATAACCCGTGCGACGCGAGGTACTACAGGCGCAACCCATTCGGATGGAGCCACTGTTCAGGACGCACGCGCATTTATAGGATGGGGTGAAAGCGCAGCGCTTACGGTAACGAATGAATTGAGGCTGTGGACACAGGACAACTTCGGGCAGGATCTTTTGTATAATGTTCGAGACGGTGCCATTTATTATTGGGAGCGAGCTCAGGGAATAGCGGCTCGTGGAGTGGAGCTTACGTCGGTTACGGGGGGCATAGATGTTCCCACCGTATGTCGGCAGATAATGGTGTCGGACAGATCCCGTCACTGCATAGCGTTTGGCACCAACCCGGTAGGGAGCAGCATCCAAGATCCGCTTCTTATACGGTTTAGTGACAGCGAAAGCATTACTGATTGGGATACTACAGACACTGCTAAAGATGGTGGCTTCCTGCCTATCGGAAGTGGATCGGAATTTGTTCGAGCCATTGAGACCAAGCGGGAGATACTGGTGTGGACGGACACTACCCTTCATTCGATGACGTTTCTTGGTCCGCCCTACACGTTTGGTATTATCCAGATAGGAAATAGCACCATCATGGGGCCGAATGCGGTGGTAGCGGTGGATGATGTGGCGTTCTGGATGGGGCGTGATACGTTTTATCTCTACGATGGGCGTATTCAGCAGCTGCCGTGTGCGGTAAAGCAAAAGATATTTGATGATTTCAACCACGATCAACGGGCACGGGTCTATGCTGGGGTGAACTCGGAGTTTAACGAGGTGGTGTGGTTTTATCCTTCGGCCTCTAACGAAGAGAACTCTAACTATGTTATTTATAATTACGGAGAGAAGGTTTGGTATTACGGAACCTTGTCACGCAGTGCTTGGGTGGATCGGGGGGTGAGACAGTATCCTGTAGCTACCAGTGCAGGGGACGTGTCTTATTTGTATAACCATGAAAAAGGTAACGACAACGATGGAAGCGCTATTTCTTCTTACATTGAATCTTCTCAGTTTGATATAGGCCAAGGAGATCAGTTCAGTTTTGTAGACAAGGTGTTGCCTGATGTAACTTTTGCAGGTTCGACGGGTGTTGATCCAGCCGCTACGTTTACTATTAAAGCTCGGAATTTTCCTGGCGGTGCATATGACCAGACCCAAGACGGCACTGCCACACGCACAGCAACAAGCCCTGTTGAACAGTTTACCAATCAGCTGTACTTCCGCATACGAGGCCGCAGCGTAGCACTTAAAGTAGCCAGCAGTAATACAGGGGTTCAGTGGCGGTTAGGAGTTCCACGGCTAAACATCCGTCCTGACGGCAGACGATGAGCGAGCCCCTTTCAAGGCCAGTATTCCCGCTGGCCCCTAACGAATACCAGCGCGTTTATTTTGATGATCTGGTTAGAACCCTGTCTTCGTTTGTAGATCAGGAGCTTAACCCAGGTGCACTGCGCGGCACCACTTTGGTTCTGACGAACTTGCCGACTAACGGCAACAAGCTGGAAACAGGCGGCGTATATAACGATCAGGGTACACTGAAGGTGGCTCTGAGTAATGTAGGATACGCGCCTACTCTTTTGATGAGTGCCTCTATTGGCACGGTAACAGTGACTACTTCGTAGGCAGGCAAGCTATGGACTTTGGATTAGACAGCTTAGAATCAATAGGTGAGCCAGGCGAAGGCACCCTTGCGGGAGATACTACTGCTGGTTTCGGTGCGGGTGGTGATAACCCGTTTGAAGTGCTTGATAGGCTTCAACGGGGCGACACCAACCTCAACTTAGACCAGATTGCCCTCGCCAATCAAATGCTGAAGCATGATGCTTCCATGCAATATAACAAGCAGCAAAGTGAGGAGTCCCCCGGGGTGGGCGGCGCAGTGCTAGACTTTTTAACGCCTAACACTCCGATAGGCTGGGCGGGATGGGCCTTGGCTCCTTTGACATTGGGCGGGAGCGTCCCGTTAACCGCAGCATCTCGTACCTTGGGCGCGGTGGATGCGCTGGTAGGAAAGGATTTCAAGAACCTAGAGGGGTGGGGGGATTGGACAAGTCCTAGTTGGACAAAAGCAGATCCTCCGTTTGGAACGCCACCGCCTGATCCAAATAAACCTGGGGCCCCTGGGGGGCTTCCTCCGCCTAAAGGAGAGGAAAATTACCAGCGTCCCAGGTCGGCGGCACCCGCTCTTTCTTCTAATCCCCTAGCGGATATGCCTGTTGCGGCACCCCCTCAGATTATGGGTGCGCCACCACCAACAGTAATGGGGCCGCCCATAGACTATGATCCTACAACGGCTGGAAGAACGTACACAGATTTTACACGCACGGCGCAGAGAGGTGGTCTAATGGACTTACAACATCAAGCACACAATGTGGCTGCTCAAGGTAGGGGCGGTGACAGCATGCTCGTGCACATGCGGCCTGATGAAGTTGCAGGACTACAGGCTCTCGGTGGTGTCACCCGCAATCCTCAGACAGGTATGCCTGAACACTTCCTTGGTTCTACGTTGGGGTCTCTTGCGGGTTTAGCTCTTGCGCCTTTTACGATGGGAACGTCTCTTTCTTTTCTTAATCCTTTTGTTATGCAGGGGCTCGGTGCAGGGCTTGGCCAGTTTGCCGAGTCGAAGTTACGGGGTGAGGAGAACGCTATTGAGAAAGGATTAACTTCAGGGTTAGTGGCTGGCTTGGGAAGTTGGGGGCTTGGGTCACTGGGCGCAAGCGGGACTAAGGCAGCGGACGCCGCAAAGACAGCGGCGGATGTGCCGTGGTATCACGGCCTAGAAGCCTATACACCTCAACCCCTAACTGCGATGGAAACAACCCCAACATTTAGTGACATTACTGGCAAGATGGCTATGGGCGCAACAGGAATGGGTCTTGGGGCTGGTTCAGTGACCGACATGATGATGCCCTATATGCCAGAAATGGAGACGGGTAAGTTCACATCTACGGCTGAGCTTGATCCCCGTTACAAGCGCACAGCTAGAGATCTAAGTGAAGAGGATCTGAGGCGCTATGGCATGGGGCCTGAAGGACGTTTCTTTAGCACGCAGTATTTACAGGGCGGTGGACTGGCGGAAGTCGGGGCCATGATGGAAGAGACAGGCCCAGGCGGAGATGTGGTGGCGGAAGAAGTCACAGCTCAAGCGGTGTCAGCTGTGCGGGGCGATCATCCTGAACCTGAGAAAGCGATAACAGCTTATGTAGAAATGTTTGGCGAGGAAAGCTTTGGCAGGCTAAGGGAGATGGTGATTCAGGAGATGCAGGTTGAAAGCGCTGGGGGCCGTGAAGAGATTGAAACAGAAGGGATGATCTCTGGTCCAGGCGCAGGGCGTGACGATCTTATACGCGGCTCAATCGAAGGCGAAGAAGAGCTGCGTGTAAGCGATGGAGAGTTCATTGTGCCAGCGGATGTCGTTAGCGGCATAGGCGATGGCAGTTCGGATGCAGGAGCCAAGCGCCTATACGCGATGTTGGATCGGGTGCGTCAAACCCGTACCGGCACGAACAAGCAGCCTGGGCGTGTGAACGAACAGGAGATGTTGCCAGCATGAAGATTTCTCTAGTGCCACCTGAACGTGCTGATGATGTGTGGGGAACGGTTGAGCCCTTTCTAAAGAAGGCTACGGAAATGTCAGGCGGACGCTGGACAACCACTGATGTGTTGGAGGCTATCAAGGGAGAGCACTTTCATCTCTGGATAGCTATAGAGAACAGCGATATAGTGGCAGCAGCGACGACTTCGTTTACCGAGTATCCGCAGAAGCGCATGCTTACAGGGCAGTTTTTAGGTGGCAGACGCCTCAAGGACTGGGTTGGGTTGTTGGATGAGATGCTGAAGAAATGGGGACTTGCCAACCAGTGTGCGGGGATTGAGTTAACCGGCAGGAATGGATGGGCCAGAGCGTTAAAGGCGTTGGACTGGTCACCTAAGTTTACAGTTATGGAGAAGAGCTATGAGTAAAGGTGGTGGCGGGGGCACGCAACCAGCAGCGCCCTCGAAAAGCACGGTTACCCAGACCAACCTTCCTGAATATGTGAAGCCTTATTTCGAGGATATTCTGGGGTGGACGCAGACTGAAGCCAAGCAGGACTATCAGCCCTATACGGGAACACGTATTGAGGGGTTTGACCCGCTGCAAGAGGAGGCTTTTACCGATATTACCACAGCCGGTCGGGGTACGCCCGAAGGAATGCAAGCCGCGCAGACTTACTTACAAGGGCTCTTCCCTGAAGGAGGGGGACCAAGTGCTTTTAAAGCTACCGATTACAGTACTATGGCGGATAAGTTTGATCCGTCTACAACTCAGTATGATCCGTCTACAGCTTATCAGCAGTATATGGACCCGTACCTTGAAGAGGTTATGGACAAACAGCGTTCCAGGGAGCAGCGTCTTTTTGAGCAGCAACAGCAACAGGGACGGGCAGGGGCCATACAGTCAGGGGCGTTTGGCGGAAGCCGTGAGACTCTTAGAAGAGGACAGGCGCAGGAAGAGCTTAACCGACGCTTGGGTGAACAGGAAGCAGGCCTTAGATCCGCCGCTTACCAAACCGCACAGACCCAAGCCCAAAAACAATTTGCTGAACAAATGGCAAGACAGCTTCAAGAAGCTCAGCTCGGCATACAAGCAGGCCAAGCTGGATCGGCAGAAGCCCTACAGGAAGCCCAGTATGGCTTGCAGGCTGCGGGGCAAATGGCGGGTCTGGACCCAGCTGTGTTCAGCCAGCAGGTTGCGCAGGCTGAAGCGTTGGGCGGTGTCGGAGCTGCGCAACAGCAGATGGATCAGTCGAGCTTAGATTTGGCATACCAAGACTGGGTCAACCAACGGGACTATCAGAAGAACATGATCAATTTCTATAACGCCATACTGCACGGCGTGCCTGTCAGTCCGCAGTCAGAAGTGTTGGAGTATCAGCCGCCCCCATCTATGGGCGGTCAGATTGTAGGCGGCGGCTTGGGATTGGCCGGGTTACTGAAGGGGATGTCGTGACATGAATATCTTACGTCTTCAAAACCTGTTAAAGAATTTTAGTGACGAGCAGCTTTCTGGTGAGATGCAAACGCCCACTGGAAACGTGCCCCAGTTCTTGGTGCTTACAGAGATGCAGCGGCGAAAAGATATGCGCGATGACTTTAGCGCGGCTCAGACTGAACAGTCCCAGACAACAGTGGCTGAGGATATGATGAGAGGTGAAAGCGCTCCTGGCACTCCCCCCTCCATGGCCGCTCCTCCCTCCATGGCGGCGGGGCTGGGGGCGCTTTCGCAGATGCCCCAACAGCAGCCACAGCAACAGCCAGTGCGCATGCAGGCAGGCGGGATGACACAGGACAATGACTATGCTCGGCAGCAATTGCCCCGGCAGCAACCTTTAGGGTTAAGCCTGCTCCCTGAGCAATCCACCCCACGGTTTGACCGTGCGGGGGGTGGCGAGAACTTCTATGACACAGTAGAGAGCGCACACGGTGAGCTAGGTGAAGCGCAGGATGTGTTGCGTAATGCGGTGAATCAGGTTGGTCAGGTGCGCGGCACGATTTCTCCTCCTCAGCAGGCAAATCCTTGGGGCGGTAAGGGAGGTGGGTTTGGGGCCAAACAGGTTAACAGACCCTCCGACTATGGGGAGAAGGGTTGGCACCCAGAGAAACAGCTTGCAGGACTGTTCAATCAGGGTGGTGTGGTGAAAGCCCAGACGGGGCTCTATGAGAAGCCTTCTCTGCCAAGCGCCATGTTGAGTTCTTTTCTGGGGTTGTTTGGTGACGACGACGACAAAGAGGAGAGGTATCGTGCTCTGATTGACGCTATGCCTTCGGGCGCTAAAGTTTCAGATGACCTAGTAGATATAGAGACAGCACAAATAGGCATGACTCCTTCTCCGCTGCCTTTTACTACAGATGATGCCAGACGCTTTGCGGAGCAGGGGGCCAACCCCGAAGATCAAATGACAATGGCAGCTGAGCGGTCAGCGAAACAAGCGCATGCCTTAATCAAAGCTGATGCGACTAAAGTGGGGGATAGTTTAACGGAGAGAGTGATAGAGGTGGGTGAGACAGATTCGGAACGCCCCATGACTTCTCTTCAAAGGGGGTTGGATATAGGCAAGGACATCGAAGATGCCCGAATTGCTAAAGCCGGTGGCCCTGGACGCCCTCATGTGTATGGCGCTATGGCAGATAAGTTATTGGGGGGGGAGCCTCCTCCGAAGGGGTCTTTTGAGCATGGCCTTAGCTACCCCATGCCTTTTACTACAGATGACGCGAAGCGCTTGGCAGCTTCCGGCAACGCTCCGCCAGGAGTAGTGGACATAGGGTTCCAAGAAGCTTTAAGGCAGCGCAACGCTGCGACGCAGACGCGCCCTGAATCTACGCGCACCCGTGCAAACTTACGTCGTCCCACATCAACTGAAATACCTTATGACGCGCCCAACTACACCCTACTGAGGGGTGTACAGAATCTAATGCGAGAGGGGCTTGTGGCTCCTTCCGCCGCTATTGAGCGTAGGCGGAACCTTGAGCAGGCACGTCTTGGGGAAGAGGACTGGGCACCTGAGAGTGAAGCAATTATGTCAGCTGAAGCAGCAGGGGGGGCAGCAGTGGACATAGGGCTTCAAGAGGCCTTAAGGAAGCGCAACGCATTGTTGGCGAGCGCTCAGAGAGCGGACCTTGACCCAGCAAGCGTGCCAAATCTAGCGTCGATTGACCGACGCCGAGCGCTGCTTGCACAAGGGGCTCCCGCTGAAGAATTGGATAGACCATTCGTTCCGGGCGGTGAGGTGTTAGCGGGTGAATCTGATGCCATAGCTCAACAAATAGCATTAGTTAATGCGCATAACCCCAAGGCTCAACTGGCGTCCGCCAAGCCTCAAGTTAAAACTAAGCGTGTCGCTCCAGCACCACCACGCACTACGGCGGGGGCTCCTGTGCGACAAGAAGCCCCTCGTCCAGCGGCAGCTGAGATTCTTCAGCGAGTGGCCGCCACTACGGGTGGAGATCCAGGCGCGGATACAGGAGACATAAATAAAGCTTTAGCGTTGATGTCTCCCAAAACGGTTCCCGCACCAGCACAAGCTGCACCTGCTGCGGCCAAGCCTAAAACACTGGTCGAGCAATACAAAGACCTGATGGCCACTTACATGGACAAGGGCCAAGACCAGCGGATGTCCAACGCTTTGCTAGGCGCAAGCGCGGCTATGCTCGGCAGCAAGAGCCCGTACTTCGGTCAATCGTTAGGCGCTGGTATCTCAGGTGGGCTGGCAGCAGAGCAGCAGTACCAGAAGCAACTGGCCGATCAGCAGAAGGCAATGATGAATTTGGTGGCCAAGCAAGCCGAGCTGGATATAGCAGGCCGTGAAGCAGCAGTAAAAGAGAGGGGCGCAACTACGGCAGAAACACTAGCGGCGTCCAAGGTTTCTCTTAATGACGCTATGGTTAGCCGGTATGGAAAGCAAAGCGCCAATGAGGAAGAGGAGCTGGCGATTAAGCGAGGGAATGCCGAAGTTGATAAGATCTATAAGAGCGCAATGGGGCAGAAGCTTTCAGGCAGTGCAGGGTATGCACAGTGGATGCTGGATCAGCTTCGCAATTCGGCGGCAGGTGATGATCTGTTTGATGCCGAGGGCAGGCCATATGCGAGAACAATGGATCTTGTTACCAGTAAGGTATCGGACGCATCGAAACGGGCTCAGCAACTGAGCCCAGCGGCTGACCCTAAAGCAGTAAAGGCGGTCACTGAAAACGTAGATAAGGAAATAAGAGCCTTACTCAGAAAAGGAAAAGGGAGCGACTATTATAGGGTTAAAATTAATGAGAACGGGGAGCCCTTTTCAGACACAGCAGGGGGTGTGGTTACAAAGGAGCAAGCCATGATATCTGCGGATAAAGTTAAGGCTCGCCTAGTTAAAGACAGGGTTGCTCGTCTCCGTGCAGCAGGCCGTAATACACAGCCCACGTTTGAGGGAAGCACAAGCAATATTGCTGGGGCCTTTAGAAAGAAGCCCGATGGGACGATTGAACGAGTAAAAGAAGCGGACTAAATGAATGGCGCAACTCATTACCTACGAGGGCCAGACATATTCTTTTGGCGATGACTTTACCGATGAGGATATAGCAGAGGCATTAAAGACAATTCCTGTTGCGGAGCCTGAGCCTGAGCCTGAGCCTGAGCCTGAGCCCACACCGGTAGCCCCAGAACCTGCCGAAGGTTTCCTAGATAGGACAGGTGAGCTGATGGAGGCAGGTGCCCGTCAGTTTGCTGGCAGTAGCGCCAGTGGCCTGAGCAGTGCGCTGGAATACTTTGACGCTGCACCCGAAACCCAAGATCAACTGGATGCCTTTGCCGCTGAGCAAGAAGCAGCAGGCCAGCAAGTCGCACCGATCAAAGCCCTACAGGAAGCCGAGGGCGTAGGGGACGTTGTCTCCTCTGCGTATGAATACTTAGCACAGTCAGCCCCACACATGGGTGCTATGCTTACGGGTGCATGGGCAGGCGGCAAAGCGGCAGCGGCCCTTACCTCTTTTGTCCCCCCTGTTGGGTGGGGCATTCCTGTCAGAGGTATTGCAATTTTTGGCGGTGGGCTGTTGGGCGGTGCCACGGCTACATTCAATTCTTTCTTTGGCAACAACGTCCAAGAAGCGCAGCGTGTTAAGGGGCGCGAGAAGCTGACTGCTCCTGAGTTGGAGAGCGCAGCCTACGCTGCCTTTGGCCAGTCAATTTCGGATGCAATTATTTCTAAGCTGCTTCCCAGCAAGGGAAGTCCGGGCATGCTGCGCAACACCCTCAAGAAATTTATCAAGGGCAGTGCAGTAGAGGGGGTGACGGAAGTCTTCCAAGATGCGCTTGAGATCTTACAAGCTAACGATTGGAATTTTGACGCCCTCACCACCCCCGAGGCCCAGTATCGTTTGACCGAATCTGCCTTGGCAGGTGCGGCTATTGGTGGTCCGCTTAGTGGTGCGACTGGGCCTTTCACCACCGTAAAGCGTCCCCCCATTGACCCCGAAGAAGAACCCCCACTTCCTGAAGAAGAAGTTACAGAGACCGAAGAGGTTCTCGCTTTGCCTGCGCCTGTCTACACGGAGACAGGTGATGATGCCGGTGGTACGGTGGAGGGTGACCCTGTTGAGTTTGTTCAGAAGATTGCCGAGCAATGGCCAGCATCAGAGGCCTTTCCTACCGAGTTTGATATAGCCGAAGATCCTCAAGGATTTAGGATCGTCACTCCTGATAACCGTGTGCTAACTCCTTACTTCAAAGACAGAGCCCAAGCAGTGCAGGCCCTTATGGCCCTGAACGAAGAGATGCCAAACATTCGACAAAAACAGGCTGAAGATATTATTGGCCATGAAGCGAAGGTGGCTTTAGAGGAGACTCATCAAGCGGAAAACAAGGCTCTTATTAAGGTAGCGGAAGAGCTTGTTAGACCTGTAACGGATTTCTCTGAAGAAGAAGTATCGACGGCGTTTAACGGGGATGAGGTGCGTGTCTCTAAAGTGATGGCGGAACTAGAGGCATTACCTAACGGTTTGCGTGAAGAAATTACCTGGGAAGATCTTGTTAGTATAAGCAATGATAAGCCCAAGGTCGTAACCCCAGCAGATCTGGACGCGCTGTTATTGATTAAGAAACCTGAGACCAGCAAGGGAATTATAACGCCTCAAAATATTCTCACTATTGCTAAAGAGCAGAATATTAGCGCTGACCCAAAGCGGAAACGCATAAGGATCGGCAACCAAAAACAGAAAAAGAACGTCCTGACCGCAACAGAGAAAAGCTTTAAGCTTTATGCCCAGCGCCTTACGGGGCGCAAAGAAATTCATGCGATGTCTCAAACCCAGCTGCAAGTCTTAGCAGATGGGCTGGCAAGTATTAACAACGGTCAACCTTTTGAAAAGGAAACCCGCGTTCCCATTGCTGAACGTCCACGGTACACCGAGTCACAGATACAAAAGGCAGCCCAAGCCTTGAGAACAGACGAAACGTTTGCTCAGGAAGAAATAAGGAAGCCAAAGAAAAAAGATAAAAAAGATCCTGACCGGGTGGAACGAATACTGCGGGAGCAAGGCAGGCTCAAACCTGTTGCTAAAGAGAAAATTCTTGAGAGCATTAGTGCTTCAACTGAAGTTCTTGATGCGACAGATCGTGAGGCTGTTTTCAACGAGCTGGTTCGTCGGGGTGCCCTACAGAAAGACAAGGGAAATAACTATCGTCTCCGTCGGCGCATCAAGACACAGCGCCTTACATTTGATGAAGGAGCGGCTGATCCCCGTCGGAGCCCAAACGACAACAGGTATGTTGCCGAAGCGGAGAGCCTTGTTGCTCATCCTGAAAAGGTAAAGATTGCTCAAGAGATAGAGGATGCTTTAGAGGCGCGGCTTAAACGGCGTGGCCTTAATAATGTAGACTTGCATATTGTAAGCACGGTGCCCACCCCATCGGGAGCGCCAGACATAAGCGGTAATCAGGTAATCAGAGGGAAGTATCAACGGAAATCTAACGGCACTCATCTAATTATGTTGGCACTGGATGCCATCCCTGCTGAGATTAGGAAGGATGCGCGTAAGCTACAGGAAAGGTTAGCGGCTACGCTTGACCACGAAAGCATACATGCGCTGGTACAAGAGGGGGTAATAACTCCCAAGCAAATGGACACGTTGCAGTCGGCAGTAGAGACCGAGTTGGCCTGGGACTGGAATACGGATGTGCGCTCGGACCAAACCTACGTCGAGCAAGCCGAGAAGCTATACGCTAACGTGCGCCTTAAAGGCCAGAAGATGAATGCCATTGAGATTAGGGAAGAGGCTATTGCTAATTTATTCCGTGACTACACTCTCAACAAAACAGATCTGTCACCCCGGGTTAAAACCATCTGGCAAAAGATTGTCGGGTTCTTCCGAGACGTAGCGATTTCTGCACGGGAGAAGGGGATCAATGACGCACGCGAGATCTTCCAGCGAATTGAGCAGCGCGGTCCACAAGAAGCAGCCCCCACTGTAGCCACTGAAACCAGAGCCGATCACGATCCCAATGCAGGGATTAGCGATAGTGAAATGGGGGGCGTTAAGCTGGAGGTGGCTGAACGGGGTACGGTGCCTGCGGTTATATCCACCAACGTGCAGCTTGCTTCTATTACTAATTACTTTAACCGTAACTTACGCAGGCTACAGCAGCTCGGCGTTAATCCTAACAAGTGGAAGCTTGACCGCATTATCCCTGACGGAGAGCGGGTGGCTGTGCGTACCGACTACAGGGTTAAAGCGCCACTGAATGAGGGCGTGCTTGATAACGCTCCGCCTGAACTTTCTCCCATGACAGGTGAAACCTTTGCTATGCAGGGTGTGCATCTGCTCTATAAGAAAAGCGGTAACCCTAACTTTAGAGACGTGGCAGGCTACGATACGTCCGTTACGCTTAATGACGTGGAGTTCCGTGTTGATCAGGAGGCACGCAAGGAACTTGTTAAAGGGGAGCCAACCGATATACCGCCAGCCCTTACACACGGTAACATTGTTAAAGGACAGGACAGCACCGACGGTGTCCCGATTGTATTCAATCCTTTCCGTCAACATCTGTTTGTCCGTGAAGACAACGGCATGGCTGTTAAGGGGGCAGACCAAGTTACTCTTATTAATGGCCGAGCCTATGCCCGTGGCAACATAGAATACTGGAACCAAGAAGAGGCACCGGCTACCGATCTGGAGTCGCATGTCCTGTATCAGGACGGCAGTGAAGAATATGCACGGCCATCGTTAGATCTGGAGGGGCCTGATTACGATGTCAGCAGTCTGAGCACGCTCTATAATCCGAGCTTTCCCACCGAGCCGCCCGGCTCACGCAACATCTGGCAGATTATTACACGGCTGGCAGACCGTGCGCTTGCTGCATGGGGGCGACCGCTGGCTGAGTTCGATCAGGCCAACATGGAAACCGTGGCACGCATCATGGCGGCGGAGGCACGCGAAGCTCTAAAGAAAAGTGGTAACGCAGCTGACTGGTATGCCGAAGACATCAACAAGATGGTGGATCTTCTGGCTCTTAACGGTGGGCCGTACCCAGAGCTGAAGACAGACGGTAATGCACGGGCAGCATTTGCTATAGCCCTGTCTATTACCAGTATTAACACGCAAGTCGAAGCCAACATGAACAATGCTTTGAGGGTGTACGACGCTTACAAGCAAACGGTGGGCAACAAAAACACAGGGCAATTCCCTGAAGACATGGGCTGGGGCGTAGCTGCATCAGGAATGCGGAAGAAGTTCCGCCAGATGAACCAGATTATAGATGAGCTGGGCTTGGACGGGATGGTTCAGTTTATGAATACGCCCTTTACCAAAGCCGAGTTGGTAAAGCTGGGCTTTCCGGGGGCGGCGTTGGGCGGGGTAACTCCCGGGGCCAGGGTATACGGCTCTTATCTATTAGGCCCCAAGCTCGGTAGCTTTTTCCAAAACCTCACAGGAAATTTCGACACCATTACCATGGACAAATGGTTCATGCGTACATGGAACCGTATCACTGGACAGTTCCCAACTGAGACGGACATACTTACCGCTGCGCAATCTCTTCTTAACGGGCGTGCCCGACGTTCCGCTGATCGGTTGGGCGTGAATCTGATAGGGGCCGAAGCCAGTCCTGAAGCCACCATCGAAGCTGCGTCCCGTTTGGCCAATGCACTGGATCGGGAATGGCAGGTCCGAAAGAAAGCAGGCGCAAGGGCAAATCAGAAGCTGGGCATCACCACACAAGCTCAAGCTTTTCAGGATATATTGTCAGGCGATGAAGTTCCGGGTGCACAGAAGCGCCAGTTCATGGATCAGACAGTAAGACGGTCCTTGGAAATACTGGGCGATTATAATATAAATGTACCGCCTGCTTCGTTCCAAGCTATCATCTGGTATCCTGAGCAGGATCTCTTCCGTAAGATGGGCATGAAGCCTGAAGGACGGGAGCGTAGCTTTGGGGCCGCAGCAGAAAAGGCATTGAAGGAGAAAGGCTATGGCGGACAAGTTGACGCTACACTACGCGCCATTCAGAGAAGAGGAGCCCAGCCCACTGGACGAAATGTCAGAAACGCAGCTCTCAGCGGCACTGCGCAACTACAAAGAGATGCACTCGAAGGGCGAGACAGAACCCGGTTCATCCGCTATCACACAGCCAAAGCCTTCCGAGAATCCTTCGGCCCTAGATTTGGTACTGAAAAACCACCCACACCTTTCCAGAGAAAAAGCACAGGAACTGTTAAATTCGTTCTAGCCGACGGCACCACCCTCAAGGTTCCATCGGACGCTACCTATACTCCTAAGAAGAAGGCATCTAACTATCTTATCCCTGCTGGCGTTTCGATGCCTAAGTTTGTCGAGCTAAAGTATGGCGATCCAGAGGCAGTGTCATTCTTCTATGACCGTATTATGAATGCGCAGGCCAGCACAGAGTTTGCTGATGCGGTAACGGTGTATCCTCAAGACGCGTATAAACATAAGCGCTTGTTCGTTACGCTGGATGGAGCTGCGGGGTTTGCGTTAGACGAGGGAGATATCCAAAGCGTTTTCAAGGACAAGGCTGCGCCCTATCAGCAGGTCAGCTTTAGTCAGCTTGTCTTAGCCGTTGATCAAGGCGGTCGTACACTGGATGCGTTTGATACAGTGTTGCCAGAGCTCTACAGCTTTGTCGGCTTCGAGGCTGTGTCTCGCCTGCCCTTTAATGAAGAAGTGGCTGCATCTGATGGGATTGATATCGAAGCCTTTAAGAGGGTGTTCGCTGATTTTCGGGATGGTAAGCCAGACCTTGTGTTCATGGCTTTTAATCCTAGCAACTTCGAGCTGTACTCGCCGCCGCCTTCCGATGTGCGTGACGCGCAGATGGCACCAGACTATGACGCCGCTGTTGAAGCGCAAGAGATAGCTGTCTCAGAAATACGCACCGGTATTAATGATGGCCTCAACATGACGGAGGCCCTGTATGAATTGGGTGATCTTAGCTCACCACGTCGGGACAACGAGGCGTTCTGGAAGCAATACGAAACCACCTATCCTAACGACAACCGCCACCCCAGCATGATCATGCATCCCGGGGGTGACCCAAAGGAGGCATGGGGAAGTTTGTTGTGGCGGGATCTTGATCATCCTGAAAAATATCTTGAAGTTCCTGTAGAGGTTCGGCTCGGCTATCACATGCCCACCCTTGATCCTGGCCCGGGCCAGCGCAAAACTAACGGGTACGGTTTGCGGCATGCGAAAGAACATGACGCCGACTTTGTTAAGTTCACGGACTTTGCCAATGCAGAAGAGGCCCTGCTTGCTTTTCTTGAGGACTTTAAGACGCAGACTGCGAGCGCCGGTATCGTGAACCTTGGAACCCGTGAGCCTTATGTCAAAAGAATGATGACTACCGAGAGTGACTTGCCTTGGGTGGGTACTGAGAAGGGTACTCCCGGTGCACGCAATCGGCCTATGCTTTTCCAGTGGTTCCATCCAGACTTAGATGTTCCCATTAAGTTTATGTTCACGGCCTACCGCAATACTCAGACCGGTAAAATGAGTTTCTCTTTACTGACCGCCTACCCGGCAACCGATAGAGTAGAGAATACGGAACGCACCAGAAAGGTGCGCGACGGCATATCGTATCATCCTGAAAAGCTAAGCATGGCGGGGCGTGAAGGCGCAGCCATAGCAGAGGAGATGACACCTAAAGCACAGCAGGCTTTGGTTACCAAGGTGGTGCAGAAGGGGGGAACCCTGAGAATGCCGCAGCCGAAGGTGGAAGCAGAAGAGCGGTATGAAGTAGCAGAGACCGCTGCCCCAGCGCGGAATGCTCTGCTTGAATTTATCAAGGCTAATCCTGATGGCTTTACAGTGGATCTGGATGGCGAAACGGTGCCCCCATCAGGCTATGCCTTTGCTCCTATAAAGGGGGCAGAGATAGTAATAAAGCCAGAAGACCTTACACTGGAAGTGGTAGACCAGTTAATTGATTATGTAGAGCGCGTGCAAGAAATTACAGGTGGTGATGTTTATGCCGGGGGTTGGTTAGACAGCGAAAGCGGTAACTATTTTCTTGATGCATCGATGGTATTTGACGATGAAGCCGAGGCGCTCTATGCTGCAAGTGCAGCTGATCAAATAGCTGTCTTTAATTTAGGAACCTTTGATGAAATCAGAACACCAACAGGCATTGAAGGCCTCAAACAAACCGGCGTTTACTCGCCTCAAGCCCACACAGACGCGAGAACAAAAGCGAGAGCGCTTACTCGCAGCTTTGCAGAAGAGCGGCCTGACAGTACAGCCGAGCCCGAAGAGCGCTATGAAGTAGGCGACTATAATCCAATAGAAGCGGAGGCCCCGTCTTACGAAAAGTGGCGTGGACGTGGCATGAGCCTGACGCTTGACCAACAGCCTGACCGTGCAACGCTCATCATTGAGAGTGCAGGTGAGAGAGTCGAGGTGCGAGGCCACCCAGCTGTAGGTGCAGTATACGAGGGCAGCAGCCTTGATCGCGTGATTGAGTCTATCCCGAAACGTGCTGACTTATCCGCTTTGTTTGCTGGCGAGACACGTAACCTACCGCCCGAGGCGACAGACGCCATCATCGATGCGCTTGAGCTGGAAGAAGCAATGACAGAGCGGATGCAGATGGGGACGATGGCACCCGATCCTGTTCGCAGAGAACCCGATCCCAACGTCCCCCACCGCTACCGCCGAGGAATGCGGTATGAAGCCGCAGAACGGCCCACGTCCCCTGAACAAGATCGTGTTGTAGATAACACGGGGGGTAGAAGCACAGAGGAAACCTTTGGCGACAAGATCCTGCGTGTCACCCAGATGTTTGGCACGCGCCCCGTTGCTCGTGATGATCCCAAGAGCTTCCCCCACTTTGGCCAGTGGTTTAGAACCAATGTGTTTGATCGCTTCGATCCGATACGAAGGGGAGAGATAAGAGCGTGGAAGAAGTTAGGTAAAGACCTGCGTGATATCACCGCTGACGTGGGTGCGTGGGCTGCTTTCCGTATGCTGAAGCGTTCCATTGGGGTGTTCCAAACAGCACTAACCCGGGGTGTACCGGTATATAGAAACGGGATGTTTACTTCGGAGGTAATATCTCCAGACGCTACACGGCCTGATGGCAGACCGCTCACTTTGAATGGTGAGCCTGTTGCGGGAACCGAGTTCGGGTTGCTGCAAATCTTCGAGCAGCTGGTACAGAACAAGCGAACGGGACGGCGTGACACCATGCGTGAGTTCCAGTCCTATGCCGTAGCCCGTCGTGCAGCTAGGCTGATCCAAGAGGGCAGGCAGCGGATGATGACTATGGAAGACATCATCACACAGCTGGCTATGGCCGACACCATTCCGCAGATTGTTGCACGCTTTAATTCTCCTGACGTCACCCCAGAATATGTGCGGCAGGTGCTGGATCAAACCGTACCCACCGAGCAACGTGCGTGGTTCGGGGATGGCCGCTCCGTAGACTTCCAAGAAGTCTTTGATGCCTATCAGGTGTGGAACTCGGGCCAGGTTAAAATGATGGTGGATGCTGGAGTTGTCTCACAAGAGATGGCGCAGACGTGGGTGGATACGGCGGATTACATTCCTTACTACAGACAGATGGCCGAGAAGAATAACTATGGTCAACTGGATGATATGTTTAAGATCTATAATAACATCCGTCCCCCAGAAAAACTGATCGGGGAACAGGATGTCTGGACGATAGACATCACCACCGTTAACCCTGACGGAACACGCAGCACTCTCCAAGCACCGCAAGTCTTTAACTCCGAGGAAGAAGCGAAGGTGTATGCGGGTAAGCTGATGACAGAAAACGGAGACCGTGCCATCATCAGTGCGCCCCGCAAGACTATCGCCCCCATGCTCGACTTGCTTGAGACGGTATCGCAGAACTCGTTAGCTGCTATCCAAACATCAATGGCTAATGTGGCCATGCAGAGAGCAGTGCGTAACTTGGTATTAATAGATGAGGCAAGTGTGGCTCCAGCGGGGCAGGCGGATGGGGTGGTTAGGTTCCGGGTGAACGGCGAAGAGAAAGTTTATTATATCCATGACCCGGCCATGTACACCTCTCTTACTGTTCTTGATGACCGACAAGGTCCGATTCTAAAACTGTTCGGAATGCCTGCTAATCTGTTGCGCAACTTTGTAACGCGCACGCCTGAGTTTATGCTGTCTAATATGCTGCGTGATACTCTCTCAGCGTGGGCGGTATCGGGTAAGAACGGGGTGCCTGTTGTCAACACGGCGGCTGGATTTGTGCAGGCCTTGGCAGGCAGCACGTCAGGAAAAGCTATCTCAGCAGCCGGGGTGTGGGCAGGCCATGACTTCCAAGACGATCCAACGGATGCGGCTACTGCCATGCGTGATCTCTATGTCCGACGTCAACGGTTCGGGGGACGTGGGGGGGAGAACTGGTTCAACCCGATGATGGCCATCTACAACAAGCTGGGCAAATGGTCTGCGGCTTCCGATGCCGCCACCCGCATCAAGGTCTATGAGCAAGTGCTTAAAGAAACAGGGAACGAGGCGCAGGCTGTGTTCGAGGCCGTCGAGGTTCTTAACTTCGGGGCCAAGGGGGCATCGCCTATTATCAAGGTTGCCACTGCAACGATCCCGTTCTTGAACGCAAGGCTGCAAGGTCTTGATCTGTTCTATCGTGCGTCCGGTATAGGGGCGGAAGGGTTCACCGCTGATCCTCAAAGCAATAGAGTTAGGCGTCGGTTCTGGGCGAGACTCAGCACTCTTGCTGCTCTGTCTGCCATCTACTGGATGCTAGTGCACGATGATGAGGAGTGGCTTGCACAGGAAGCGCACACCAAAGATAACTACTGGATAATACCCCTGTCAGGGATACCCGGGTATGACGGGCCACCTATCAAGATACCCATTCCGTTTGAAGTTGGGCTTATCTCGAAAGTAATTCCTGAAAGATTGATGGGGTATGTATGGGGTCAAGAAACCAACCGGGATATGCTGGGTGCATTCAAGCGTGGTGTTCGGTCCACTCTCGAAATCAATTACTACCCGCAGGCCATACTGCCGTTACATGAGGCCTCTAGTAACCATAGTTACTTTACGGGACGAGCCATAGAACCCAAGTCGATGGAAAGCCTAGAGCCCGGGTGGAGATATAATCAGCACACCTCGCAGCTGGCAATATCCATGGGGCGAGCGCTGAACGATGCCAAGCATATATTACCTGAAGAGTTTATCTCACCCATGCGCATCGATCACATGATGCGTGGGTACACCGGAACCTTGGGTACTTATATACTGGACGTAGTTGACTGGGGATGGCGTAACCTTGGTGACAATGCAGAGCGCCCGACCAGAAGTGCGTATGAGTATCCCATAATGAGACGGTTCTTTGCCAAGGAAGCAGGGCGGGGCATTGTAACACAGGCTTACGAACTGATGGATGAAGTAAAGAGTACCCTGGATACGCTCAAGCGTTTGGAAGAGACACCAGGCCTGGGTGGCGAGGCGTTAGACTTTGCACGCGAGCGGCAAAGCTTGCTGGATGTGGCTGAAGATCTGAAGCCTATCAAGGAAGAGCTGAAAACCTTACGACAAGAACGGCAAAGCGTTTTTGAAGACCCGCTAATGTCTGCTGATGAAAAGCGCAGGGCGGTAGAAATTATAGCAGCTCTAGAGCAACAGGCGGTGCGGGATATACCTGCCCTTAGACGATGGGCGTTTGACTGATGAAACTTTCTGAACACTTTTCCCTACAGGAAATGACGAAGAGCCAGACAGCTGTGCGCATGGGGATTGACAACGCGCCTGATGATGAGCAGCTGCAATGCCTAACCGATCTATGTCGTAACGTGCTTGACCATGTGCGCTCAGAGTTTGGTCCGTTGACACCATCGTCAGGGTTTCGCAGCCCGGCATTGTGTGAGGCCATAGGCTCTAAGCCCACCAGTCAGCACGCCAAGGGTGAGGCCGCTGACTTCGAGGTGATGGGGGTGGACAACATGGAGCTTGCTACGTGGATCGCCCACAATCTGGTGTTCGATCAGTTGATCCTTGAGTACTATAAAGAGGACGAGCCCAACTCTGGCTGGGTGCACTGTTCTTATACTGCCGACGGCAATAGGAATGAAGTGTTGAAGTTCGACGGCAAGACGTATACGCGGGGAGTTTTATAAATGACTGCGAGGGGCGGCAAGTCTTTACAACACGATAGTTTATATGAGGAGTACGACGTTGACGGGGATGGTGTGGTTAGCGACGATGAACTCGCCACAGTCAAGGCGATCCATGAAACCGAAGTTGCCGAAGAGAAGGCCGATGCTCAGCGACACATGGCTTGGGTGGCTATGGGTAGCATTATTATTTTTACCCTTATTTTGTTTCTTCCTATTGTGCCTGATGACCGTGTTAAGTTACTGGGTGATCTTAGCTCTTTGTTCTACGTGGCTATGGCTGGTGTCGTGGGGGCGTACATGGGCATGACCGCATATATGTCTGCTAATGGGAAGAAGTAATATGGACCGAATACTAAGGTGGTTTGAAAACTCCATAGGGGGTAACAATGCGGTATTCAATTTGGACTACGGCAAGCTCATTATTATTGGTCTGCTTGTGTATCACATATGGTTCCAGTAAAGCAGTAGCTGACGAGAAAGTATTCGCTGGCTGGATACTTCATATGTTTATCTCAGGTCAGTTAAAAGAATACACCCCGAGAGGCGGCATGACTGAGTGCTTAAAGGTTAAGCGTAAGATATTGCGCAGCCAGGGCCACTCTGTTGGGACAAGATGGGAATGCGCGAAAGGAAAGCTGGTGCTGCGTGAATATGACACAGGTCAGGACGGAAAGAAGTGGTTGCCTGTGGAGCACCTGGGAAAATAGATGGCGGAAGAAGGAGGCAGAAGAGGGAGCGATCAGATAAGAGTAAGTGATAGCTCGGCTATCTCCATGCCCATACGCAACCTTATCTCTATAGTAGCAGCGGTGTCTGTGGGGGTATGGGGATACTTCGGTGTAGTGGAGCGCCTGAATAAATTAGAAACATTTGAGAAGCTGGTGCAGAAAGACCTGGAAACAGGGCTGAAAGAATTAAAGGCGTCTATAGATAAGAACAACGAGTTTAGAATTAAGTGGCCGAGGGGAGAACTGGGTCAGGCCAGTGCGGATCAAGAACAATATCTTTTGATAGAGCACCTCAGCGGTCAGGTTGAAAAGATACAGTCTCGCATTGAAGAAGGCATGAGCAACGGCGTTAACATTAAACGTCTACAGGAAGACGTGAAGACTTTACGCACCGATGTCGAAACATTAAAGGATAAGCAGCGCGGTTTATTAGGAACCGGAGGAGGTTAGGATGGACCCTATCAGCATAGGTGTTGCCCTCGGGGCAGCGAAGGCTGCTGTCTCCACCGCCAAATCTGTACAGGAACTAAGCCATTCTTTGCAGGACCTGTGGCATAACGAACAGGAATATGCCAAGGCAAAGAAGGAACAGTCCAAGAAAGTTAAGAAGCCAAAGACGCGCATGGAGCAGATCCTGAGAATGAGGACTGGTGAGACAGAGGTAGATGATACATCTATCGCGTCGGTAGCCAATGACGTTCTCGCCGA
>Ga0080013_1002370_pt1 | contig 22257 bp, 20 predicted proteins | sample ETNvirenome_6_85_FD_69236 | JGI IMG/M metagenome (GOLD analysis project Ga0080013, IMG submission 69236) | Marine viral communities from the Pacific Ocean - ETNP_6_85 (SPADES assembly) (version 2) | ecosystem: Environmental > Aquatic > Marine > Oceanic | place: Pacific Ocean | collected 2013-06-19 | reverse complement strand
TTTCCGAGACTGCTTCTTTAATCTTACCCATTAGTTCAAAATCCGATTCAAGCTTCTCTTTATTGTGAGTGTAATAATACACTATATCGGACACATTGTCAAGAGAAAAAAACATTTTATCTTCTTTTTTTTCAAGGTCCGACATTCCAATAGTTGTGAGTCTAGCACCCACAGGAAGATCGCAGAACGTGTCATTTACTGAGTCGTTGTTTTTATAAACATTAATCATATGAATGGTAGAAACAATCATTTCATTAATCTTATTATTGTGATTTTTTACTGAAATGTCTCCTACCACTTGAGCTACTTCTTCATTTGAAATAATATACATTCTTTCAAAAACACCAGACCGAGTGTATTCTTGAAATACATTATAGACCAATTTTTCTAGTCGAGCTTGATGCTTATTTAATAATGATAGTTCTGGCTTGATATAAAGAATATTTATTTTACATTTTTTAAGATATTGTAAAATTTGTAAGGCCGCAGAAGATACTTTTCCAGACCCAGCCACCACGAACAAGATTTCACCATCAACGTCCTTGAAAAAAGACTTCAATGATGGTAGTTTTTCTTCATATTCTTCAAACTTTTCATGACGTTTCAATGGGAAAGTAGTTGGGGTCCGTTCCAAACCAACGTCCAATTTATATGTCAAATATTGAGGAAATTGGGCGAACTTATCAACGATGTTACAGCCTGCATTTCCAAGGCCAATTATAGTATCCACTGATTAATTACTCCTGCTCCAAACGCAATCAATAAAAATACAAAAAGACCAAAACTAATCCAATGGCCATGCTTCTCAATAAAAAAAAGAAGTGCCATTATTCTTCCTCAATGTATAATGTGTTGGAAGGTGTATGTGAACACCACTTGCTTTTGGTGACGCTTTCGTTTTCAACGACGACATCGCTCACCTCTTGCAAAACAAATCGCCGCCAGAATCCACCACGAGTGAAATTCTTTGCAATTCTGGCTCCCGAAAGATTCCATTTGTTTACTTCCGCAATAGACAATAAAACTTCCTCAATATCTGCTAGTTCTTCAACACAAGGGTCTTCAAGAAATTCTTGGACTTCTTCTTGAAGCTTATCTTTAAGTCTTTGTTGATAATCATCATCAACTGCAACATAAACTTTACATTGTTTACCTTGAGACTCAATAATCTCTGGTATCTTATCTCTTACGAGTTTATTATATTTTTTAACTGTCATCTAAATTTCACCATATTGCCAAAACTGGTTCCCAGGCGGCCATTTACTTTAAAAATACCCAAATCAGTATTTCCAAATTCTTTTATTAAATTTTCTAGAATATCTTTGTCATTACGATCAAAGTCAATTACCATACTATCATGGATAAGTCCCATCGTAAAACTTTTTCTTCCTTCTAATAGTTTGTTTACAGCAATCGCCCTTCTTAAAAAAGTATCCGAAGTGGTACTTTGTATGAGAGCGTTCAAGGCATGAAATTCATCAGCTTTCACAACACGACCAAAAGGATTTTTAACTTCTTCGCCATTCCAATACTTCTGAAGAGTTTTTTGTTTATCATAATATTGTTGGACTTCAGGGATTCCAAGAGAAACGTTGGGTGGGCCATATAACCATCCAAATATTTTACGCTTTATTTCATCTCGACTCAGTGTACGATTAAAGATACGATTAAATATTTTTCCATGCCAATCATGAATATCTTCTTCTGGTTGTTCTTGATTGTTTAATGCAAGCAAGCACCTTAGTTCTGCTGCATTGAAATCAAGTTCAATAAACCAATTATTCTGGGGCAAGATTGCATGGCGATAATTTTTATCAAGAGTTAAAATTGGAAATGAATCTTTCTTTGTCGCCAATCGGCCTGTGATAGTTCCAAACATATTATAAGAAATATATGGTCGGATGCGCAATAGCTTTTCTTTAAATTTTCTTGTACGAAATTCATATAATTTATTATCAAGCGCCGACGAATCGATGTGAAGTTTGTTACTTTCGATTTCAAAAACCAATTCTGAAAGATTTAATAAGAAATTATAGTTCTCCGGTTTTTCATAAGAATTTAAAACATGATCTGTAATCTGAGATTTCATATCAAAATATTCGAGAACAAAACTTTCAGGCACAAGATCATAAAAACAATAATCATTATACTTAACCTTTGCTTCTTCAAAAGATTTAATATAAGCAAAATGTTTTTGCTTGACTTTTTCCCACTCATCTTTTAAACTGTTAGGACAGCACTGTTCAAGATTTTGTCCTTGAGCATATAAAGAAGCATACTTAATGTCTTGATCTTTTAAAACAGAATTATATGACCAAGTTTTTGAAAGCTTATTATATTCTGGTTCAGATATAATTTGTTTATTTGAGTATATACTCGGACATTCTAGTTTATTATCAATAAATTGAAATAACATATTTTAGATTATAGCAGAAATTTTTGGGATTGTCAATAGGTTTTCTTTGAAGTTATTAAAAATATATCTAACTGCTGAAGAATATCCATCCTTCTTGAGTTTGGTCTGAGCATTGGTGACGAGCTTCCTTAGTTGCTGCAAGTTTTTTTTATCTTTAATTTCATACGACATAATTTCTATATAATAATTTAACCAAAACTCTTGTGAAAAATGTTGATCAATTGTTTCTTGGGAAATTCTTTTTCTTTGAATCACTTGGGTTTTAAAAGTCCCACATTTGTTAGAGAAAGAATAGCGAGTAAACACAGGGTTTTCATTTATGTAAGAATAATAGAATCGTGCGAGGGAATCTTTTATGAGTTCAGTATCTAGCAAATAAGTTTTGTTATAATAATTGTTAAACATATTATTAAAAGAAACAGGTTTGGGATCTATTGTTTTAGTATTATATTTGGCCATATATTTTTGCATACACGGAGATTTTAAATCAGCTATCAACCTCCAAGGAATATTTTTATCAACTTTAAATCCAAACTTTTCAGCCGCAAGCGTATAACAGGGAAAACAAACATTCTGTAAAAAATCGTTGCATTTTATTTCATCGTTTCCATATGCTGCTTCGGCAATTTCAATCATAATACCGCTTGTTAAAGGAGACACAGAAGGAGACATTATATAATTGGTTAATGTTAGTGGTATATCGCTGGCTACTTCTAACATAAATTTTTTAAACACTTTTAAAAAACTACGAAAGGAAACCACTTGTTCATACCTTTTTTGGGAAACAAGATATGAATTAGTAAATAGGGAATACAACTGAGACAATGATTCATCTCTTAATTTAAGTGGATTGGAATAAGCTTCATGAGGAACCATAAATTCAAATGCGGAATCTCTTGCATCTTCTTTATTTATAAACAAAAAGTTTTTTCTAAAATCTTCAAAAGCATCAGCAACAAAATCTAAAACAAATAAATTTTTTTCAGGAGCAGAATCTAATCTTTTTAATTGATTTTCAATAGGATAAATTGGAACACCTTGAGAATCAACTTTTCCATATAATGGTTTTTCATTCCATAAATCCATTGGTGGAACCACATCCTTTGGATATGCGAATCCTTCGTACAACTTTCTTTGAGTAAAAATAGCATATGCGCCTAAATCATTTTTTCCATATGTAATAGCCATGTTTATTTAGTCGCCTTACTAGATATGGATTTTTTTGAAGTCGTGCTTTTTTTAGGCTGAACAAGCTTTCTAAGACCAAGACCAACTTCACTCTTGCAAGTGAGTGTCGTTTCATATTTACCAGATTCAATATCATTTCTTACCCCAATTATTGTATATAATCCTCCGAGTCCAAGATCGGTTGCCCACTTTGCGCCAACCGAATATCCAAGACCCAATGATCTAGGATCTACATAAATTTGCATCCCTGGTTTATAAAATGGATTTCCAAACATTTTAATAGTAGCATCATATTTATCGGAAGAAAGAAGTTGAGATTTAAAAGCTCGACCAGCCTGGACGGATCTTAAGATTGAACTTTCTACATGTCCTGCGATTTTTGTTCTACTAAAATTTATTGTCTTAACAAGACCGTCTGTATTCCCCACGTACAAATGTGGTATTCCTCTATTGAAATTATCTTCAAACTGCGCCGCCGCCGAATCTTTGGGTTGAGGTTTTTCATCCGTATAGAGATAAATAAATTGAGCAATTTCAAATTTTTTCCCATCCTTTTTAATACCATGTTCCTTTCTTATGTCGGCAATATGATTAATAGATATTTTTTTCTTCCACCTTCTCCAGACTTCATCGACATAACCCCCGGCAGGTAAATCAATACTTGCCAACGCAATTCTAGATGAGGGTCGTCGGTTCCCCTCTAGTGGCGACCCTTGTACTGCTAAGACTGCCTTAATTAATTGACTACACATTGATGACAAAAAATATCGTAAAGGTAATGAAGTACGCCTTTGAGCTACAATTACTTTTTCCCACCACAGCAAAAATGTATCTAAGGCAATAGGCAAATCTGCAATAGAATAAGTTTTTAAATAACCAGTCTCAGCTTCGATTATATAAATATCACCCAACATCAATCGCGATTCATCTTCCAGTTGTTTTTTTCTAATATTGTTCTTGCCTGAAACTGGATTATCACAGTTATAATGTGACTCTGGACGATTAATAATAATATCCATTGCCGCTTCAAAAAGATCTCCTAGGAAAAAATAATTAATTCTGGTAGTATCATCTGGTCCCGGCTTTTTTGTGGCATCCGATTGTAATAACTTATAATGTTTTTTAACAATCGCTTTCCAATCTTCTTCAGTTGCGTTTGCATTACTTATTTTGTCATGAGCAGCTCTAGCCAACGTCGCACTGTCCGAAGTTCCTCGTTGATGATCAGCTCCCTCTATTGTTTCAACGATACCTTTCCGAATAGTAGATCTTTTTTGATCATATTGGTTGATGGTTTTTTGGACAATTGCACGAGTCGATTTCCCCTCTTCAAATAATTTTTTTCTTCTTTTAGCTAGTTTTGATTGTTCTCGTATATTTAGTAAAGTTTGGTAATCCTCAATCACTTCATCGTTTATATCCATGTAGAATAATCGACCGGTATTTTGATCTTTTACTCCTGGTGTGGTCATGCTTGCGAGTTTCCCTAGGAATTTCCCCCAAGCTTCTTCCAAGGTTTCAGATTTAATATTAAATAATTCTTGGCTTGTTATTTGAATATTTTTGTCGATTTCTTGTGCTTTTTTTGATTCGGTGTCTTTTATATTGGGCTCGTCGCGAGCTTTTTTTAAGTTTGTAAGTATATCTTGTAAAACTTTTCTGTCTTGCTCTCTTTGTTGTTTGGTGAGAGAATCAGGATCTATCATAAACAAATCATATCGCTGAGTGTGCATAGCAGTTTCTAATCGTCCATGAAATTCACACGTTAAATCAATTTTACCGCCGTCTTTGATTGATAAATTAACCCTATTGGTTAAAATGTTTAAAACTGAGATCGCATCTCCGATATCACTTAACTCACCAGGCGTAAATATTTCATTCTTAGCATCATCCGGCACCGCCCACCCAATCCTAAGTTGTATTTCAAATGGCGGAATTTCAGCATCATAAAAGGATTTAGGAATATCTCCTGCTACTTCTGGTTTTAATTGAGTAGGAACATTGGTGGTTAATTCAGCAAAACTTATAAAAATAGCATTTCCATCTTCATCTAATTGACCTGTATCTCGATCCATAAACAAACTTTCAAAACTTTGGAAAGTTAAAGCTATTGTGCCCTTCATTGTAACACCAGCATAAGCAGTATCGGTGCCCGTATCTTGCCATGAAATAGATTTCAGACCCACATCGGTTCCTCGGCCTTCTAAGCTATTAACAATGCTGCTTACTGTTGTTGCATCATTGATAGGGAATGGAATGGAAATCCATTTGGGATCTTTTTTACCCGTAGGTTTATTCTTCCAAATTTCTATTTTAGGTGTTAAATACGAAAGCTGATGGGGGGAGAAACTATCAAATGTGCGGCTACTTTGTATTGAGTTATATAACAATTTATTCATACAAGCAGTTGGATCTCCTTCTACTCGCATTATATGTTCGTAATCTTTTGTTTCTTTACTTGTACTCACGCGACCGACCGGGGTCAAAAGCGAAGGCTCTGGCGGAACATCAACTTCATTAGGAATATATCTAATGAAATCTAATAAAAAAGCTTGACTAGCAAAATTTCCCATTTTTTATAATCCCAATAATTCAATTACCCGATCAGCTGGGAGGGGAATGTTGACCATATCTCCCAAACTTAAATCTGCCTCGGTTGGAGTTCGATTAAACCAAGCAATCAACCACCATAATCTAGCATCATTATAATAATCGTGAGCCAATTTATAAAATCTATCACCAGTGGTCCATATATGAGCAACAACATTTAAACTGTTTATTTCTTCGGCTGTTAAATAGCGCATTTTTGGAGTAAAATATTGTTCGATACGTTTAACTCCCCTTTCTTTAAGAATATTTTCATATTCAGGAGAATCATTAATACCAATTCTTGTTGTGCTATATCGTGAAGTCATTGTCTATTCCTATTTTATATTAAAACTTATGCTTGTATTTTTGCTCAATGATTGTCGAGTTTCTGTTATTTTATTTTGATTAGACTTCATGAGTTCTTTATTGGTTTTTTCATCTGTAATTTGTTTCTCCGATGTTGCTACTATTTGACTGGCAGCAGTAGTTTCTCCATACGGGAAAGTGGGTGTTTGAGGTTTAAATAATTCGTTTTCTTTTTGATAGAATGTAGTAGTTTTTAAACCAACTTTAGCACGTTTGTTTCCCTCCACAATTGTTTTCTCCCAACCTAATCGATTCTCATGAATAACAGTTAAGGTTGTACTAATGGTAAACATTTTAGGATACATAGTATATTTCTTTTCTTCCTTATTGGCAGCGGTTTGAAAAACACCACTATTCATATTAGGAGCAAAACTAAATCCACTTAGGGTTCCTAGCAAACCATCTAGATTATGATTTTGTGCCCAGTTCATAAATCTCATTCTAATAAAAGGAGGAGATTTAATTGTTTGTGCTCCTAAACTTCCATCGAAAACTGGATACATCATTTGAGCGAACCTTGAAACTTTTTGTAAGTTGCTTTTTGCTTCCTTGATAGAAGCAGCAGGCACATCAAATGCAATTTGAATAGAACGAGTGGTTCCATCATATGTTTGAATGGCATCCATTCGACCATACCCTTTAGATGATTGCCAATTTGGTTTATAAGAATCATTAAATGATTTTAAAAAGGCTTTGAACCGAACTTCTACGCCCGTGGGAACATGAGTAAAACTAATATATTGCCCTCCTCTCTCCATAAGGGCATCTGTTTGATCTGCAAACGTGCCCCCTGTTAAACCAGTAAAAGTTCTTTTATCAGATATCCAATTTTGTGCGCTTTCCCACCAATTCATTGTCATTTTTTATTCTCCTTTTATCCTATGCCTAAGAAAGCCGTAGTGGGTATAGAAAGTTTCAATCCATTAGGGCTTAAAGCATCGTTTTGAGCACTTGTTGCGATTTGTTGAACAACTTTCTTGCCATCGGCTCCATAAAGGTTTATGATTATAGGTTGTTGACCACCCTGGCCGCCTCTTATGGAATCAACTACGTGTTTAGGTAAGACGTATTCTCCTGCCTGTGCCTCGATAATTTGATTGCCAACACCAGTGACCATTCCTCCATTATCGAAGTTCTGTAGCGCACTAGAGATTATGCCACCAAGACCACCACCCTGGCCTCCGGGCGCAAATACTTCGTTCGCTTTGCCACCAGCTTGCACCCTAGCCTCGGTCAAAATGTTTTTGTGGCGCTTGCTCCAGTGTTCTTCCTGCATCGCGGACTCATAATTACCCCAAGAAAAGTTTTGCGGAAGGTGGCCTGTAGCCTTTAGTCTAGCAAATTCTTGTTGCATTGTTCCCAGGCTTTCAGTGGTGGTCCTCGACCGACCCAAGTTTCCACCCAATTGAACAGGAATAATATCCATTGCCGCTGCCAAAGATCCAATTAAATTCATCATAGCGCCCTTTATCATTCTAAAGACGCTCATTATTTTATCTCCCCATCGCCCGAGAGTTGCAACGAGGCCGCCTTGAAAAACGCCTTTGCTGCCTTTAAAGTCTTCCCATATATTCCCAAGCCAACCTCCAACTTCCTTTTTTAAGTCTTTAAAAAATCCTACTACTTTTGGTTTATTTGTATCAAACCAATTTCCAAATTCACGAAGGGCAAGTGGAATTTTATCTTTTAAGAAAATATATGCAGGCTTTATAAAATCTTTAATAAAAGGATTATCTTTGTTTCTGTCAAAAAAGGCTATGATTTTCTTATCTAAAGATTCAAGATAGGTCGCCGCGTTCTTTATCATTTCTCCCATATTATCCCAATTTTTAACAATCCACACAATCCCAGCACCAACAATTACCCACTTATTTGTGAGCAAATCCATAACCGGGGATAAAACATTGTGGACTTCTTTGATCGCAAAGGAAAAAGCCATGGCTTTAACAATCATTCCTGCCACATTCTTAATCATGCCTTTTGTGCCCTTATCTAAACTTGTCCACCAGCCTATTACCCTCTTAAGTTGTTTATTAAATCCTTCAAAAATAGATACGGTACTTTCCAAACCATTTGGACCAGTCATAAATTTCGACAAACTTGTAAAAATTGGTTCAAGCGTTCGCCCATAGATATTTCCCAACCTATCAAATATAGCCGCAAATCTTTCAGCAATTGAAGTGCCATCTCTCATAGCCTTGGTTAAATTTTGTTGGGCCACAAGTGCTGGGTCTGCCTTGTCTTTAAGATCTTCTAAGCTTGCTTGTTCGGTTCCGAATAAACGCATAGCTTCTGCCATATCAGAAATACCCACAGCTCCCGCAATTCCTTTTTTCTGAAAGCGATCAAGCATATCCCAATTTTGTCCTGTTGCTGCCATGGATTGGCGAATCATATCAATTCTTTCGCTTTCAGAAGCAGTAAGCATATCAATACTATTAAGAAGATTTCCTCCAAGCATCGCATTAAGCCTGCCTGCTTTATCGGCTGCATCCTCAAACGTATCAAAACCACCAGCCACGTTAAGCAAACTTTGCATTGACATACCAGTAGCTTTAGATTGAATCGCTAATTCCTCAAAAACTTTAACGCCGCTTTTACCATAACGAGCAAGTTTCGGCGCTGCTTGCGCGAAGTCTTTAGCCATTTGTTTGGGAGCTACACCAATTGCAAGAGCTAATTTAGCCATTTTTTCAGATGTGGATTTGGCCTCATCTGCTCCCATTCCCATGCCTTTAATCAATAAATCATAATTGGCAGTAGATTCTTCAATAGAAATACCCAATTTTGTAAATGCGGTGGCTTGTTCTGCTAAGTCTTTTTGAGCTTGTGGGGCCAATAAAGTAAATTCTGCAAAAGAGTTGTGTAAAGTTGTAAAGGCTTTACCAGCTATCTCTGTTGAAATACCCAAATCGACCATGCCAGCTTGCATGTCGATAGCCATGTCTTTATATTTCTCACCTTGTCCCGTTGCTTGTTGTAGGTTAGCACGGAGAGAATCAACCGCTGTGGCAGCTTCTACAAAGCCCTGAAAACCACCACTGCCTCCGAAAGCTGCGGTCATCTTTTCTGTTGCTCCAGCTAAATTTTCAAAAGGACTAACAAGCGTGGCAGTAACATCTCTTAATGCGCCCATTACTTCTGTGAGATATTCCACAGGAGCTGTTACAACATCCACAGCTCCTGCTGCTAAATCACCTGTTTTTTCAATAAATTTTTTAACCATAATTTACTGTTACTCTATAAATTAAATAGTTATTACCCAAAATAAAAAACCCCTCGTTGAAAGAAGGGTTCCATTATTTAGCGTCTAATGGGAGTTTGATTAGATCTTTCTCTCTGCGCCTTTTCGATCTGCTCTTGTTCTTTTTTAAACTCTTTACCTATACGGACAACCCACCATTCTCTTAATTTGATGGGGAGATTGTAAGCTTCAATAAAACTCCAACCTCCGTAATGCTTAAGATAAAAGAATTGTTCATAAACAGATTCAGTATAATCTTTAGTCAGGCCAAAAAAAGTTTGCGGAAAAAGGAATGTCTACTTTATTAGATGCATTGCAAGTCTCACACTCATAAACATAAGTCATATCCATATCTGGACGTGCTGACTCGTATTCTTTTCTTAAGTGTAGAGCATCTTGCGCTGGCATTATATCGACAAACTCTTCAACCGTACTCCTGTCAGATACTGTATTAAGTGAAACAATGATTTTTTTATATTGATCGGTTAAAGTAGTATCAGGTAATTTTAATTTTTTTTTCTTATCTGCTAATTTTACAAGTGATTTTTCATCTTCACCCGTTAATAAGCGACATTCTGCTTCAATTCCAGTTTTAGGTAATTTAATAAAAAATGTACCATTTTCAGAAAATTTAATATCTTTAGATATTTCTTTTGATTTTACCTCATTAAGCTCAAATGAATGTTCATTGGTAGTAGAACAATTCATACAGCCTACTTGTGCTTCATATTGAGAACCAAACCCATTAATTCTTGCAGCAAGAATCAAAGCATTTTTATCTCCTATAAACAGTTGGGGTGCTTTAATATTTTTATCAACAAAAAGACTCTCCAACATTCTATCAACCGCCACGCCTTTTTTTAAAAGACTCTTTGACGTTAAGATATCCGTTTCCTTTGCTGTCATATACCGCATTTCTACGGTTTCAACATTGTGTAAAGGATGATCGGAAGAATAAAATTTTCCTGCTGTTGGGAGTTCAATAAATTCTGTTGGTATTACAAAATTTAAAATTGAATTTGTATCTATGGGTGGCGGCGATTCGCCTTTATCTTGAACTTGTAGCCTAGACTCATCATTTCTTGGCATATATACCTCTTTCTTTTAATTAATTGTTTTTCATCCCGGTGTTGCTGGAACATTATTTCCACGGAATTGAACATAAGCATTATCATATTGCAATGTAATACTTACTTGAAGAATAGTTTCGGAATCGTAAGCTAAATCTCCAAATTCAGCAGCTGAAATCCAAGCATTGTTCAAAACCCAGGTTTCCACTTCGATCCCAGCCGCATCCAATGTCTTAATGTAGACTTGGCCAATTGCAGATGCAGCACCTTTTTTTGAAATAGATTTCAAACCTTTACCTTCGGTTCCAATAGGCTCAGGCAACTCATATCCCGAATCTTGTAGAATTTTCATAAGTTCTACGGTTCCATTTGAATCATCATTAACCGTATCTACAATCACAAAACTACATGGACCCCATGTAACACGTCCAGGGTATTTAAAAGTATGATTTATATATTGAAGTGATTGTTCACTGACCGTCCAACTAGGTTTTTTAACACTTTTAATTAAATATTGTTTAATTCCAGTCTCACGGCCTGCAATACTTAATACAAACCTATAACCTCTTTTTGGTTCTACATTATTATCCTGCCAAAATGCCATCTATTCTCTCCTTAATTAAATAGTATAATTACTAGTTTAATCCTCAAAAGCTGCTCCACTATTTGTAATTATAAAGTCAATAGCAATAAATTCAATTGCTCGCGCAGGTTTTAAGTAAATTTTTGCATACATAATATTCCTATCAATCAAGTCAGGAGTTGTAGTGGTTGTATCAAGTATTACTCGATAATCATCTAAACCATGTCTCATTCGGACACTATTAAGGAAAGGAATAACTTGTCCTTTAAATCGATCCCATGTTGTAGTAACATTTTGATCAAATAGTAATCGGGCTGCAATTCTAGAAACTTCTCGTTTCACATGAATCATCAATCGTCTTACATTAACTCGATCCAAAGCAGACCTTGTTTTCTGTAGTGTCTTTTGACCAAATACTACGATTCCCTCCGCTGGGAAACTTGCAATTGGATTAATGTTTGCTTCATATAATCGATCTCGATCTCTTGAAGTTAGTCGTTGTTTCAAACCGATAACTGGTATGCCTGCTGCTCCTTCTGAAAGACCGCCACGAGTGAAGCCTGCGGGAGCAAACCACAATTCAAAATTATTATCAGTATTGGCATATGTTCCTACGGCAACAACCGAAGGAGGAATCCAGACATTCATGCCAGTTCCCTCATCTTTGGTTTTAACCCACGGATAATATGTTGCGCCATAACTATTATTAATAGATCTCTCATTAAGAGTAGTGACTGCGGTGGTTACATTACCACGAACATCGTCAGCAGAATCGCTAGGCTCGTAACTTGAGCGATCTTCTCTTGGAATAAAGTTTCCAGCAATATCAATTATTGCTAAAGAATCAGCACGTCGTTGGCAAACATCCATAAGATGGTTTGTTAATCCCTCCGTCGTTACACCAGGTACGGTCATCATATTACACTCTACAACTTCTGCATCGGCACACGCATCAATCGCTAACTTAATAGAATTATAAGCATAGCTTGTAAATTCTGTTTTTCCGCCAGTTCCAAACGTACTATTGTTGAATGGATTTCTTTCTAAGATATTTACGCCATCAAACCCACCAAATAGTGGGAGTGTAAACTGATCAAAACCCGCATCTAAAGTATCTTTATACGTGTTAGAACCAGTAGAACTAAGCGAGGCTCCAATTTTACGTGACCCAGATAAATAGTAAGCTTGAGTGCTCGAAAATGATGCGCCTACAGCAACCGTCGTTGTCTTTGGAAGGGTCGTAGATATACTTCCTGTATATCTCGAAACATTATCCATAGTAAAAATATATGAATATTCGGTACTATCGTCAACACCAATGGCCGGTCCTGTAGAATCATTACGATAATCATCGGGCAAGCCCAACACATAGTCCATATAAGATTCATCGAAAACTGTGGAACTGCCTGAAAGACTAGTATCTAGGCCGAAATATGCTTCTTTAGGACTAGCTAAATTTCCTTGTTCGGTGCTCTCGCGCAAAGATGTTTTAGGGAATTCAAAAGATGCCGATGTTAAATAATCGTTCATGTACATTAAACTGTAATCAAAGATACCTCGTCGAACAAGTAAATCAGTATCTGTCACAGTTGAGCCACCATCAGTCGCTGGTAGATTACAAGGATTTACATTTCCACTACACGCCATAAAGCCCTTAAATCGTGGAGGTCCACGATAACCAAACGGAATTAATTGATGAAAAGATTCCCACGGTTCGTCGGGATTCATTTGTACATAAACATATTTTGAACGATTTGGGTAATCTCCGTAATCTCTATAACGTCGATCAACATCACTCCAATCAGCGTAACTATCGCCAATTTTAGTAGCGATAAAATTAGTATCCTCTTTGTTGAGAGTACAATTAGAAAATGTTTCTACTAATACTGGATCTTCATCACTATCTTCTGATTTTCGAATTTCTACTGTAAATGAACCATATTTTTCAAATTCATTTGCAGGTGCTCTAATATCAGTAATAGATATTTTAAGATTTTTTTGTTCCCATGCTCCACCTTCTAATGTTCTAAAGCGAAACAGAGTGTGAGCATTAAGAGGTTCAAAGCCAGCGGCAGCATCCAGATCCTGTCCAATAATCCAGCCCGTCGAGCCTCTTTGAACTGATGATTGATTAATATTCCAATCGGTGTCGGCGTTAAGTAACGGCAAACACACACCATAAACACGCGAATCAGTGTCACCAGTATTTTTAATAAGTTCAGCCACAGAACGATCAAAAGTTTCGCCCAAAAAGTAGGTCTTTTGAGCTGAAGAAGCATATTGCCTTTCATTAGGATCTACAAGAGTGGGGTTAGTGTTGAATACTTTACGAATGTATCGTTTAGAGTCCTTATTGAAGTCAAAAGTAATTTTCGATGCAATACCTTCGGAAGAACCTGAGAAAACTTGAGCTGTAAATTGTTTATTTGTTCCATTACTGAGAACAGTCATACCAAGCCCACCGGAAACTGTTGTGCTTGAAATAGAAGCTATCGTTCCAGTCAAAGAAACTGCCCCTTGGTCAGCATAAAAGACTGCTGCCAAAGTTCCGGTAGTGTAAGAATTTAAAATACCACTAACGGTCCCCGAATCGATTAAAAATAATCCAAATGCGCCACCAGAATCATAGCCAGTATAAGTGGAACCCACTTTCCAGCCTGCAACACCCGCTGCGGTTGCTTCGGTGTGTTTTTTGCCCAAAAGCCTTACAAATGTAACAGGGCTACTATTTTTAAACCAAGCTTTTGTGGCATAAACTCCATAAGTAGGAGCAAGACCTTCACCACCATCTCGCCAAATATCTGTGCCCATCCCGCCAGGGGATGCATTTCCAAAAATTTCTACAAATTCAGAATAAGAACTTAATTTGACAGGACGTAATCCTGGTCCTCTCATCGCTCGACCAATAATAACTGGCCCAACTGGTTCCGCCTCTTTTGGAATTTGTGAGTTGTCAATCTCTGCAACTTGTATCCCAGGTGATACAAATCTAAATTTACTGACGCCGGTTTTAGCCATTGATGAAGTTCTCCTTGCCTAGTATAATAATACTTAAATTCTCTAATAAATAGTAGCTTCTAGATCAAAAAGACAAACGAAACATTATGAGCGATACTTTCCGTTAATCCATGGAGGAACATCACCAAAAATAACACGTTCTCTAGGAATTTTTACTTCAACTGCATTTTCGCGCACCACAATATTTGGCTGTTCTTGATTTTTAGTTGCTCCCACGAGATATCCTAAAACCCTTAATCCAATTGTAGTTTCATATACCCGCGCTTCTTCACCCATATCAGCGACGTTTGTCGTTGTAGAAAAATCTGAATCCATAAAAGCCTCATAACGATGTCCTGCGTGACCAACAAGAACATCATAGTTAATTCCACCAGCAGATGTAACAAATGGTTGAACAATTTCGTTTATTTGCTGTTGAAATTCTGTTTTAATTTTAATAGAATATTTGGCCTCCACATATACAGGCATCGGTATAGTAACTGTTTCATAAACAATTTTCTTTTTCTTTTTGTTGCTTGGAAAGTTAATTTGTTGTCCACCTACGGCACCTGCATTACCGGCAATACCGCTACGTCTTCGATAAGAATCGGCATTAAGAAAGTTTGCGGTCTTATCTTCTTTAACTCGTCGAGCGATAGTTATAGAACCTCCTTTCTCATCGGGGAAGGGGTCTATATTGCCAAAGAACATCCCTTTTTTAGTTAAATCTTTAACAAAATTATCCCTTTGAATAGTAATAATAGGAAAGATAAGGGAGCCCTCATCATCTCTTAAATTTTTATTATTTTTGACCTGTCTGGAACGCTCTGCGGCCACCCAAACAATTGGAACTTTTTTAAAACCTTTGTTGGTAGTACAAAAAATATTCATCTTCTTATCAGCCCAATCATAAACTGAATAATCTATGGTTTCCAACGTCGAGGGCTCAAAAGGCACCGTTTGTTTTATAGTTCCGCTTACATTACTTCTATCACGCATTTTTATTCACCATCAAAAAGGTCTTGACGAGCTTTAACACATTTGGCTGAGATTTCCATTTTGTGCATTGTCTGTCCAAATAATTCTTTTGGCTGACTTAAGGTAGTTATCTCATAATAATTATTTCCATAAACCACAAAATCACCCACTCTAACATATAGGTTTTGATCTTCTGTTAATCTTCTTTTGTGAAAATGAACAGTTATTGTTGTTATATGATCTACTCCATAGGGTGTAGAAGTAGTACCAGGATCAACCCATTCCACTAAAGCATAAACTCTAACGGGTGGTAAAAAACTTTTATTAATAGCCTCGCCATACAAGGGATGGAAGTTGGTGTGAACATTGCTAATGGGATAATATAAAACTGTTTGACCAATTACTCGCTCAATTAATTCATCATTAACCTGCTTAACCAAATCTCTTTCTTTTTTATTAAAAAAAAGAGGGGGTGGTGGGGCTGCTGGTCTATTCCATTTATTATCTACCACTTGCTGTTACCCTATATAAACTCCCATTGGAATGTGAACTTTAAGACGATTAGCGTCTTCTGTTAATTTGGCATCACTATCAACCATCGCAGAATAAGTTAGAGTGTCTAAGAGTTCTTTCAACTCTGTTTTCAAAGCAGTTTGTTCTTCTTTTGCTTGAGCTGACAAATCGCTCGCATTTAAGGTCACAGACTCACCAGGAATAGGAATAGAACCAAATTTCCCTCTTATTTGAGATAACATTTCTTTAGCTATCGCAAGAGCATATTTTCTAATCCATTGTTTCCCCATACTATTAATGTTATCATAAGGAATGTTGGCAAAAGGAATAGTGTTATAATTATTTACACCATCAATACCTTCTTTTCGTGTTTCATCCTCTGTCCAAGCATCTTGAGGAATCGTAAATTCAAACCACATTTTATTTGCTAAACTACTTCCCACATCGGCTGGTGGAGGATAAATTCTAATCCTATTATCTCTTATTTCGTAGGCATAATGAGAAGCACGAGTATATAAATTTGTCTCAAAAGCCATCGCTTGAGACTTGTTCTGCCATGCTGGAACAAGTTCAAAAGTAGACTCATCTGAATATTGGCCATATGTATATAAATTCCCTACAACATTTAATCCACCATAATAGCCATAAAATCTCCACATCGTAGAAGGTGAACGATAATAAACTCGATGAATATCAATTCTTTTATTATTAACGCTTCCGGTGAAATCATTTCCAAACCCTGATGCTCCATCAGTGGAGGCATTTTGCACAATTGCTTGTAAATCATAATCTTGAACTTTGTCTGTAAGGTCAAATGATGCGGAATAAACTCTTACATCTCCTTCAGCTGCTGCATTTCCTACTCCCTCGGAAACTCGTTTAGTATATTCAAATTTAAATTTAGGAAATTTTAATGCTAAGTGTGAACCACTTAAACTTGATGATAGTGGACCAGATTGTAAATTCCCTTCATGGTCAAAAGTACCAGTTGTGTTTCCAAGTAAACTAGAAAGAACATTTTTAGCTTGATGATTATTAACAATATAAGAATATTCTAAAGTTGCCATTTCATAAGAAGTATAAACATTATCTTCAGTTAATTCAATGTCTAATACATCCCCTCCCAGCATTTTATATGTAAATGCAACTTGTGCTACAGCACCAGAGATCCACTGGCTTGAAGAAAGGGGGCCAGTTAGGTATGCTCCATAAGGAACACTTGTGAGCGTTACAAGGTCATAAGATCCCGTAGATTTTAAAACATAAGGACTTGTTTGCTGAATGGGTGATAAAACGGGGGGTGCGGTTGCCATTATTCTTCTCCTATTAATTAAATAGTTTAAGAGTGCTTTAAACGAAAAAGAAAAGCCCCGCCTCTCAAAAGAAAGACGGGGCCATTCTAGTTTTTTTAATTAATTAGAAATTAACCAAGTAAGTCTTGCACGATGACAAGACCATACATATCAGGTCGAACCATCTTCTTACCATATCGCGTCATGACGCCCTTACGAGGCACGAAGCTGTTTGGATCGAAAATAGTCGGCGTGACTTGCAGTGGAACATATGGAGCATATACATAGCCGCTTTCTAGGAAGCTATTACCCTTACGTCCTACCAGAAGTACAGACCGTGGGAAATACGGATCAACGTACACGTCCCACTTCTTACTAATCGCGCCAACTTTAACAGCACCAGCGGTGCCCCTATTTTCGTCAGCAGTTGTATCTGCTCGGAATCCACTCGTAAATTCCATGATGTTAGCTACTTCAGGTCCGCAGACGATAAAGTTAGCCCCACCACGCAATGTTTTGCGATGAATCTGCGCTGAAACGTCATTAACAGTTTCAAGCAAAGTTTCATACCATTCAGATACCGTACCAGTAAAATCTGGGTAAAGCGTATTATTAACCGACAATCCGGTCTGCTTATCCACAAATTTGCCTGCCTTACGTGACCAGTAAAAAGTATCAGCAGTTGCACCATTAATCAAATCCGCAAGGATTTCTTGATCAATTTCAAGCGCAATTTGCTCAGAAAGAATACCCGTCAACTCAACCTCGGCATCCAAATTATGGTATGCGTTAATATCTTGCTGAAGTTCAGGTGTCCAAACTGCCTTGAGCTTTTTAGTCATCGCAGTAATTGATACGCTGTCAACCTTAATATCAATTTCTGGAATGGCTGTATTATTCTCAAGACCCCAAGCCGTTGTACCAACAACAGCTCCAAGTGCATCTACACCAGCTGTACTAGTGGTAAGATTATCTTTCGCCACCCACGAATAGGTTGTAGAACCTGTTAGTGGGTTCTCACTCTCCGTACCGTAAGAATAACCATCTAAATGCACACCACAAAGAAGCAACGTATCAGGATCAGAACTTCGTGTTAAGAATTGTGTCAAACGTCTAGCTTGCACGGGTGCGCCTTGAGGCCAACCTGCACCGGCTGTGAAAGTACCTTGACCATCTGATCCAGATGCCACAAGCGCAATAAGATTATCCCGATCAAACGGGAAATCCGCTCCTGCGCCTGTTTCAAGATCACCAGTAATGCTCAGAGTTGCAAAATATAAGAAAGTTGTCCCAGAAACAAAATCTGGATCGTAACGAGCCAATTTGTCAATCTCTGCAAGTCCAGCACCAAATGTGCCAGAAGTGTAAGCCGTGGCAGTCACCGCCACACTACCTGTTGGTGAAGCATAGCCATTATTTAGATTATAAAAGCTTGTCTCGGCGTTCGAAGGCGGAAATGTATGTCCGTCGCTAAATGTACCGCGAGAACTACCAGATTGTCCAATATTAACACCACCAGTAATTTGCATACCGACTTTATCACTACCATATATTGATAGGTTGGCATAATTGCCAAGCCGTGTGTCGTTAAATGTAAAGTCTAGAAAGAAAATAAGACCAGACGGCAAGCTCATAGGCTGAACCGAGACTAGCTCATTTGCAATTAGACCACCAAAGACGCGACGAACGATAGGAAATGCAACCGCTGCAAAGCCTTCGACATCGCCTCCCGCCATCGTCGATGCTTCACGAAGCAACTCTTTGGCTTGATTTTCGAGGAGAGCTGCCATACCACTACGGCCATGATCAGACTCAATTCCCTCTAGAAGACCAGTCTTTTCCCATTTGTTGAGAAGAGCTTGACCTTCTTTTTGGACATCACGTTTAATGATGCCCTCAGTTAGTTTTTCAATAATACTCATTGTATTTTCTCCTTAAATAATTCCCGCAAGTTTCTTCATTCGCTCAGTAGCGGAATTAGAAACTTGCGATTCTTTTTTGTTTGATTTTAGAACAAGCCGGTTATTCTTACTCACAGCTTCACTTAAGTTTCGGGGAGAAGAATCTCTCTTAGACGAAAGTGAATCTTGTAAAGTTTCATAAATAACTTTAGCTTCTTCAGTTGATTTCGCGTGTGAAACCGCTTCGACAAGTTTTTCTTTTTGTCGCTCATTCAAGGAGTCGGATTCCAAAATACGATTTTGGTATACCAATTTTGCATTGGCAGTATTCAATTCAGTCAGCTTATTGCTGACTTGATAGGCAATACTCTTAAGCTCTTTATGCTCTTTTACAAGTCTATTCTTATGAGACTTGAGAGATTTTACTTGCTCTTCTAATTCTACGATTTTTTTAAGAGCCTTATTAAACTCTTTTGTTTCTTCTTTGCGCTCGGTGGCTTCATCAGCTGAAGCTGCAACTTCTACGCCATAAATTTGTTCGGGTTGAGTAGGATGAGTTGTTCCCATCATTCCACGAGGCACATTTTGCATGTCTACTTTTAAAAGTTCTTCAATGGTGTCTTTTAATGTATCGTCATCTAACTCAATTTCTTCTTCTTCAAAAACGCGACCCTTTTCATAAGCTACCTTTGGCAATCCTTTGCGTTTACCTTTCTTGTTTTTTACATCTTTATCAAACTGTCCTTTAGACGGTCCATCAGGCTCATCGGTTTCTAAAAGTGCTTTAAGGTCGCTTTGTGATGTTTCATAAATAAGTTGATCTTGGGAAGTATTTTTTAAAGCTTCTTTAAGTGCATCTAAATCTAGCTCAATTTCTTCATTGTCTTCTCCAAATTTAGTATCATCCAACGCTCTTAATGGAATATTATCAGCAATGGTACTAGTTGGTGCTGCCGGGGCTCCTGCGGCCATTGGATCTGCTGCCATCGGATCTGCCATTGGGTCAGCCATAGGATCTGCCATTGGGTCAGCCATCGGATCTGCCATTGGATCTGCCATTGGATCTGCCATGGGGTCAGCTGCCATAGGATCTGCCGCCATCGGATCCATCGCCATTGGATCTTCTTGTTCCAATAGAGTATCCACAGCCTCTTTGATTTCGCCTGCATATTTGTCCAAAACTTCTTGTTCTGCGTTCTTAATTGCAGCCTCTTTCAGTGCTTGGGCGTCGATGACAGCTTGTTCTAACATTGATGATGACATTTAAATCTCCTAAATACTATTTGTCTCAAATAAATAGTCAGTAACTTTAGTAAAATACTAAATTTGTGACATCTCAGCCAACACCAGCAGAACCTGACCAATTATTGTTAATCGCAGTAGGGGAAATATTGGTTAATCCTGCAACAAGATCAAACGTGATGCCCCCTGCCGCAACTTTGTAATAAATCTTGCTCACCTTTAAATATAACATACTTGGGTCGGTATCACTCATAGAAGTTGAAGCATTGAGCACAAAATAATTATTTGTGTCAAATCCGTTCTCGGAGAAAGCAATCATGGGTCCGTCTGAGGAATATAGGGTACGCATATTTCTAATATGAATCCAGTTAGTTACTGTTGGGAATTCAATAACTCTGACTGTAGCAGACGCTAAAAGACCGCCTTTGAAAAATGGTTTACTTGAAACTTGATAAGCGCCCACATTACCTAATGCGGGAGGACCAGGATTATATATGGGCATTATCCCACGCCCTCGGAACCTGACCAATTGGTGGGAATAGTATCAGTAGGAATGCTAGTTAATCCTGCTATCACATCCACATGGGTTGAAGAACCCGTTAAGTAGATTTTTGTTAATTTCATTTCCATCCGGGGGGTTCTTGATTGGCGGCTATAACCGGTTGAATAATCATCATGCATTCTAAAATAATTACCATTAGCGAATCCTGTTGGTGACGCAGCTATTTTAATCTGTTCGTTGGAAGGCGGATCAGTGTCGAGATTTCTGATAATGATCCATCGAGTTACAGAAGGGAAACTAATTTCTAAAGGGGCAGTAGCAGAACCTACAGTCACGTTAATTGCGCCTGAGACAAAAGGTTTTCCTGAAACTTGATACGATCCCACATTCCCTAATCCAGCGGGACCTCGATTATAAAGCGGCATTATCCAACACCAGCAGAACCTGACCAATTTCCGTTCAGTTCGATAGTGCTTATGCTGGTCAAACCGGCGATAACATCACAGCTTGTACACGCTCCAGTGAGATATAGTTCTGTACATTTTAACTCCAGCCGCGCTGTCATAGTATTTGTATAATCATTTTTATCTTGGACTACTGTAAAATAATTGTTAGTATTAAACCCGTTTGCGGAGAAAGCTACTTTTACATCCTCATCAATATCGTGATTCGTAAGCACAATCCATCTTGTAACTGACGGAAATTCGATTTTAAGCGGCCCAAGCGCCGTTGCAGCGTCAACATCGATTGCGCCTGACACAAATGGTTTTCCTGAAACTTGATAAGAACCAACAGATCCTAAGCCTGCTGTATAGTTATGTGCCATAATTTATAATCCTCTCTTTCTATAATTAGTTTCTAATTATCTCTTTCCTGTTTTTCTTTTTTCTTAAGTTTTTCAATTAATGCTAGTTTACGAAAATGCTTTTCTCTCCTAAGTTCAGAAGGTTTTTTATAATATTGCCTCTCATGATATTCGTCTAAAATTTTTTCTTTTTTAGATTTACGAATAAATCTTTTAATAAGATTCTCTGAAGATTCATTTTTTCGTAATTTGACTTGCATTTTATTTTAATTGTTCCCACGAACCACCAGCAACTTTCATGATTCCACTAATATCCACACCAGGATCGCTAGGGTCCATATCTCTTAGTGCGCCTTGTTTAGCGCCTTGTTTTCCACCACCAGAACGCATTGGGGTTGTTCCTTCAAAAATTCCTTTTAATCCAGCAGAATTTTGAAGACTTCTTTTGGTTTCTTCAAGGGATTTCCGAGCTTCCAAAACGGCTTCACTTGGTTGATTTGATTTAATAACCTTTTTTTCCACAATTGGTTGTCTTGTGGTTCCTTGAAGACCCTGCATAACTTCCGAAATA
>Ga0080013_1002369_pt1 | contig 22257 bp, 5 predicted proteins | sample ETNvirenome_6_85_FD_69236 | JGI IMG/M metagenome (GOLD analysis project Ga0080013, IMG submission 69236) | Marine viral communities from the Pacific Ocean - ETNP_6_85 (SPADES assembly) (version 2) | ecosystem: Environmental > Aquatic > Marine > Oceanic | place: Pacific Ocean | collected 2013-06-19 | reverse complement strand
CAGCTCTTTTCCTGTGCTTGGAGGCAAGCATGCATGCCGAGATTTCTTTAGCACCTTGGGGCAAGTCTTTTTAGGTCCGGATTTCCTCGATAAGATTACTAATATCTATGAGACTAAGGCTGCTTGTGCTGAAGGGGCGAGTTTCTGCAGAATCGATGGTTTAAGCCAGTATCAGGACGCACTTGCTGATGCATATGATCGGCTTGGGTTTGATCCCGACTCAATAGCTGAAATGGTACAGCTTGATGAAGAAATGAAGAAAGAGGAGTTTGCGGATATATCAAACGCGCGCGAAGGAGATCTGGGCACACCAGACTTTAGTTCTGCGAACCTGCAGGGCGTCAACGGAGAGCCCCTCCCGTGTGCTGGATTAGATAACCCTCTTACGGGCGATGATCCTTTAGACCTTATTGATAATGAGGCTGATAGTGAGGCGACGGTTGCGGATTTACAAGGAGAGTATGAGGATGAATTGATTGGAGATGGCGGATACTTTGATAGATTACTTTCTGACTGCGACGGTCGAGGAAGAAATCAGCATAACAGGCGCCTACTCACACTGCTCGATAAAGAATATGCTGACAATCCAGAGACAGTTGGAAAATATCTACATGATATCTTAACAGGGGATCGTACAGATATTAGCGTACAAGGAGCAGATGGCATCTCCGCCTCCGATTCTACCGCCTATAACTTGGACGGAGAATTTAGTTGGATAGAATTCGACGTTTCCGGACTTTCCAATCACGCACTTGAAGGGGGTTGGTCGAACAATGCACCAGTGTTAGAAAAGAACAGTGATGGTGACAAGGTGTATGTATGGTCCTACAATCGAACTTGGAAAGACGATTATAAATATCGATCCGAACTTTCTTCCGGCGATATTAATGATTACGACTGCGAAGAAGGTCGATATGCCATGTGGGATGTTACTGAAGCAATGGGCGGAGCTAATTTTGATGGCTCACAGTTTGATTCTGATAAGGTTAAATATAGAAAGTTTAAGTTCGATGCTGCAAAGTGGCACGATTATCCGAATCCCCATTGTATTATGCGATTTATGGGAACAGATCCTTCATATAAGTGGGCTGCAGCGAAAAATGCCGGCCAGCCGACATATCACTTTCATTTTTGGCATTGGGAAAGATATGGTCGCGAAGAAGCCGGCTCAACTTGGTACTCAGCAGAGGAAGAGCTGGCTAAAGATACGTGCAAACTTCATATCTTTCAGGTCTTACCCGGAGAGGACGCAGACGACGACAGCCTACCCCATGCCGAGGGCATCGGCGAATATTCTAGGGCATCGAAAGATGTAAAATCCGGCTGCGGCGATAGTGAGGATCTGGGTCATGGTAACATCATGAGTTTCTATAATGGTTTCGGGCCTTTATCAAATTCGGATCGAGCCAATTGTGCAGTCGATCCTATAATTAAGGTTACGAGAACAATACCCGACTATGTTCAAGATAGTATTTCTGAACTTGAGATCGACTTGCAAGAAGGATATTCACAAAAGGGTACTGTGTTTGCCAAACATGTGACAAATATTTTATATAATGCAATTGCTGAAACTCGCGAAACTGAGCCAACAAGCGACGATGTACAAGCGCTGGACAACATTTACAGTACGCTTTTGGGCTCGGAATATAATCACATATGTAAAGAGTTCATCGACCAATACGGCCGACAGTTGGCAGATTCGGAAGAATTGTGGGAATCTGGACTTCTGCAGTTCGTTTATGAAGAGATGACTGAGGATGAAGCAATCGAAGAAGGTCTGCCAACCAAGGGTGACGATGACAAGGAGGTTATTAAGAATTACTTCTGGAAACGCGGCGACGAAGACACTGGCTGGTATCGCCCAGAGGTAGTTGAATCGACAATGGGAACGTCAGAAAATGTAAACCTACCAGAAGATGAGTATGGCATTGCAGCCTATTACGTGCACCAGCAATACAATAGGGGTTGGGCCCGTCTTTCTGACGAATATCTCCCTGGAAAAGCAAATCCGTGTGAAGAGCAGATATCTGCTGATGTGTTTGGGTGGTCTGAAATTTCAGATCATATGACTAAGATGAAATCCGAGTTACAAGATGACCAGCGCGTCTCCGCGAATCCCTCTTGCGCCTGGGATCCACCATTCGATAGAATTAACGACAGAACATCAAAAGCGGAAATGGAAGGCTATATTCGCGCCACAATGAGAGTGTCAATCTTTGAGTTTCTACTTAAAGGTACGGCAGCCTTTTCGAAATTTGATCCTTCCGCTGGTGTTTTTGGAGATCTGTTCCCTGCATACGTGTTCGCGAACTTAAGAGAACAGCTCTTCCAGGCCTCTAGAAGACAGTGGGGCTGGTTCGGCCCGGGCCGCATAAAGAAGGGGCACAACCGCTACGATTATAAGTTTCTAGAACAAGCTTGTACGATGTACGTGCGCGGAGTCCAACGCGGCGAATATGAGTTAACCGTTGATTGTGCGCAAGCCGTCGACAAGATCGATGATATCATCAATAGGGTTTATTATCAACCGGCCTTTGACTTGTTCCACGCGAAAAAGAAAGCTCTTTTGCGTAAGTGTTGGGAAGAGGCCGAACCACATGCTATGATAATTGCGAGAGAATTGTTTAAACATGAGTTTGAAACTTGCACCAAGAAGTTCTCGGAGTTCTTATCACCAGAAGTCGACGATCTTGGTATTCACTTCTTGCAAGGTGGACTATCTCTATCGGATGCCGTCACAAGCGCCAGAGCAACTGACATAGCAAAGAGTTTGGACGAGGAGAGGTTTACTGAAGTTGTATACGAAACTATTTCTGCTACCGAAGCTGAAGAACTGGGATATTCCACAACAATATCAGAACTGATTCAAGGGAGAGATCTGAAGAGTGACTGGAAGTATCTAGAGACTGGTGGCTTTGTTATCGAAAAGTATATAAAGATTGAAGACTATGAAGAGAGAGGAGATCTTGATGCATACTTGAGAGATGACGAACTTTTCGGAGCGGTTAATTTACAATCATGGCAAGGCTGGCTTGATGAAAATCCGACATACACCACGATAAATTCCACTACTACGGATGAGTTCGGCGCAGAGATACCAGATTTGACAGATCAAACGGAACACACCTTGGGAGATGATACGATTGCGGATCATTTTGCCGGCTGGAAGTATGGAGTAAGATTATCTTATGTTCCCTCTTTCGATAAAAGCAGTTCAGCAATCGATTGGGTAAAAACTACAGTAGCATCAGTGATCTCAAACCGCCATATGGCATTTGAGGTTGAAGATCTCTCAACAATAAGCAGTTACGAAACACACCAAAAGCTAGTGGCTTCCACGGAATGGGATCCTATGATGCTAATTCCGATAGCCTCGGCAGAAGTTGAGATTCCCTCTGAGATGAAGATTAAAAATCTCGATATAGTTAACGATTATGATTTTGACTGTATGATAGCTCAACTTCGGGAAGAGGCTCACTATAAAATGCTGTTTGAGTATGCTTTTCCTTTAGATAGGTTTTTAAGCTTGCCGACAATCTATACTGCGCACTGCTTTCTCGATTCTGTTGGGATGGACGATGGATGGTATCAGGCAATAAAGCTTGATCCGGAAAATCCCGAGGAGGGACTTATCGGAGATCCTTCGATGCATGGGAACTTTAGAAAGAAAACAAGAGGGCACGCTAAAAAATCAGGCAGACACGGCATGATGGCAAAAATGTTCAACCCAGACGGCCCGGGCCTTGAGCCAGATGGGTTTTGGGTACACATGCAGAATAAGAGTTATAGAAACTGGGACAAGGTATGCTTTAAAAGCACTAAGGATACTCTGCATGATAAGTTTGAAGGATCATATGATTGGAAGGGTCAATTCTCTCGTAACCGTCCGAAATTTAGTTTTAAATTCCCGAAGCTTGGCCCATGGTCGATCAGGTGGTATCCAAAGTGGATGATGAATCGAATGCTTGAAGGTCCGGACTGCGATGACGATGCTGCAGCAGACGCAGCAGAAAGAGCGGCATATAATAGTTCTTAGTAATACTTACTACAGGGAGGAGCAGTTATGCCGTCAGATACCTATGGAGGTTATTCACCCAGAATACTTCCGTTTACGACAGATGAGTCCTATGGTTTTAGTCAAAATGTGACGATTAATCAGGTGGCTTTACAAAATTTAATGAATATTATTCTTACCGTCCCGGGCGAAAGAATAATGGATCCACACTTCGGAGTTGGGCTAAGGAATTACTTGTTCGAACAAAACTTAGCGATCACAAGGAACAACCTTTCGTCAGCGATTAAAACGCAAGTTGCGAAATATTTGCCATATATTACCATTGAGGAACTCTCTTTTGCAAATTCGGATGCTGACGCAAACTTATTGAACTTAGGAATATCTTTCTCCATAAAACACACAAACGAATTAATTAAAATGTATATGGTTGCCGATAAGTACGGAACGCTCAAATCAATGTTCTGTGACGAAATCTCAGAGCACGGATCTTCAGCGGCAGTAGAGTTCGAAGCAGGCGATCCTATTGAACAAGAAGCGTTCTGTCATTTAAGCAAAAATTGTGATACAGATCCATCGAACGATACGTATCTTGACGATGCGGATAGTCTGTGCAGAAACATTACTGATGAGCAATACGACGATCTGTTTGGTCTCTAAAGAATAATATTGCGCTATATAAGAACCAAACTTGATAAAAAGACTAATTAATAGCGATAAAAGGAAACAAATAAAGAATGCCTTCAAAATCCGTTGCAATAAGATATACAAGTAGAGAGTACGCAACAATTAAAAGCGATCTAATAGAGTTCGCTAAACGATATTATCCTGATACTTTTCAAGATTTTAATGAAGCTTCTTTCGGCGCTCTAATGCTTGATTCCGTGGCCTATATTGGGGATATGTTATCATTCTATCTCGATTATCAGGTTAATGAATCATTTTTAGACTCCGCGCTAGAATTTAACAATGTCTTGAAAATTGGCCGTCAATTAGGCTATAAATGGGACGGGCACCCAAGCAGTTACGGTGACGTGACCTTGTATGCCATGATACCAGCAAATTCGACAGGATTAGGTCCGGACACAAGATATATCCCAGTTTTGAAAAAGAATACAACATTTGGCGGCGCCGGCTCATGGCTCCTGATGGAAGATGTTGATTTTGCAAATTCTTCTAACGAAGTAGTTGTAGGAAAGATCAATGAATCAACGGGTATCCCGACGCACTACGCCATTCGAGCATATGGTCGAATCGTCTCGGGACAATATTATAGTAAAACAATAAACATTGGGAGCTTTACTAGATTTCGCAAGGTTCGCGTAGGCCCATCTGGAATCAGTGAGGTATTATCGGTAAAGGATTCTGCAGGCAATGACTATTACGAAGTTGAACATTTATCTCAAGATGTTGTTTATAAAGCGATTACAAATACGAATGCTGATAAAGAATTGGTAACTAGTGTGCTTAAGCCAGTGCTGGTACCCCGCCGGTTTACTCTTGAGCGTGGCGGAAATTCGATGTTCCTACAGTTTGGATACGGATCAGAATCCGAAATAACGAAGGGAAGTATACCCGATCCTAGAGATGTTGTTCTCGATATGCATGCGAAAGAATATATAACTGATCGCGAACTTGATCCTTCAAAATTGACAAGTTCTGATAAGTTCGGTATATCCCCATCAGACACAGATTTGACCATTGTTTATAGGGCCAATATGCCCGGGCAGACAACAGCCGCAGCTGGAAGTATAAAGAAGGTAAGTGTCCCACGAACAAAATTCACAGATGAACATTTGCTATCAGATAGTCAAATGAGCACCGTGAGAGGCTCAATCGAAGTTTCTAATGAAGAACCAATAACGGGAATTTCTCCAAATTTAGATACTGTAGAACTGAAGAGGAAGATCTTAGGACACTTCGCTGCCCAAAACCGCGCTGTCACAAAGCAGGATTATTTAGCATTAGTGTACACTATGCCTTCTCGATATGGTTCCGTTAAGAGAGCCAATATACTTAGAGATCCGGACTCTTTTAAAAGAAACCTTAATTTGTATGTTATCGGACAAGACACAGCAGGTAAACTAGCTAGTCTAACCGATACTGCTAAAGAGAATATGAAAGTTTGGCTAAATCAAAAAAGAATGATAAGTGATACAATTGATATTTTAGATGCGAAAGTAATAAATTATGCAATAGAGTTTGAAGTGTCGCCCAAATTTGAATCTGATTCGGCCACTGTATTGAGCCGATGCCTGCAGGCCATAAAGGACGCTTATGTGGGGCCAAACAAAGCTTTGGACATAGCAGAGCCTGTGTACATTTCAAAAGTATACAGCATTTTAAATAAAGTAGAGGGAGTCCAAGACACCAAAAAGGTTAAAATAGTTCCACGAACAGGGGGAGTATATTCTGAAATGACCTTTAATTTCAAATCACAAACCTCACCCGATGGTCGATATATTTCCGTACCGGAAAATTGTATCATGGAACTTAAATACGGAAACTTAGATGTACAAGGGACAGTTAAATAATGGGCATAAAAAGATATAAGGCAAGTTCGGACTCGACAATTTCAAATGCGTATGATGCCACTCTAACCAGTAGGGCTACAGGCTCCAATATGGGCGCCTCAGACATCGTGGAGGTTTTTTCGGTATACGGACAAGTATCTTCATCCTCGGGCCTCTCAGCGGAGCTTGCGCGCGGAATAGTGAAGTTTCCAATTGCTGATATGATTACGGATCGCGCAACCAGTGCTCTACCCGCTAGCGGAAATGTCAACTTCTTTCTTCGCATGTATAACGCTCCCCACTCTCAAGAACTTCCTCGGAACTTTGACATAGTTATGCATGCGGTGACAACTGATTGGGAGGAGGGCGAAGGCCTGGATATGGAAGGTTATACGGACAGTGGTTCTGTTAACTGGATTACTGCGAAATCTGCCTCAAGTGGGGTCACGATGTGGACTACTAATGGTGGAGATTATGATGCTCACTTCAAATCTTCTTTTACTGCTTCTTTTAAAAATGGCGACGAAGATATCGAGGTTGACGTTTCATCCTTGGTTGAACAGTGGATGAATAGTTCCGGCAACATATTGGGCTCTAAAAGCAATTATGGTCTAATTCTCAAATTAACCGACACAGCCGAAGCCGCATCGCAGTCCTACTACACAAAAAAGTTTTTTGGTAGAGATAGTGAATTCTTTTATAGGAGGCCAATCATTGAGGCCCGCTGGGATTCTTCTCTTAAAGATGATAGAGGGCGCTTCTATACTAGTAGTTCTTTGGCCACTGCGGCGGATAATTTAAATACAGTATATCTGTATAATTGGGTTCGCGGCCGACTTAGCAATATCCCAGATGTGGGAACAGGAAGTATATATCTGCGCACATACACAACTCTAACTGGCTCGGAACTTATCACCACCACGCCAAGCGATCCTGTCACCGGCTCCCATGTTTCTAAGGGGATATACAAGGCTCAATTTGCCCTTAACACTACTTCAAGCACTGTTTATGATCGATGGTTCAGTTCTGGCCTTTCAACATGTTATCATACTGGTACAATAAGCACTATCCCTACGATTGCTCGCTCGGCAGCACCAACCTTTCAATATGCGGCAGCATGCACAAATTTGAAATCGATTTATTCAAACACAGAGACCGCTCGTCTAAACTTTTTTATACGCGAAAAGAACTGGAGCCCAACTATTTATTCTAAAGCAGTGGCAAGCATTGACAGTACTGCGATCAGCAGCGGCTCGTATCGAATTTATAGGGTCGCTGATGGGCTGGAGACAATATCCCTAGGAACAGGAAGCACTCTGCACACGCGTTTGTCATACGACTGTTCCGGAAGCTATGCAGATTTGGACATGTCGATGTTTGAATCGGGGTATTCATATATAATTCAATTGTCTTATTATAATGAAGATTTGTTAGATTGGGTTGAATTGTCTGAAGAATTTAAGTTTAGAGTCGAAGAGTGACGTCATATCATGAGCATTAAGAAGCTATTTGTAGATGAAAAAATTACGAAAGTTATAACGAACAAGACTGGAAAAGATCTTGGCGATGAAGCTGAATCTGAAAGAAATATAAAGTTCAAACTATCAAAGAAAGATAGGTTCTTACCGCACGTAGTATACTCACCCGCATCTTCCTCGCATTTCGCTAAGTATGGATCTGCCGAAAAGTATTACGAAGCAGCAATGACACGCATAACGGATAATTATCCTTATGACGGAACAGAAGCAGAAAAGACCGAGTGGGAAAATAAGAGCACTCAGTTAGATCTATACGTTTTTGAAAATCTATACCCTCGCACGAACGGGTATGCTCAACTTTGCTCTACCACTTCCGGGTGGGGCCTCCATTCTGCAACGGGAATCGTTTCAGAGTATGGTCATCCTGCCTCAAACGAATACATTCAGCTTAGAGGGGGTCCTCATACTGGCTCGGCCGAATCCTTGAAACAACATTTTGAGTTTCATAAGCAAGGCGTTGCTTCTAACATCTACAAAACTTACAGCAGCCTCTCTTCTTCTACAGGCGGCGAATCTGGATATGGCTCTAGGGAATCTAATCTCAAAACAGACTTAGATAATCTTGGAGTCACGGTTGAATTCTGGATGAAGAAACCGGCCTTCCAAACTTCAAAAACTGTAAAAGAAGTTATTTTTGATATGTGGAACGGAAATGCCATCGCCAATACTGGCGCCGGCGGAGATTATGGCCGACTTTTGATTGAGCTTAAGGGGGATGCAACTGGCACACCCTTCTTGCTGACATGCGTCTCGGGAGCTACTGGGTTTACTTCTCAAACAATAGGCGAGAATGTAACAACTACAACCGTCCAAGATTGGAATCATTATGCCTTTTCATTCAAGAACAGCGGCTCAAAGGTCCGGACAAGACTCTACGTCAATGGAATTCTAAATCAAGAAAGAGAATTAGGCACCAGTGTCATGGAGATCACAGGATCTCTAATCGCAAATATTGGCGCTCTTAGATCGACTCCTATAGCCGGCGCATTAATTTATCAAGGCGGCGGAAAACTTTCGGCTTCCCTCGATGAGTTCCGATATTGGAACGTGGAACGCGACATAAAGCAGGTCGGTCAATATTGGTGGACCCAATATGGTGGAGGGACAAACACTGACATAGCGAACAGCTCTCTAGGCGTTTATTATAAATTCAATGAAGGAAAAACGGAAGATAATTCTGTAGACAGAGTGGTGCTAGACTATTCGGGCCGGCTCTCAAATGGATATTGGGTAGGGTACCCCGGAACTACAGCCCGGGCCTCAGGTTCGGCCATAAAAGAATCCGGTGCCTCGGCAACTGAATTTGAAGACCCGATTATCTATTCAACACACCCGGAGGTTACGAATCTTAAGAGTAACTTAATGACAACTGGTTCTGCATGGGATCAGGATAACAATACTCTCTTGTTTAATTCGCTTCCTTCATGGATTGTGAACTACCAAGAAAACAAGTCCCTGAACCCGGGCGCAACATTTATAAGAAACGATCTGCACAATTTAGTGCAAGTAATCGCATCCTACTTTGACACACTGCAGATGCAGGTTTCAAGTCTAAACCGGCTCAAGCATGTCGTATATCCGTCTTCCAGTGCTAAGCCGTTGCCATTCGCAGAAAAACTGTTGGAACACTATGGTATGCCAGCAACCGAGATGTTTGCGAATGCTCGGGTACTTGAAAAGATTATGGACAGAACAGATCACCTTGCATTCGAGCAAGAGTTAGTTGATACTAAGAATCTGATATATCAAAATATTTATAATAATCTTGTAGGAATTTATAAATCAAAGGGTACTGAAAAATCCTTTAGAAACCTTTTCCGGTGTTTTGGCGTCGACGACCAACTGATTAAATTAAACCTATACGGCGACAACATCACTTATGAACTGAAAGACAATCACAAGGCGGTTTCCAAGAAAAGAAAGTATGCCAACTTTTATGTTGACGGATACTTCGATGCAACTGTTTTTCAAACCTCTTCGGCCGGCAACGCCAATTCTGTATCTTATATTACCGGATCCGATGATTTGTCCAAGGAACCACATCTGGGTGCAGCAATGGAAACAGAAGTGTTCTTCTCTGCGCGCCCTCCGAAAACCAGTACTGGTTATATTAAAAACCGCCATACCAACATTTCTTTGTTCGGGCTGCACACAGTCGGACCAGATCCTGTAGAATACACTATACCTTCCAACGATTACGCAAACTTTCAAGTTTTGGCGATAAAGACAGGAAGCTTGGGCGGCGAATCCAAAGATGTGTATTTCAAGATCACCTCTTCAAGTCCTCACCCTATCCCAGAACTAACCAGTAGCGTATTTCAAGATGTTTATGACAACGAGCGTTGGAACTTTTCGGTTCGAATTAAGCCTTCTAAATATGATTACACGAACGCTGTAACCACGGGCTCTACTTCTGATACCTATAACTTGGAATTCCAAGGAGTTAATACGCTCCTCGGCACAATCCAGAACCAGTTCTTGTTAACTGCTTCCGTGACTAATGAAGTAGCAACGAACTTCCTTAAATCGTCTAAGAGAGTGTATGCAGGCTCTCAGCGCCAGAACTTCACTGGCAGCATTCTATACTATTCCGATGCAGAGATATCTGCAGTGAAGTACTGGACGGCATACGTTCCAGAAAACTCGTTTCTAGCGCATGCGAAAGACTTAGATAATTATGGAAGCGAAAATCCGCTGCAAAATCCAGTTTGGAAACTTAACGCCACAGGAACGAACGCTCATACACCACAAATTAAAACTTTAGCACTTAACTGGGATTTTCATACAGTTACAGGCTCTGATTCGAGCGGCGAATTTATGGTTGCTGATGCCTCTTCTGGCTCGGTTTCCGTCGACGCTTATGGTACTGTCGGACAATTGTCGAACAAGCAGCACTTAGGAAAAGGTTACGGGTTTAAAGCCAGTAGCGCCGATGGAATTCGTAAACGATATATAAACTCGGCGAAACAAATGCTGCCAGAAGTTCTTAGTTCGGATGATATGATTGAGATCCGAAGACAGGACGACGTGCAATTTACACGGGAACACCGACCAATTAAGCATTATTTTGCAATAGAGAAAAGCATGTATCAGAACATCTCAGAAGAAATGTTAAACATGTTTGCAACAATTGTTGATTTCAATAACATTATTGGAGCCCCGGTGCACAGATACCGTGGTGAGTATAAAGACTTAGAAAAGCTCAGACAGATATTTTTTGAAAAAGTGAGCAACACACCAGACTTGGATCGGTATTTAGATTTTTATAAGTGGATCGATCAGAGTATAAACGATTTGATACATGCTTTGATCCCTGCTTCTGCACAAAGTACGGAAGGCCTTCAGACCGTAGTTGAGAGCCATGTATTAGAGCGAAGCAAATATAGAAATAAATATCCCACCCTTGAGATGGGAGACAAACCTGTACACGGTATAAGGGGTATCAATGAACTACTATATAGTTGGCGCGCCTCTCACGATGATCAGGCAGCTAACAGGGTTAACCAATCATCATGTCATTGGTGGACAGAGCGTGTTGAAAGAGATTCCGGAAACGCCCTGATCACAAGTGGCGATTCCGAGGCAGATACAGATCGCGAAGCGTTGAGGCAAGTAATCGGAAGACACCGAGTCGAAGGTAGAAACGTATCTACGACAGGCGGTACAAACTACGAGGGCTCAACTTTTGCATGCAGTAGATTCACTAAGCCGTTTCGCTTCCTTATGGAAAACTGCGTTGAGATTCGAGGTGGCTCAAACTCTGCAAAAGTTAAAAGCTTAGAAATTGTTCGAAATGCAACTCATCCGCACGGCGACGACAGCGAGAACGGATTCCCATATAATGTTATCCTTTATGACGACACTTTCTGCGAATTCGGCCCGGAACAAGATCCCAATTTGGATTCAAGCAGGGGAGTGCAGGGAAGAAGCCGGCTTACTAACCGTGATCTTAATGCAAGATGTACGGATGGTTTAGCTACGGATGCATCTTATCCTCACGGAAAGAAGAAATATTCCTTTTCTGCAAGAATATACAAAGTCTTTGGAGATACCTTAAGTTCTTTAAACTCTGATGATGCCTTGGGAACATACGAAGGCAATATGAAGGGTGCTATTGCCGCCCCATTTAGCATATACCACGCCGGTATAGGGACCGAAAGGATTGAGGATCCGGTCCACAGAACCATTGACGCCCACTTTAAGAAAAAGGTGACCATAACAAACCTTCACGAAGATGCGTATGGAAGTAACGAGATCCCAATGCAAGGACCGTTCACTAGTGCTCATGTTGGAGGAAGGCAGAGTCGACATGTGCCTCTTAATCTTTCTAGCAGCACAGGGCTTGATACAGAAGACACTAGACCAGAAGCTTGGAGATTACTGTTTGGTCCGGACGCAGAAACGGCAGCATCGATCCCGGCATTTTTCGGCTCAATTATAAATCAGAGGATGCTGGGCTTGGTCGGTCCGGATTATCCATTTCCGCTCGCCTCCGGTTCATCAATCCCGACTACTCATCGGCCGAGGGCCACCCTCTGGCGCGGCTCGGGCACCAAACGCCCGGTAAATATTCAAAATCTTAAATTCTCAACAGGTTCAGTCTTAATCGGAAACTATAAGAAGGAGCATGAGATCGTCCAGATCCCGGGAAGACATATTAACAACCGGGCCCTCATCGAAGCTTTAACTTCAGAAGAACCAAACAAAACTCAGTTCATCCAACAGATCTCTGCATCTGCATTTACTTCCGAAGTATCAGAATATATCAAACCTTCGCGCGGGAGAAACGAACACGTATTCGTATCCAGATTCAGTGCTCCCGGCGGCCCCGATCAAGCCGGCGATTCGGATGGTGGCTTTGGACTGGAGCTTGAATCGGCACAGTTCTCTCCCTACAACACCAACAATTATCGTAACCTGATCATACGCGGCGGAGGCAGATGGCCTGATGGGATAAGAGAATTGCTGACGAACCACACTAGACAGTTTGGCTATTATAGCGATCATATGAATGTGTCAAACGGCGCCGATGATGATCGAAGATTCGATGCAAGTGTTAATGCTTTAGACTATACCGGAAGAGCCAATTATCACAAGACAAATAGAAATAGCGGTATCAAAATTGATCCTTACAACATTACATGCACAACGACGACTACAGATTGGAACCTCAAGGCTATGTCTTTCCCACTATCTCTCGGCCACGCCGGAGATGCAGTAGGGGCTTGCGAATCCTATTTAGAGCTACACATTCCTGAGACTGGAAGAATTAAGAACCTTGACCAAGATCCTGCTGGCGGCGGAAGTTTAGATTACGAGGCGCTCACGGATCACTCAAACCCCGGAACGTGGGCATATTCAACTTGGATTAGGCCCACAGGATCCTTGCAAAGCGGAAACTCTGAGGGTCCATATTCTGGGGAAAATAGAATGTTGTTTTCACTAGGAAGCAAAATATGGCGCCATCGAATGATCTGGTATGACCCGGACGGGTATTTATATTATTACTGCACCTATGAGCCGGAACTATTAGAAATCTTCGAAGGCGACCGCCAGCCAGATCACTATGGTTCGCAGACCCGGGGCTTTTCTGCAGAAGATATGTCTTTCTCGATCCAACGCGCCGTAGAGATTATAGCAGAAGATCCAAAAAATGAAAATGTGGATCCCGCCGCCGCTGCAAAAGCAGCGCAGTGGTGGGCCAGCAACATTGGAAGCGTTGGACACACAGCCGAAGTTATGTTCACTCGCCAGCTTGGCTCAGATCAGGCAGTCTCCCAGCAAGAAATGGATTATGAGTGTGGCCAAGGTGGAAGAAGCCTAACGTCCCAGCCCGGGCAATATTATATGTATAGGTTCTCAAGTGGATTATGGAAAACAAGTCAGCCAGTTGTCGTCGGTCTCACCGAGGGTTCTACCCGTGCATGGCAACACGTAGTCTTATCCCACGGCGGCCCGGGCAATATGTCGGCTGGAGATCCAAACACTTGGTTTGTGGCAAATCCTACAGATCCTGAATTTTGGGTTAACGGACAGAAAAAGGCAGTTACAAGGATATTAACTCCGATAACGGTACCGAATGTACCGTGTGATCGGTCGATCATCGGAGCAGCAACCAAGCCAGACGTTGGTGTAGACTTGCGGAATATGAGTATACTTGGAAGCTCTTTGAATTATCAAAGCTTTCATGGCTATATGGATGAGATATCGATATATGATCAACGCTTAAGTCCAAATGCTATTGCGGCGCTGTATCCTCACTCTCATACTACCCCGACTCACGAAGGCCCGCCTAATGATATCCTACAGATTAATTCAGAACTTCGGAGACATTGTGCAATTTGGTACCGCGCAGGAGATGGCGGAGGCGTACTGGACACCTCGTATGCATCAGATAAAATCGACGGGTCTGGTACTGGTGCCAAAAAGGTCGATTCTGGCACAGCCAGCGGCTTCTCTCGCGATGATGCAATTATAACAAACGTAGTTTATGACATAACCTCGCTTTATGGTAAAACCCATGCCATCCCGGCGGGTGCTGCACAAAACGTATCAAGTGTCAGTACGTCATGGGTTGATGTATCCCGGGATCAATCTGATCTAACAATACAGATTCCCGGCGCCCAATACGAAGTGGAAACTGTCTGTACGTATGCTTCTTCTTCCTTTTTCGATAATTGGTATGTTACGCATGAAATTCCCCGCTCGGAATCTCAGTACACATGGATATCAAGCTCCATCCAGAGAGATCCTTTTGGCACTCCAATGGATGGAAACGGTTATGGCGCTTGGGGTCACCCTACTGCCGAAGGTCTTGTGCAGGCAGCGTCTTCTAGTGTAGAGAATCCGACCTATGTTGAGGCCCTTCGATTTGTAAGCGCTAGCTCGGTAGGATCTGCAGTTAACAGCAACCTAGGTAACAGAATTTTCGGCCCAGACTGGAAAGCTTCCTCAGCATATAGCTATATCGAATTTCAGCCAACAGATTTTGTTAGACTGAACACCAATGTATATGAACCGCTTACCCAGTCCACGAACACGTTGGGATATCCCTTATCGACAGACACTTACGAATATAAGAATGCCTACACGGCTGATACGTGGAGCACCGCCGGCGAAGCCACGCTTCTACACCAACTCATCCACCACAGGCAAGGTCCGTACGGGTGGCCATCATGGAAGCAAATTAGAGGGTATGAGCATCCCGCTAGAATGGCAGAAATACGTGGCAGTAGATTAACGATTGTTACAAATCCTGAAGAAAAGCTGATTTTGATTCCGTATGATACACGTACTTTTGCAGGTCAGACGCGAACCAAGCATTTCTCTAAGAGAATAAAGAATATCTCTCATGGTCCGAACGTGGTGACATACAATGAACCAGCCATAGTTAACAACTGTCCGATGACCCATGTGATTAACGAGAGAACAACTTTGGTACACCCATATAGAAATACGTTCTGTATGTACACAAATCAGGCAATCAACAACCAAATGGGGATTGAGCAAAGCAGACCAACAATGTATTCTGCCTTGGTCGAACAATACTCCCAGACGGACAGCTCTGTAACCTTTAATTACCTTTCGTATTGCGAGCCGGTATATCCCAAGGAAACTAATAGATATCGTGAATTGGTCCGTCGAAGAGACAACTTTGACCAAGTTCAAGGCTTCTGGGACAAGTCTCGGGCCAGCAGGAGGCCGACAGTCATTTATAGCGGTTATACTGTCGCCACCGACGCGAGGGTTGTTTCGCCTACCTCGGAAGACCAATATCGTAACTCGCAAGGGATGCCTCTCGCCGGCACCAGTGACGGTCTAGATAGACAGACATACCACAGCCGCTGGGTTCTTGACGCATCTGAGGACATACTTACAGAAACATATAGCTATACAGATAACTGGCCCATAATGGAGTCCCAACAAGAAGTGGCCGGCGCCATTGCGGGTTCAACTGTAACGGCAGATAATGCCGGCGAGCTTATGCAATATCATGGTCAGATTCGTGGTCACATAAAGAAGATCACAACTAGCGCTGTCAATCCAGCCTCTCTGGTGCCGCATGCACAATACGGTAGACGACACACTATTGCGCCATCCTCTTCGGCCGACTCCCTATCTGGAGAAGTCTCTGGCTCTCTGAAGTTCGGCAGCCTCGCGGTCTCTGCAGCTTCGTACCGCTATTTCGTTGACTTGGGAGCCTCCACGGATCCAGAAGGTCCGATTCCAATGTTTGGCGGAGAAAACATGTTTGAAACAGCATTGCAGTCTGGCAAATACCCCTCCTATAACAACTATGATGAGTATTCTCAATCAGATATTTGGCTCAAGGGCAAGGACTACTCAATTGTCCCCGAGTTTAGAATAAGCGAGCATATGGATTATTATGTAAAGAGGATGGGAGGCAACTTCTTAGCAGACAACACAGGCTCCTTTACTCTCCAAGGTGCTTCTTTTGCAGGCAGCGCGGAAGAGGAGTTCTATACAACATATAGCCACTCAGACTTTATGAAGCAATTTGATATAGTTGATAAGGACCATGCATTTACCGGCGGCCCGTCGAGTATCGAACTTAAATGCAAAGGGATCTTAAAGTTGCTGCCGTATGAAGGATTCTACCCAGCACAAAGAACAACTCAATTAGCGTCTTTATTCTCTCAATCGTATGGCTCACAACTGGATATACTGGAAGGAACGGGCTATAGTAGTAATAACTACGGCATCAGCGATGCAGCCGGCACCACCACAGCAGAGCGTGAACAATCCGCGATGTGGGCAGTCTACCTCCGCCCATTCTTTGCCCCCGGGATCATGTTCAATACAATTAAATCTGGGGTGGCCGTAGACTATCCAATCATGACCGGCGATTATAAAATAGCCAAAGATCCGCTGACGACTGTGCTGTCACAAGACACCTGGGGAAGATCTAACTTCGCCAGCAAAAATACAAATACTGGCTGGCAAATTACAGAGCCGGCGTTCCACGACAGAGTACCATTTGAGGCAATAATAGAACCAGAGAAATATATTATAGATCTTCCTATAACAAATATGGAACCGCACCCCTCGGGCTCTTACCAGCTTAGTCTAACTGGTGCTCTTAAGTCAGCCGGCGATTCTCGCTACAGAATGGCAGCAAACAACTTTTTTGCCGAAGTGCCCGAATTCTTCTTGCACGAAGGAAGCTTCAGTGCTTTAGCCTCTTTACCGGAAAGCGATCCTGAATTTGGAGTCGTTACTGAGGACAAGTGTTATGCAGCTCTAGTCAAGTTAAGAAAGAGCACGACAGGAGATATGACTTTGAACGCATTCACATCGAGCCAAAGCTCGCTAGGTGCTTGTCCATATAACCCAGACGCATTTACCAAAACTCCAAGTTCGATCACATCTCACGTACCCACACCATGGACGTTAGGGGAAGAGACGATTACCATGTATTCTCGCCCCTCTGCCTTTGGTCCTCCCACGGCGGGAGGTTGGGGGTCCTCTGCCGGTATTAACATGCCGTTTACTCCGCCCTATTACGATGGAGAAGCTTGGGCTATTATGATGTTCAATCCTCCCAATGGTACTGGCGAATACACACTTGATCAGATTTTGGCCAACACTACAATCGAATACACTCGCGCAGGCAAAGTACAGGCCGGCTGCATGCCGCATACGACGCCCGGCGGATCCCCGGCCATTCGCGCTGGAACGACTCAAAACTGGCCATGGTCCAGACCAATCGACTTCACTGACGGAAACCTAGATACAGATACCTCGTTTGAATATGGCGATGGACAAGAGCTTGATCTCGGATCTGTGTTTAACTTCCTCGATCCATACCCTCAAGGCCGTGATTTCATCGATTACAATGCGATGCAACTATCGGCATCATGTAATCTAAAACAAAAAGCTCAAATTAAAGCTTCTCAATACAATGCCATTTCTGGCCGACCCACCACTCTGGAAGACGAGCCGACAGCCAATCTGTCAACTTGGATAATTCAGACAAAATTCGAAACACCGATCCTTAATTTCAAAGATTGTTCTATCAACCGTCCGGCATACTCGCCCGAGACTGCAGCAAAGGGTATGTGGCACCAATACGGGGAATACCCTCGCGACGAACAAGTGGGAGTATTTTTAGAAATAAGTGATGTTCCAAAAAGGTTTATTAGGAATGGTCTTGGTGGCACCCCGGCATCCACCGGATCGTTAGCAGACTTGGTAGGGTTCAGTACGAAGCCGGTTAAATTAGGCAAACCAGCCTCCTCAAAGACAATATCGGAAGCAGTAGTGGCAGTACCGTTTCTGGAAGAAAATGGAGAAAGGCTGTTCTTCGAAGTAAACAGGCCAGACATCACTCAAGCCCGAATACAATTGTCTCTCGCCGGCGAAACAGCCCCCGGATCCCAGAGGTCCATAGGCATCGGCCCAGGAGATAGCGTGGTCGATATGGTCGACAAGATGCAGAGATATGTATTCCCGCCCAGAATGGACTTCTTGAATAACACAGATATCCAGCCTTTTTCGATGTACATTTTTGAATTCTCTGTTGAGTTGGGAGAAAAAGACTTGACCGATATTTGGCAGAATGTACTGCCAGACATTGGCCGAAGCTTTCAGGAACAGACCGTAACCGTTAGCCATCCGCTATTGGTTAACGAATTGATGGGCGCCCAAGCAGAAGTTACCGGAAACAAAATACAAGACAAGTTACAGTGGATGGTGTTCAAGGTCAAGCAGAAAGCCAGAACAAGCTATTATGAAAAGGTGATGGGAGAACAGGTGGTATCAACTCCATCAGCCGGCGCAGCATGGCCATTCTCAACTGCCGGATCAAAACCGATTACGACTTTACGCGCCGGAACTATCCAAAAAGCTGGAGGTTCGGCGGGAGAAGATGACTATCCGTACAGTTATAACTGGCCTTACGATTATTTCTCGTTAGTTGAGCTAGTTAAAATAGACGCGGCAGTTAACTATGGATCGATTCCGGAGATCGAAAAGGCAACCGACATTCTTCTTAGAATGACTGGTTCGACAAGTCTGTGGCAAGCGCGCAATTCTAGGAAGAAACTGTAATGGGATTTTTTAATAAAAAAGAGGAAGTGATACAACTCAAGCTTACTCAATATGGAAAGTACCGCCTCTCTAAAGGAAAGCTTAATCCTAGATATTATGCTTTTTTTGATGACAACGTTTTGTACGACTCTTCTCACGCTTCATACGATGAGGCGCAAAACAGCATAGAGCCGAGAATTCAAGAAGAAACACCGTCATCCAGAGTCCAGCACAACTTTGCTGGTGTCGAAACAAACATTAAAAAACTTACAACTTCTCGAAACCCTTTAAAATTTTATGAAGCGGATCTTCCATATCCTCAAAATACAGATGACAAACATTACGCTCTGGCATGCCCGCCTCTTGGCACTTCCAACTCTACAGAAACTTTACCTTCTACCACGATTAAATTCCTTACCAACGAAATGAGCAAGTCAGCGTATTATGCTACCGGAGCACATCAGGTGATCGCAACGCCACAGATTGATATTGAAATAAATTACGAAACCTCTATCCTCTATAACGAGGAAGGAGAAAGCGCCACAGACGGATCTTCAGAAGTTCGCCCGGGCATAAAGCTGGGCTCTGTATATGCGGATGGTACGGAGATTCAAGTTAAAGAGGACCACTTGTTGTTAGAGATATTCGAAAGTGATGTACCCTTTTCTAACAAAAACTTTGATATAGAAATTTATGCAGTTGAAGAGGAAGAGGGTAACGGATTTAGAACTCCGAGTGCAGCCTCCACCGGCAAAAAGGAAATTTTGGTTCCGCTCTCATTTGTACGCCAAAGAGAGGAAATCAAGGACAATCTCCTCCTTGACGATCCAAAGGAATATTCAGCAGAAAATGTAGATTTAGATTCTAGTTATGTCGGACACTATTTTGATATATACGCCGATAGTGAGATTGATCCAAGAGTGTTTTGTTCTATAGGCATATCGGACTCTCTCGAAGATGTTTATGATGATTTCGAATTTGATCCTGAAGACTGTCCAAAGGCCACCGCGACATCCGAGGGCGGCTTGTCGAACGTCACGTATGATGAGGAGTGTAGTTAGGTATGGCTAGTTCTAAAAAGGGCTTAACAGGCCTCTCAACACCGGAATACACCAGAAGCACCCTAGATGAAAGCCGGCTGTCGACACCAGAGTCTGACAGGCTGATAGCACCAAATGTGAGCTTTTCTCAGCAGGATGACTCCGAGACCGCAAATCAGGCTATAGACGAAACGTTTTTATACTCTTCTATGAATTCGCTGCCTGATGTAGAGATTTCGAAAATTAAGTTGGAAATTATAGGTGGTGACGCTATTGTGGAAAGGAACCCTCACATCGATGATGTTGAAGGGGCGAATATTGTCATTGATGAATACGGAAAGGCCACATTCGTTTCAAAGGGCTTGGATTACCTGACAAAAACAAAGACGTCAGAATATCTACAAATCAGCCTAAGATTGACAATAAAAGAAGTGTTGGATTCTTCTGGTATCGGAACATGGATCGACAACGAAGACATCCTAAAGTATTTAAGAATTAAGGTGCTGCAAAGCACAAGTGCAGAATTTACTTCTGAGGTTCGCGAAGGCACCTATTCAATAGATAGGACAGATTACACCAACTCGGAATACAAAAAGTACGCAGAAGAAAAGATAATTTCTATCCAGCCAGAGCTTAAGAAAATAACAAAGTATAATTCGATAAAAACCGCATCAGGCTCCAAAGTATATGACATTACTTTCGACACCACCTTTGTTCTTAGAACGGCAACTCCAAATCACGTATCTTATTTCATAGCGACTTACATTGATTCTGAGCAGCTAGCGGCAGATCATGGGTGTACCTCTGGAAATTTGCTCGCTCTAGGAACAAACACCGAATTCGGAAGAGTATATGGAGAATCGGTGATCAGCAACTTCGATATTTCGAAAACTAGTTATGCGTATACTACCGAAAAAGGCAAATATTGGAAAGGGCCCGTAAACTTCGATTCCGATTCAAACTCGTTTATCGGCGCTAGAGCCGGCGAGTCCGGCCCGGTATTGACAAGGCTTAGTGTAGAAAATCTGAAAATAGAGGATTTGAGAGAGGTCAAGGGTGCGGAAGAGATAGAGATAGAATTTTCCATTATCGAAGACTCTCTGTTAAGTTTGAGTCTAGCTTCCTTACAGCCGTCGATGATGTCTAGCGAGAGAGTGACTGAGTATTACTCGGATTTACACGCCACAAGAGACAAGGCAGGAAGCTGCAGAGCCGTCTTTGGGTTCAACTATCAGAAATATCTAAGAGACAACACTGAGTTTGGAAAACTATTGGAACACCCGGACATATCAGTTGTCGATTCTTTATCAAGATTGTGTAGGATTTCGTTTGTCAAGATCTCTCGCGAGCGAGTTCTGGATCACGATACTTTAAATGCATTAAACATGCCAATATCCGGCCGGACAAACTTTAATAATTATGGTCTCCATCGCATCGGCGGCCCACCGACAGAGACCGTTGTTTATTCCGCCGATGATAGTAGGGGAAATCTTAAAACATACACTCGTCAGGTCGACGTCGCCGGCGGTTCGTGGGAGAAATCCGAAGCAGCAGAGAGCAACAAGTCAGGTCTAAGACCAACAGGCACTCTGAGAGAAGTAGTCATTTATCCTATAGAGGAAAACAATATTAGACACTTTGCGTTCTTGGATTCTGATATTGCCAGCGCAACAGATGGCTTATATCGTTATGGTGTAGAGGTCGTAGTCGAGGACGGAACTAACGCTTATGTAAAATCTTTGGTAGAAAGGCTATATCGGGCAAAAGTACTCTTGGACAAGTACTACAACGATGCATCGTCCAGAACGTTCGGAAAATTGCATTACAATTATTACAACAAACAGTACAGCCGTTCGTACACGAACGAAAAAAATGCAAGATACCCAGTTGTCACCGATGGTCGAATCGAGGGAGTTACCTCCAAAATATACAGCGATCTGTGGGATAAAAATTCGAGTCCTCCGGTTAGAGAACACACGCACAAGTTCTTGGTTGATAAAAATGGAAACGGCAGAACTACAACTATTAATGGTCACTATCATTTGATCAAGAACTTTAAAGTTGGAAAGGCGGTATCGACGAAAACGAAAAAAGAGATAAAGTTG
>Ga0080013_1002368_pt1 | contig 22263 bp, 6 predicted proteins | sample ETNvirenome_6_85_FD_69236 | JGI IMG/M metagenome (GOLD analysis project Ga0080013, IMG submission 69236) | Marine viral communities from the Pacific Ocean - ETNP_6_85 (SPADES assembly) (version 2) | ecosystem: Environmental > Aquatic > Marine > Oceanic | place: Pacific Ocean | collected 2013-06-19 | reverse complement strand
CCTGCACCGCCAATCGAGTTGATAGCAGGAAACACAGATTCTGTAAGGACTGTTGGCGGGGGACCTCTTCGTCTTCCGAAAACAACGATAAAGAACCTTCAACCATTAAGTAAAGGCGAGAATAACCGGGATGCAATACAAGAACTGGGAGATCTGGTCGAAGAATTGTTAGGAACTATCCAAAGCATGGCACTAATACAAATGACTGCCAATAGTGCGTTTGGTGTCGGACCAAACCCGGTTCATGCCACGGCAGCTAGTGTGGCGGGAATCCAGTACCTATCTAAAGTGATAAATCCATTATGGCAAACTCGTATTAATAAAATAATGTGGAAGATCAACTATTTAGAGCCATACGGTTACAAATACATCTGCAGCAGAAACGTTTACGCAACATGAGAAATTAAGATGGCTAAATCAAAATTCCTAGAGTACCAAGATAAAAATAACGATAAACTTATTGACGTTTGTGGAACTCAAATTACTCCACCCGAAGAGCCGGAATGTCAAGAGTGCGTCCCAAACTCTTCGGCTGTAGTTCCCGACTGGAAGAACACAGAGGAACTGTATTGGTTCAATGGACAAGAGTGTACCTACGAAGTCCCAGTTCAGACCTCAGAGCAAAATTTGGTACCTTCGCCGGATGCAACTGACGAAGAAGCTAACGACTTTATCTTATCGGTCTTTGAATCTTATAAAGATGAAGCTATAAGAGCTTTGTTAGAAGGCGCCGACAAATTAAATAATTCATCAACTCGCGAACAAGTTGAGAAATATCTAGAAGATGAGAAATACACTTTAGATAGTTATGAATCTTCAAGGGTCAGGCTCTTATATTCTATTCCTCATAAATACTTTGCACCGATAGTGGAAAATGGCGAGACTCTGGAGGATCCTGAACCAGAAGAAGAAGAAGAATCTGAATCCACCTCTGCAGAGATATCATTTGAGATAGATAATTTAACATCGGTCAACCAGAAATTGCGGCAGATTAGATTTGCCATGTATCTATACAGTGTTTATTACAACATTGATAAGGCACTGTACGCCAAAACCCTGATCTATGAAGACTCCGGCAAGCTATTCGACTTATCAATCTATGGTGATGCGACGATTTTTCCGAACTCAGCGTTTTCAAAGATCGTTCCAAAAATTGATAAGTTTCTGAACGACAGGAAGATGGACTTTCCTCAAGCAGGAGGAATAGGGTCTGGCATGTTTCACTTGTTTAGGCCCGATGCTGTTGCATTAAAGTTTTACTTCGAACCAGACTATGCTCGGTTAACAAGATTAGACGTAACCCTCGAGGGCTGTCCGGAGGTGAAGACTTACACGGGAGACTCTCTAAAGTTTCTCAATGACTCAAAAGGATTCAAAGACCCTACAGCATTACATTACTTTTCAAAAGTGCATGAGATGCACCAAAGCCTCACCTCGCGCTCTCCGATGGATTGGAAAGAATTCGTAATAAAATACACTAGTCCAGCTATAGTTGAGAAAGAAAATTATAAACAAGAAGTAGACGAATTTTCAGATACCGGCGAAACATGCATGACAGACGCTCTCAAAACCGAGGGCATCCAGCTAGGATTTGACGTCTTAAACGATGTATTCAGTCTCGCAGATGCTATAGCATACAAATTTAATGAGAGTGCATGTAAAACTCCCACAGAAGCGGAAGAGCAGGCTATAGCGTCCGGACAAGTGGTTGACCCGGCACAGACAGCAGCCCCGACAAATCCTAATGCACCGGAAGAAGTTACTCCACGATCGGCTAGTGTACTGTACGCCCTAGCGCAAGAGAAGGCTTTTAAAAAGTTAGAGAAGGGCAACAACACATTCGAGCAGAAATGCGCCGCAACGATTGCAAGCTCTGGTGACGCGCCCAATTCGGAGGTCTGGGCAGAATTAACTAGAAGCACTAAAGTGTGCGGACTACAAGCCATGGCACTGGAAACCATGAAGTGCTTGATGCAGGGACTAACTCTAGAAGAATCATTGTCATCAATTGTAAAGGCTGCACTTGAGGCAATGTCAATAGAAGACTTCGGAAAGCTTTTCATAGGACTACCGGAAGATAAACGCGCTCAGATAAGTTCTATCGCCATGAAACAAATAGAAAGCGATTTCTTTGCTGATAGCGGAAACAATCAAGACTTATCAAATGAGCTTGACAGCCGCACTGCAGTTGATCCTCCATGGACCCCTTCAGAAATCAACTCAAATTCAAGCAGAAAAACCATTATGGATCAAATCGATCCTTACGCATTTAAGAATAAGATAAGAGATGATACTTGGTTACAGGCGTATGCTAAAGCGCTTATTGAAACTTATGATGATGACCTCTTACAGATAATCGATATTCTTAATACCTTCCCAGGCGCCCCACTTATAGCAACAACTATCTCTATTTTAGGCGCCTGCCCGGTTGGACCCATTTTTGACCCCTCGGTGGCAGATTTTATAAATAGTGTTGAGATGCCACTTTGTCGCAGTGACAATTACGAACTAGCAGCACCGCAGCTACAAAATCCATTCAAGAATTACCCTAAAATGATGGACATCAGCAGTGCTCTCTTTGATGCCACAAAGAAAGCCTTGGAAGAGGCAATAATAGATGTCATGATGAAGATGCTTGTTAAGATTTGTGAAGTCTTTGGTAGCGCCACGTGTAGTGCATTGACCACTGCATCGGAAGCCGTCACTTCCGTAGGCGGCGCGCCAGATGAATTCGCTAACATAATCAAGGACGCTATTTGCGGTGATGACATCTCCGAAGAAGACCTCAACAACACAATCAATGATTTGGTCACAACTCTTGGTACCGGAGACGTCTTCTCTACCCCAGAGGGCGCCCGAGAATTTACTGAAGTTTGCTCTTCAAATGTTACTCGACAAGAAATGTCCTTGGCTACATTGGGAGAATGTACACCGACTTTCCTGAAGATAATTTCAACAATCATAAAATACGACTACCCAGAACTAACATCAAGCCTTGGAACAGATGATAAAATTTGTAAGTTCTTTACTGACGTTGGAAATCTATTCCCACAACCGTTTAAAGAACAAATGAGAGCAATGATAGATAGTTCTGAAGATTCAGACCTTCCTGTTAACCCAAGCATGTGCGCAAGCCCACAAGCGTTAGAGAATTTCTGCGAAACACGGGCACAACTTCTACAGGGAAGAGCAACCCCAGAGCAATCCCGTCAGATGTGTGAGAATGATCGCCAAGAGATGGCGGGAACACTCGAAGACATTGCGGCAATAATGCAAAACCCCGAAGCGTATGTAGCAAATAATCTCCCCCCTATTGTATCGGATCCCGGATGCGATGATGGCTTAATACCATACGAATCAGAGCAAACTATAGCTGCGACGAATGTAATCCTTTCGGACGATTTAGAACAGTTGCGACTTGAGTTTATTGAGGACATGATGGGTGATGGTGGCATGCCATTTACTGATGCAGACTTTGGGCTCCTTAACATGATTATGTCAGATACATCTGGCAACCCATTAACAATCCATAATAATAAAACAAAAAATCCATTTTTATTCACCACAAACTTCTCAACAAATTCAACGTTTACATGGGACGGGTGGTTTCCATCTATCGGCGATGTAGCTGGACTTCTTTTAGGTAAACCTAAGCCTTCACCATTTCAAGATGATGCTTTGCCTTCTCACATAGGCTTGTGGATGAGTGCATCTTTGGGTGCACCCCATAATGATACTATTTGGAAAAACTCAAATAATAAGTGGCAGTACTCCGTGTCTACTTATACTCCTATCGAGGAACTAATGGCCGGCTCTGCCGGGTTGGACTCTAACGTTGATCTAACCAAAATAGTAGACTTGGGCTACAATGTAGAGATGACAGTAGCATACCCAGACACAAGCGAAACTAGCCAACCCGGCGAACCACGAAAAGGCGAGATCAAAATAACCTATGCCGGCAGAAAAAGCACAGCAGATGCATCACTGGTGTATTACGATAATGCTAAGGGACAGAAAAAGTTTAGTTCGGCAGACGGAGAAATCTCCTCCTTTATTAATGGATTTCAAATTAATCTGTTTACAAATGAGTTAGAGGACACCAATAATCAGGTAGCCAACATAAGAAGCAACAATGCCAGAGTCTTGATTGGGGACATTATAAATGAAACAGGCCCGGTTGCACCACAAGACCTGGGACTCTTTATAAGTGCCGAAGAACTAGAAGATTTTAAAGCAGGACTCTTCTCAGAAGACGAAGCTAGTATTGAAACCAGATATGAGTTTTTTGCCATAGACGATACTTTAGACAGTCTTGAGAGATCAACATACCCAAACTTTGAACGCTGTTTCAACGAACATACAGACGACGCGCCACAACTAATCTTATTATCCGAGATGATGGGCAAAAGCATAGAAACAATCAGCTCAGGGTTTGAGAACGTTAATCAGGAAATGCTGCAAACAATGCGTAAAGGCATCGCAGATGATAGTCGCAAAGCCTACAAATTCGGCGCCTCGTTTGATGGTCTGCCACAGTCCGCTTTTGACTATATGGCTCCAATGGACATGCAAATTGTCGATGGAAATGCTGACGAAAAGAAATATGACTTTACTGATGGGCTTTATGTTAATAAGGACACCGGCGAAATCGGGCTTCTTTATAGACATGCCCTAACTGAAAGAACGGGCTGGACTTCGTGGCCAGGTTGGTCTCTCGGTCTTGGTGATGGCAGACGAAGGCTTCGCAATAGTGATTTCGTCTTTGGCATGAGCCGTGATCAATTCCAAAAAGAAGTATCGGGACACTCAGAAACTGCACGTGTAATTATGTTACACCCATCAGAATACGGTGAATCTTACAAGAGTCCAGCCATAGCAGTCAAGCCAGCCCCAAGCGACGGCTGGGTGGGGTTTATTGAATCGATCTTCCCAGCTATATCTGAATGCACAAATGATGCAGCAACCGATTTGGTTGATTTTAAACCAATCGAGAAAAGGGTTGCAGACAGTTACCCCTCAGTACCCGAGGACTCCAGAATAGGAAAACCACCCGGTTGTGAGCCTGTCGTACCTTATTATCAAATTCTAGACAGAGCATCAAAATCAGGACTAGAGGCTCTTATAACAGCTTCGATCCAAGTATTAGCATCCGCTAACTTTGTTAAATGCATGCCTGTATTCACTTACATCGCACCGAGCACAGAAAACTATAGTAACATCTTTAACAGTTACATAGTGGAAGTAATAGAAGAGTCTCTTTTAGACGCTCAGTCCGGATTCGGAGAATTCTTTAACTCGTTTAAAGACCATGAGTTCTGGTACGCTTTCCTAGAACAAACTGTTCAGTTATATGTAAGACTAGTCAAAACCGACGTTATTTTGGAAGTACCTGTGGCAGTTGGTGACGCTCTAACTCGCCTCGCCGCGGCACAATTAAGTTATAACTATCCGTCAGAAGCAGATTATGCAAACGCTATAGACATCGGAGATCAACCCGGAATATCCCCGGGACCCTTTAACATTAGCTCCGGACTATCAGCTTACAGACTAGAGAAGAACTTAGAAGCGGTCAGAGCCACGGAAGAAGACGCAAAGATAGTATTTGCTGAGTTGGTTAGAAGAGAGTTTGACTTATTATCCAAAAGAATGAACGCCAAGCTGGAAGCCATAAACTTAACACCAGATTACTCATCAGTAGACTATTGGTTTCTGCAAACCATGGTAGATGGCTCTTTAGCTCTTAAGCTCAAAGGAACGCTAAAAGACGTAATACAAGACGTCCCGTCGGGACCTTCTCCTCATTATACCTCCGGCGGAGAGCTTTATGTATTTGAAGTAATAGATCCGCAAAGCTCTTTCACAACCGGCGATGATTATGTGGGATTCTATTATAAGGATCCTTCTGATGCGACAAAATTCATTGCCGGCAAAGAAGGCGCTGAAGAAGCAGACAGTCTTAAAGTATACCAAAACAAGATTATCGTTGTTGACTCTGATAGTGAACCTATAGGCTCTCTATCTCAGTATGGAGATACTGCCGTTCCAGCTACAGGGTTTGCAATCAGACAAGTAGTAGAAATTGACGGAAGTAGTTACAGCCCATCTAACGCAGCCACAACCATAAGATCTAACACCAGCGGATTAAACATATCAGATGTTTACCCAGGAACTTTAGCCCAGGTTTTAAACGACTCTGGCACTGTGGTCGGATTAGAAGGTAGCTTAGGTGTACGTGAGGGTGTCATACTTTACTATGATGGCGTCCAGATAGCCTCCTCCTTCATCGATGCACTCGATGTAGCTATTGAGCTTTACGAGCCAGCCACAGCTAATAGCCGGCTTCTATTGTGTTTGATTGATAACCTCTTCTTGACCCAAGAGTACAAGTTACTGACTGAATACATTTTCCCTATCAAGAAATTCGCTGCCATGATGGCGATTTATGGTGACAAGGCGCTTCTCCCTTCAATAGGAGAAACGATTTTCGATGAAATCTCAGAAGGACTTTCGCCGACCGACAACAACCCAGATTTCGAACAAGATGACATTAAGAGCGACAAACCCGGACTGTTTTATGATACCGAGGCTTATAAAAAATACGCCTCTGCGCGCATCTACGCCGGCTTCCCGGTCGAGAGTCCCGACTCTAATGCGACGTCACAAAATGGGTACGATGAAGAATATACCATCGAAGGCGACACGACCTCCGCAGACATCGCAGCCTATGAACCACCGCTTGTCACCGGCAACGCCGGCTGGGCAGCCTTCCCAGAACGCGCACCGGGAATGATTGCTCGTTTATTCACCACAACTTGGGACGAGTGGGACAAAATCCTAATGCGCAATTCTAAATCTCGTATAAAGCAGACGTTTAAAAACTATTACTTTGCGAGAGATTTTAAACCGGGCGACCCACTGGTCGAACAGAAACCCGCTGAGATTAGATTACAACGTCTCAGAGACCAGTTTAAGATAGACACAGCAGCCTCGACTCTACCATTCTGGCGCTGGCGCAAACTGAGACGCTATTTAATCTGCGAAAAAACAGATGATAAACCAGAAGAATAAGTAATTAGTATTAGTATTTAAAGTTAGGAGTGTCCAATAACATGGCAAAATTTAATTTACAAATTCCCATAACTTTATCTGAAGAAGATGGGCTCTCAATGACAGACAGTATCTCAACTAATGTTCGTCAGAGTCTAATTATGTTGGTAAAAACAAACCCAGGTGAACGTTTATGGGATCCCGGCTTTGGTGTAGGTGCCAGTCAATTTCTTTTTGCACACCCGGGAGAAAACGCCCCTTCCGAACTAGCATCACGCATCCGCAGTCAGGTCGCAGCATTTTTGCCGGCAGTACGCATCGAAGATATACAAGCAGGTACAGATCCTTCTAAACCTGAAGTGTTGGGTTTAAAAATAATTTATAGCATTCCATCAATAGGTCTTCGTGATACCGTTGAGATGAGTATTTAATAGATAGAACTATTTAGAATGAGGAACGAAAATGGCTGATGAGAATAAAAAAATCCTCCCGATTGATTATACGAAAAGAGATTTCGCAGGGATCAAGGAGGAGCTAACCCAGGTCGCCGAAAGGTTTTACCCAGAGTCATTTCAGGACTTTAGCGAGGCTTCTTTCGGAAGTATGCTACTAGATGCTGTCGCATATGTCGGCGATCAAATGTCCCTCTACTTAGATTATAATGTTAATGAATCTTTTTTAGACACAGCCCAACAGAAGTCAAACATTCTTCGTCTTGGTAAGTCATTAGGCTATAAAGATAAGGGCATGCCATCTACATTCGGCCAAGTAGCGCTGTTTGCCATGGTGCCTGCCTCCACGACCGGTATGGGACCAGACACAGATTATTTACCAATTCTTAAGAGAGGTTCAACGTTGTCAACCAAGTCCGGACTGAAGTTTACGCTTATAGAAAACGTTGATTTCGCTGCAATAGGCAACTCAGTAGTGGTGGCACAAACTAACTCACAAACTGGTACTCCTACACAGTATGCGATAAAGGCATATGGTAATGTAGTATCAGGTAACTTTGTAAGAAAAGAAATCCTAATAGGAGGGTTCCAGAAATTCCTCAAGGTTCGTATTCCCGCCGGAAACGTCTCAGAGATTATCTCAGTGACCGACTCAGAAGGACACGAATACTTCGAGGTCGACTATCTCTCCCAAGACATTGTTTTTAAAGAAATACAAAACAAAAACTTTAAGAACGACAATGTACCTTCAATTTTAAAGCCGACCCTTGTATCACGCAAATTTACAACTCTCAGAGACAATGCATTCGTCACACTCCAGTTCGGAAGCGGCAAAACAGGCGCAACAAATGTTGTCGCCGATCCTCAGTCGGTGGCAGTAGATGTATTCGGAAAAGATTATGTGACGGACACTACATTCGATCCCTCACGACTCTCAGAAAACGAAAGCCTTGGAATAGTACCCTCTAATACTACGTTAACAGTGGTTTACCGAACAACAAACCCCAGTAGATCAAACGTCGCCGTAGGAGGACTCAACAAAGTAATGAGTCCAGATGTATTGTTTACAGATCGTCCGTCGTTGTCTAACGCAAAGGTTAATACAATTACGACCTCCTTTGAGGTTATTAATGAACGCCCGATTGTTGGAGACACTAGTCCACCAACGGCAGAAGAAACCAAAAGAAGAATCTACGACACTTTTCCCACACAAAACCGCGCGGTCACCCAAGCTGATTACGAGAATCTAGTTTACAGAATGCCGGCAAAGTTTGGCTCCATCAAAAGAGTGTCTATTCAGAGAGACCCGGATTCCCAAAAGCGAAACTTAAACCTCTACGTTATCTCGGAAGATGTTTACGGGAATTTAATAGAGACGAATTCAACGATTAAAAACAACATAAAAACTTGGTTGAACAACTACCGTATGATCAATGACACAATTGACATCATGGACCCCTACATTGTTAACTTGGGTATCGATTTTGTAGTAAAATCAAACCAAGGAGCTGATAAATTTGAGGTTTTGAACGGGTGTATCAACACTCTGACAGCCAAATTCAAACAAAAACACTTTATTGGTGAGTCTATTTCTATTAGTGAAATTTACAATATCTTAGGAAAGGTCACTGGAGTGTTAGATGTTCAGAAAGTTCAGCTGAATAATAAAATAGGCGGAAGTTACGCCGATACAAATCTGGACATAAGAAAGAATTTATCCCCAGACGGTGGCTCATTAGTAATTCCCAAGAATGTAATTGTGGAGATTAAGTTCCCGACTAGCGACATAAAAGGAAAGATTAAATAATGGGTATAAAAAGATATACAGCAGCCGCCGACACCACAATTGTTAATGCTTATAAGCCAAGTTTAACCACAAGAGGTACTGGCTCAAACGCCGGCGCCGCCGACGTAATGGAAGTATTCTCTGTCTACGGTAGACAAGCTTCTGGTTCCCAAGAGCTATCCCGAGCTTTACTTAAATTCTCAATGGACCAAATCACAGCCGACCGAGCAGCAGGGACAATCCCAGCTTCTGGAAGCGTTAGTTTTTACCTGAGAGTCTCGAACGCACCCCACTCAAAACCAGTACCAGAGAGCTTTACTCTGGTCGCTCAACCAGTCACAAGAAGTTGGCAAGAAGGCGTTGGGCTAGATCTTGAAGGCTATGAAGACGAAGTAAAAGGCAACTCCGGCGCAAACTGGATCTCGGCTTCAAAGGGCGCCCCATGGACTTTGGTTGGTGGGGATTACGACACAGCAGATTATGCAACGTACAAACAGACATTCAATACAGGGCTTGAAGATGTCGAGATGGACATCACGACACTGGTAGAAGAATGGGTTGACTCGTCTAGGGACAATAACGGATTAGGATTACACTTATCAGCTAGCCAAGAAGCCTACTTCTCTGGCTCGACTGCCGGCACCGTAGGCTTGGCCACAGGTAGCATTTTAGCCCGCCCAGATGGCGCTACAACGTCATACTATACCAAGAGATTATTCGCCCGCGGAACCCAGTATTTCTTTAAAAAGCCTGTCATAGAGGCTAGATGGGAAGGAGTGGTTAAAGATAATAGAGGAGATTTCCATTATAGTAGCTCGCTCCTGACTGCTGCTGAGAATCTTAATACGCTTTATTTGTATAACTATGTTCGCGGCACACTCCGCGACATCCCTTCCGTAGGTGCAGGCTCTATCTATCTTAGCCTATACTCTGGCTCGACAGCCCCCACCGGATCAAAGATTGAATTACATGACGGCGCCTTCAACGTCACAGGCGGAAGAGCGTCAACAGGCATCTACTCAGCATCTGTGTGTACAACAGCCTCTAGTACAATGCTAAAAACACTATTTGATGTCTGGCACGATGATGCAGCTAGCCCTGTAGAATTCACAACCGGTTCGATCAATCCAAAGAAGTTTGCTTCGTCCCAAGAAGCCGCCGCCCCGCGGTACGTTTTAAACATAACAAACCTAGAGCAAAGTTACCGCAGTGACGAGGCAGCAAGGTTTAGGTTATTTGTTAGGGAAAAGGGTTGGAGTCCAACTATTTACAATAAAGCAAACTCTAGAATAGATGCCTCAATAATTCCAAGTGCCTCATACCGAGTATATCGTGTGATGGATGGTCTCGAGGCAATACCCTACGGGACAGGCAGTGATCTACACACATTATTATCCTACGATGTATCAGGAAACTACTTTGACTTTGACATGGATTTGTTGGAACCTGGCTATGCGTATGCTTTCAAATTTGCGTTTAGAGATTCGGAAATTGATTCCTGGTCCGAGCAGTCTTACACCTTTAAGTTCAGAGTAGAGGACTATGAGTATTAAAAAACTGTTCGATGGAGATGTCGACAACCGAAATTACTTATCTAGTACAGATCAGAAGGAAGCCTTCACCGAGGTAGAATCTGAGCGTAATTTAGAGCAAATCAACACAAAAAAGGCTCAATTTAGACCTCAAATTGACTATTCTAACCCTGCAAACTTCGCTAAGTTTGGTTCGGCAAAGCTTTATTACCAAGCCGCGATGGAGAGAATCACTGATTACTATCCATATGATGGCTCAGATGCCGAGATAAATGAGTTTTATAACAAGCTTTTAGACATCGAAAAGTACATTTTTGATGATTTGTACCCCCGAAGAACGGGCTATGTCAAGTTAGCGGAGTCAACTGGCACCGGATCTTCAACAGTAGATACGTATTCTCTCCCAACTACGGAAGAATTCGTCACCCTTAAGGGTGGTCCCCACGCTGTCAGTGGTGATGCGAGCTTAATTTCCGCCTCTAACAACCCATACTCAGACAAATTCCAGCATTCAAACGTCTATGAGACAGATGTGTATACTTCTGCTGGCTTGCCTTCTGACTATGGTTCCGGCACAAGAGAGTCTAACCTCCAATCTGACTTCGAGAAAGGCGTCACAGTCGAATTCTGGCTCAAGAAGCCGGAGTTTAAAGACCCGGGCCTAGCTGACCAGCTAGGTAACGAGGTTGTTTTTGATTTGTGGACATCTGGCTCGCTTACTGGGTCGTCAGATTACGGAAGAATCACAGTAGAGTTATCGCCCGACGGCTCATCCCCGCTTCAGCTAACTGTTCAATCTGGTGGTGTCGGCTTCCAGAGACAACTTATCGGACAAGATTTATCAACCACAACGATGGCAACATGGAATCACTACTCTATTGTATTGTTTAACTCCGGCTCTGATTTCATACAAAAGCTTTATGTTAACGGTGGACTAAATGATACAAACACCACAGCAGGTCTTTCGGTAGGTGAACTTAAGCAGTCAGGACTTCATGGTCGATTAGGAGCCCTTCTAACAGCGCCAGCTAGCGCCTCTATCGGCAGCGAGCATCTTCTTGCTGGAGGAGCGAAGCTTTCGGCTTCGATGGACGAGTTCAGATTTTGGAAAACTGCTCGCAACGGTCAAGAGATCGGTAGAAACTGGCTATCGCAGGTCCGCGGAGGAACAAATACAGACATAGCCAACACTACTTTAGGGGTTTATTATAAGTTTAATGAAGGGATAGTTGGCGAATCATCGACTGATAGTACTGTTCTAGATTACTCCGGAAGACTCTCGAACGGAATTTGGACAGGATATGCCCAAGCAGGACGTTCCACAGGTTCTGCAATCTTAGAGGCGTCAGCATCAATTAAAGAGTACGCTGATCCGGTCATTTATAGTGCCCATCCTTCCGTGTCGACCCTTAAGTCGGAACTGATCGCTAGCGGCTCTGAGCACGATAATGGTAACAGTGGCATGTTCTTATACAACACGCCTAGCTGGATCCTCGAAGAACACGAGAACCAGAATAATAACAATCTCTCTTACATTACTCACATAATGGGATCTTATTTCGATAAGATCTATCTTCTATCCCAAGCACTCCCGTCCTTAAAAAGCCCCAGCTACACTAGCTCGTCGGCAAAGCCAGTCCCTTTTGCGCAGCATTTACCACAATCCCTAGGGCTCACAACGCCAGAGTTGTTTGTAGACGCCACAGTTTTAGAAAAAATAATGAACAGAACGGAGACTGATGTATTTGAAAACGATCTCTCCGATACAAAAAACCTGATTTATTTGAACCTCTATAACAATTTAGCTAACATTTATAAAGCGAAAGGAACGGAGAAGTCACTAAGAAACGTCTTGAGGTGTTTCAATGTTGATGAGAAGATCGTAAAAGTCAACACTTATTTAAATAATGCGCCATATAATCTCGAGACGAAATACGAGCAAGTAACCGAAAACAGAAAATACGCAAATTTTGACAAGGAATCAAACCGATCGGCGGTGATCTATCAAAGTGTATCAGCTTCAGCCTTAACGGATAATCTTCGTGGATTTATAGGAACCGCGTCCGGCGGAACATACGAAAGAGAATACGGACTAACAGTTGAAGCAGAAGTAAGGTTCCCCTATTGGAACAATGAATCATATGTGGTAGCCCCCCGCGACTATACGACAGTTTCTCTTTTCGGACTCCGACGACCGGCTGATACTGTAACCTCCCTTTCCGGCTCAGACACATCAGTGCACACTGCAGATAACTGTAACTTTAGTGTTCGTGCTGAGAAAATAGCCAACTCCTCAAAGGATGCATACTTTACTCTTTCTTCAAGTGTTGCTGGCTTTCCCACACTGACTAGTAGTGTATTCCCAAATGTTTATGATAATAATACTTGGAACTTCTCAGTTAGACTAGAATCCGATGTAGACGCCCCTACCCACGCACTGAGTAGCTCCGCTATTGGAGAGTACAGCGTTATTTTTGAAGGTAAAAGTGTCAACACAGGACTTTTAGAGAATAGCTTTGTTCTATCGGGCTCGTTAGCGACAACCGAAGGTAACAACTTCTTAGCCTCAAACAAGAGGGCATACATTGGAGCCGAACGTACCAACATTACAGGTGCTATCGAAAACTACTCAGATGTTCTGATTGGGTCTGCGAAGTACTGGGCAAAAAGTCTTACTGACGCATCCATAAAACAGCATGCTTATGACAAAGAGAATTACGGTATTAAAAGCCGTAACAAAAATGTTTCGCCAATCGACTCTGACAACGCCGGCGCCGATGTTGTTAATGAGTCGACTCTGGCTCTGAACTGGGTATTTAATCAAGTAACAGCTTCAAATGTTTCGGGACTTTTTGCGCTTTCTGATAATAGCTCTGGCTCCTATTCAATGCGCACCGACTATGGCGCCATGGGAACAATCACAGGCTACCAACACACAGGCTTGGGTTATGGATTCGCTGCAAGTGATTCAAATGCTGTTTCAAAACAAATAACAAATGCTTACAAATTTATAAGCCCCGAACGTGCCACTAGTGCCGACGCAATTAGAATTCTACAAGAAAAAGAGAAAATCTTCGGAACCACATCTACCATTCCAAATTATGTATATACTGTAGAAAAGAGCCTCTACCGAGCAATCTCAGAAGAGATGCTAGATTTCATGGCAGGCGCCGTAGACTTCAATGAACTGATTGGTGCACCCGTTAACAGATATAGGAAGGATTACAAAGCTCTCGGCAAACTCAGAGAAACCTTTTTCAGAAGAGTCACAGAAACTAGTCAGGTTGAAAAGTTCGTTGAATATTATAAATGGTTCGACGACGCTATCTCACATGTTATAGAACAATTGGCGCCCGTATCATCGGATTTCATTTCTGATGTATTAGATGTTGTCGAGGGACATGTATTCGAAAGAAATAAATACCAAACTCAATACCCAACCCTAGAGACAAAGGTTCCAGATCCTACTACGAACATCGTAACATTTGGAGATTCGGACTTCTCTATGGGGACCACGACACTAGCACAATCTCCACGCCCGACAAACAAGCATATAGAATTCTGGAAGACACGAGCTATAAGAAGCTCCGAAGAAATTACCTCCGGAGACTCAACAATTGACTCTCAGAGAGAGACCTTTAGAAAAATAATCAATTCCGCTCCACGATTTGAAACCCCAAAGGAACAAGTAGTAGATGGCTCAGGCAACAGATACAGCCCAAATGAATACGCTAAGAGAAACTTTCAAAAGTTGTATAAGCTAAAACAGCCTGAAATAAAAAATCTGAACTTTAGAGCCGGCGTAAACTTTGAAACTCCTAGAAACATTCATCTTACTTATAACTCCCTGTATCCATTCGGCCCGGTAAACACCGGTGACGATACTTTCATCCCCTTGAATGTGTTGCTTGGGCTAACAGATGATCTGGTTTCTATGCAAGACTTCTTAGACGACAGAGAGATCCGAGGCAAAGTCAAGAGAACAATCAAAATCCAATCCGGAAGAGACTGGGAAAAAGGAATAGGATACCACAACCTGAAATCGAATACAGTATTCCCCTTTAACATAATGAGTTCCTCGGTAAATACTGGATTTAACAAGGAAGTTATCCAGGCTGTTGGCGCCGACGTTGAAATCACAAACCTACACAATGATGTGTATGGAAACGACATGGAGAAGCCCCTGCAGGGACCGTTTACTGAAAAGTATGTTGGTGGACATCAATCCCGACATGTTGGACTAAACACAGGTACTGATAACAATCAAACCAGACCCGAGGCTTGGAAATTAGTAATCGGAGAATGTGCAGACCAAGGACCCGGGTCGATAGGTATGACGTCTGTCACTTATCCTTATCCCGACATTGGTTCAGAGCCGTCAGCATCAACCGGACAGATTCAGCTCACTTCTAATGTTACATCTGGCGACTATGTTGAGATTAGTGATGGCGAAAGCGCTTATAAATTTGAAGTACCATTCGAAAATGAGAAGTCCGTATTGTTTAAAAATGTAAACAGTTCGTACGTAGCAGTCTCAGGAGACCGCAGCGCTAGTTTTGGACTACCCGCTGACCATCCCCTAGATAACTACTTTTTGGAAGAAGCAACATTCAGCGCGTGGATCTCAGCCAGCGCCACAACAGATAGTGGATATATCTTTGCCATAGGCATGCCAAACTCTGCGATAGACCTTACAGTACGGTCAGACAACACTCTGAGATTAACTCAAATGTGGTATGATGGGGATGAATCTCCCACAGTTAATGTAAATGCAACTTGGGAAACAGACAGTGCAGTTATTACAGATGGGAAATGGCATCATGTAGCTGTAACCTATGACGCTACCCTCACTGGCAGCCAGGATCCTAAGTTCTTTGTTGATGGTGTATTAAAGGATTCTAGTGTAGGCACCCCGCCACCTACTGATGCAAGTTCTTCACTTCAAATACGTCGAAAAGTTGAGGGCACACTAACTGGATGTGGCGCCTGTAGAAACATCACAGCAATCGGCGGCTACAACCACAACGTAGCATTCAGCGGTTCAATTGATGAGATGTCGGTTTGGCAGTTGAGCATGAGTGCTGAACAGATAAGTGAGATTTATGCAACAGGCTCGGTAAAAAACTTGTTCGAGCACTCCACATACATTGCAGACAACGCCAACTTGTATTCTTGGTGGCGTATGGGAGACGACGCTAACGATGCCGTCGATGGCCTTGGTTCCTACTCGTTAGGAGTTAACTCGATAGTTGATCAGACCGGCCGAGCTAACGGAAACCCGGGTTCCGAGCAGTCCCTTTCCACTAGTGTTATAACAGCTTCCGCACCCACTGGCTATGCATGGACGAAAGGAGCCACTGTTGATGATTCCGCCGTGAACCTCTCAACAGCAATCAATAGTTCACCGGCTAATTTATCTTCAACACCCGACTCAGATGTTGTGGCGGTCTCAAATACCAAATACGGAGTACCAACTTCATCAAAGAAAATCGCCCGAGGAACACTAGGTAACGTTGCTATAACCAAATCAGGACCCATTGATTTAGAGGGAATGGCAGGAGGCTTGGATCCTGTAATTATTAATGCCAACACTCCTCGCGCAACATATTATCGAGAAGAGTTAGCCAAACGACCGGTAAACATAAGAAACATTTTACACACAACCGGCTCAACGATAATTGGAAACTACAATCATAACTACGATGTTGTAAGTACAGCCGGCGCCTTCTCAAATCCAAAAGCTTTTATCGAGAACACTCCCACACTTCCGGCAGTGGTTACCTCGCAAACCAACCTAAACCGCGCCGGAGCAGACCACTTTGAAGGCACAGAAACAGATCAGGTGGTCAACAACTATTTAACACTGAACAGGGACTCGGGAAGCCATTTCGATTATGGATTAGATTACGAGATTACAGACTTTGCGGAACATGTTAATAAATCAGTTATAATAAGTAGATTCTCTTCTCCCGGATCAAGAGAAACACTAGCACGCGGCACACAAAACTTTAGATCGGGTGAATATTCAGCCTATAACTCGTTACCATACCGTAACATGGGTGTTTTAAATGCAGGACAATCAAACGAAAGCCTAGCCGAAACTGGCTCAACAGGCTATACCGTATCAGACATACACAATCGTCCGTTTGGATTAAAGCAGCATCTCACTCGACATGCCGGACAATTCGGAAGAGACTCGATGATTGTAACAGGCACAACTGCTACCACAAATGGCCCCGGCGCAGAATACGATCAGCTCCCATCCTTTAGTAAAACAAACAGAAACCCGCGAACAAAAATAGCTATCAACGCTGCGGGAGATTATATAACCTCCAGCCACTATGATAACTACTACGTCAGTCGACAGATTCCTCGTTCAGATAGCCAATACAAGTGGATAGCAGACGCTCTGATAGACAATAACAACAACTTTGGATACTTGCCGGCAGATTACCTCGTTAGCTCGTCAGCGGGCTATACAGAGCCTTACACATTTATAAGCTCTAGTGAAGGTGAAGCTCAGTGGCCAACAGGTACTGTTGATTGGGGTTACCCTTCTTGGAAACAAGTTGATTATAACAATTCATTAACAAGAACCGAGAAAAAGAATAACACGATTTCAATCATCGACAATACTCAACCGCAAGGAACTAGCTCTTATACTTTATCTCCTGTTTCTTATCGAGGCAGACCAGCTAAAATAAACATTTCATTAGCAAATGGAAAGAGTACCACACTCGTTGCAACCGATAATAACTCCAGGATCTACTTTCAAGATAATGAGATGAATGATGCGACGGACATAAAGACAAAGATAAAGCAAGTTGTAACACCTTTCAAGAAGCTTATTGATGCGACAATAAAAAGCGAGACAAGCAAGCCAAATTGGATCTTGTATTCTCAAAACATCTTCCCCTCCGAGATAAATGAGTTTAAGTCTGATACTATAACTCGAACTGGCTACAGCAATGAATTCTGGAGTAGTACAATAGAAGAGAGAATTCTCGAGGGCAGTCAGAGGGACAACTCGTTTGGTATTCCACTAGATAACATAATGATGCCGGATTATTCTGGCGATGCATCGCCAACATACCCAACAGGCATGCAGTTAACACAATCATCGTGGCCACTGGACGCACCCGAGAACTTCCTGACTCGAACAGGAAGTAACCCATTTGTAAGAACCGCGGGCTCGTATCTGGATTGGAACTTCCTCCGCGGCACATCTGGCTCAGCCGCGGGGGAATTACAAAATAATTATGTATTAGCTGCCCTTAAACCGGCCAGTGTGCTCTTCATGAAAGGCTATGGTTTCTTATCCCCTGGCGCACTTTACTCCCGCAAACAAACCCTAAGTTCTCCGAATTCGGTAGTATCTCCAGTAGGAATCACTCTTCCTGCAACAGGATCCCGGACTAGCTCATTCGATGTTGATGAACAGATCGATGCATATGCCGGTGAAGCCATGTGGGACGCACCAACTTACGCTGGTTATAGCCAGCGTTCAGGCTCAACCACAACGTTCGTCTCACACAGTTCCGAGCCATGGTTTACTGAGTATAGTAAGTTTAAAGAAGATTTAAGCCTTAAGGCGAGGGATTTCTCTATAGTACCTGAGTTTAGAATTAGTAAGCACGTTTCTGATTTTAAGGAAAAAGGGATTATACCACAAGACAAGACTGACTATTTTGAGATCCCGGGTACTGGTATCGATAGTTCAAATAGTGATAGTTTCTATTTGGACTATTCTAACTCCGAGTTCCTAAAGGATTTCCTAAAAGTTAAGTCTGACTCGCTCATGGACGCTAAAGAAATAAGACTTTCCTGCGAGGCAGCAATCAGATTTAATCCATACAAGGGATTCTACCCAGCGCAGCGCACCATCGACATGGTATCGCAATGGTCTAGTTCGTACGCTGATTCCCTTTCGGCACGAATAGTCCCGCGAACCCTGACATCACCAGCGGAAGCTTCCGGCTCGACAGGACAAGAGCTGCTGCAGCTTTATGGCGGCGCCATAAGACCTGTTATAGCACCTCTATTCGCTCCCGGAATCTTATACAACTCCATCAAAGCTGGTCTAGCGGTAGACTACCCAGTAATTACTGATTTTGACAAAGTTGTCAAATGGCCATTTGTATCTAGTTCTGTCGCTTCAGGGCTTGTTCATGATAACTCGTTTACTTACGCATTAACTATTGACCCCCGTGAATTGAAACAGTCCTCGCAGGATCCTAACGGATACGATGGCGGACCTATCTGGGACAAGAGGATTCCATTTGAAGCAATTATACGCCCGGAAATAGAGATGGGAAATCTCGCGTTATTGGACTTAGAATCAAACGCATCCTCATCATTAAGGGTTACTGCTAGCATGGGCTCCAAGCCATCAAACGGACTCTATAGCCTTATGGCTAGTAACTATTTTGCTGAGGTAGGCAACTTCTTCCTCAAAGATTCAGAGTATACGAAACTCGAGTCCGCACCAATTTCTGATAAGCTGACCTTTAAATCTGGAAGTACATTCGCCGCCAGAATAAAATTAAGGAGATCCACCACCGGACTAAGAGATTATAGCAATGAGATCGATTCAAACGGACTCACATATATAGACAGTTTTAGAGATACTTTCTATAGACCCAACGGCGGAATTAGTACTTATAAATCTGGTTCTCTACTTAACGAAATACTGATGCCCTCTGGTGCTTATTTCCCTTTGCCTCAAGATCCTCGGTTCACAAGCGGGCCTCACGACGCGCCAACGGCTGGCGAAAGAACTGCCAACGGCGCCAACAGATTTAGGGAAACCTTCACAATGTATAGCAGACCATCGGCTTTTGGTCCCCCCGTCGCATCCTCTCGTGTTATCGGTCCAAATCCCTCGGATCCTGATTCAACGTTAGTAGCAGGGATCATCGCCGGCCGCGCGGAAGAAGCAAATGAACGCCCACCCGATTCTTTTAATGGCTACAACTGGAGTTTTACTCCTCCTTATTATGATGGCGAATCTTGGGCGGATATTATTTTCCGTCCCGAGGCAGATAAGACTTACTCTGTTGAAGAGATCTTAGCAAATGTAGACATCTGTTACTGGCGCTATGATGGCGGCGGACATGGACGCCGAGGAAAAGCAGGAACTATTTCCACAACATCTGTAGAAACCGATTGTATCGGCACAGCCAAATTAGGATTTACTGGCTCTTATGCATCTGCCTCATATTCCGGCTCATACATTGGCGCCCAAGGCGGCATCTATGACGCCGACACGATTAATCAAAATGCAATGCAGATCTCGGCTAGTATTAATCTTCTAGGGTTTGAGAAAGTTCAATCTACAGAAAAAGATAAGTTTGGCGATGTAATAGCCACGAAGAATACAACAGCCGGCACAAGATGGGTTATCCAGCCGAAGTTTGAGACCCCCCATTTAAACTTTAATGAAGCGTACGAACAAGCACAAGTACCAGTTTACGGCTCAGCGTCAGTACCGATCGGCATGTGGCATCAGTTCGGTAAAATCCCGACAGACCTAAATACAGGAATCTTCTTGGAGATTGACGACATCCCAGAACAATGGCAAAAATACCACTACGACATGTATAAGTCAGACAGTATTTATAATAACTTTAACGCCGCCGGCTTCGGCGCCCAAGGGTCCTTTAAAAGCCTCTCAGACATCTTTGGCTTTAAGACACAAGCTAGACGAACTCGTCTAGGCGAAATCAGAGAGAAACAGGTTTTAAAAGAAGCTATTGTGGCAGTTCCTTATGTATTAGAGAATGTCACTTCTAGAGGAGCAGGACAGAAAGAGAGCACTCGCCAAGTCAAGAAATTTGTTAGCATCCCCAAGGACAGGTATATAGCCGCAACAAAAGAGATGAGCAACACAGCGATTGGTGACTCATCTGATGCTGCGGGTGCTTCAATCCGTGCGCTCGTTAATAAAATGGACGATTATGTCTTACCACCTCAGTTTGATTTCTTAAATAATAAAGAGATAGACCCTATGGTTATGTACATGTTTGAGTTCAAATATGCACTAGACAAAGACGACCTATCATACATTTGGCAGAACTTGGCACCCCGAGATTATAAGAAATTATCTTTTCAAAAATCTTCAGTAGCTCATGAATTAATGGACACAGAGCTTTTGTCTGAGTCTAACATAATGGATAATCCAAATCTTCGTTGGATGATTTTCAAGGTCAAGCAAAGATCACAATCTTCTTATGAAGATTCTGTTGTCCCACAAGCAGGACAGGCACCAAAAGATAAGTTCCTACAAACTTCCGGTGAATCTAATTATAAAGTCGAATACAACTGGCCTTATGATTATGTGTCATTTGTAGAGATGGTTAAAATAGATGCAGAGGTATTGTTTAAGCCGTCTGGAAAAACAAGCAAGGATGAATAAGGGTGGCAAAGTTTCTAAATAAAAAAGAACAAGTTATTGATTTCAAACTTACTAACTATGGTCACTATTTGTTGTCTGTGGGTGAGCTTAAGCCGACTTATTATGCGTTTTATGATGATAACGTACTCTATGATAAGCATTATACCGGGGTATCCGGCTCCCATGGGCTAATTGGGACAGCTAGCCAAAACAGTGTAAGAGAGAGAATCAAGGACGAGACACAATATCTTGAAGGACTGACCATCTTCAATAATTTGGATTATTCGCTACAGAAATCTTCCGCATCCGCCGGCGACGATTATTATGAAGCTAACAAAACCGCGACACTGAACACACCTAACGCAGAAAACTATCGATTCAACTCCATGATCGGAGACGCTCATTTAGACGGAGATACCCAGAACGCTCCAGCTTGGAAAATAGTGACGCTTGAGGGAGAAATAAGTTCCTCAACAAACATTGATGAAGTAAACCAAATTAGAATTCCTCAAATAAACATTGATGTAAACTATTCTCTTGAGGTAAAGCCGGCTAAGATCGAACTCGACTTTGAAGGACCAGCTAGTTCTGGAGACAGGATGTTTGGTTTTCCTAACAATGAGATGATTCAACTCGTGATGAGAGATCCTCTTATTTACGGAGAAGAGGTGAATACTCAGCTGTTTAGTGAAAATTTTGAGATTGAAGTGTTTGAAGTAGTTGATACCGTCACACCAAACACTTTCAATAGAAAACGTTTTATTAAAGAGGAAGATGATGTTGTTGATGGGCTATTAGTCCCGAGAAAAAACAAAATAAGACCAATCTTAACGACCGACATGTCGGACTATTATTTTAATGTTTTTGTGGATCACGAGATAGACGAGGCGACTGCATGCAGAGGAGCAGAAGTGTTTAATAAGGATTCTTATTATGTGGATTTAGACTTCGATTGCGACCAAGTTACAACGGATACGCCAGTTAATGTAGACATTTACGGAAGAGTTACGGAGCCAGAGATATGCCTGGATTAAATAAGTTTATAGAGAAAAC
>Ga0080013_1002367_pt1 | contig 22265 bp, 15 predicted proteins | sample ETNvirenome_6_85_FD_69236 | JGI IMG/M metagenome (GOLD analysis project Ga0080013, IMG submission 69236) | Marine viral communities from the Pacific Ocean - ETNP_6_85 (SPADES assembly) (version 2) | ecosystem: Environmental > Aquatic > Marine > Oceanic | place: Pacific Ocean | collected 2013-06-19 | reverse complement strand
ATAGATACCGTGATGAAGATCATGGAGGCGTTCTTTGGACACAGCTATTGTTGGGAAGACCATGTCGATTTTTCATATGAAAGAGAAGGTCAAGATGTTAGGTATGCTTTGAACGATGATAAGCTGCGCGCCCTTGGTTGGAAGCCAGAGCACATCTTCGACGAAGAGATTAACTCCACCGTACAATACTATAAGGAGAACTTCATATGGTAATGCATAAGACTGTGCTTGTTACAGGTGGTAGTGGCTTTGTTGGACGCAGATTGGCGCTACAACAACCCTATTGGACATATCTCTCTTCAAAAGATTGTGATTTGACCGATTCTAAGCAAGTTAGAGAAGTATATGGCGATTTGAAGCCTGACGCAGTTCTCCATTTGGCGGCCAGAGTCGGCGGGATAAAAGATAATATAGAGAATCAAGCCGACTTCTACCACATTAACACGCTGATGAATACAAATGTGATTCACGAGGCCTATAAAGCAGGAATCGATCGGGTCCTATCTACTTTGAGTACGTGCGCCTACCCCGAAAATATACACTATTTCCCCTTTGCGGAGGATTCTTTTTATGCTGGTCCCCCTACTAAAACTAACTTTTCTTATGGTATGACCAAAAGAATGTTACATGTGGCGTCCTGCGCCTATAGAAATCAATACGGTTTAAACTATTCTACATTTTGTCCTTCTAATATCTACGGCCCCGGAGACCATTTTGGTGCCGAAGCCTCCCACTTTGTAGCGGCTCTAATACACAAGGTTCAAAAAGCCAAAAGTGGAGAAACAATAGAACTTTGGGGCTCAGGTCTTCCCTTAAGGCAACAACTCTACGTGGATGATTTGTGCAAGATAATACCTCTTCTATTACAGAATCACAATAGTGATATGCCCATAATTGTAGCACCTCCTGAAAACCTTTCGATTCTGGAACTAACGAGAACTTTGACTAAACAAGTTGATAAAAATGTGAGATTATCATTTAATGGGAAGATGGACGGACAGTTCCGCAAAGATGGCTCAAACCAACAACTCATGGGGCTCTTGGGTCCCTTCGAATTCACCTCGTTTGAGGAAGGAATAATGAAAACATATAAATGGTATACGGAGAACCAATAACATGAATAAAAAACAAAAAACAGCTTTAGTGACAGGGGTGACTGGACAGGACGGCTCCTATCTAGTAGATCTTTTGCTTGGCAAAGGCTACAATGTTGTTGCACTGAAGCGCCGAACGTCTCTTATTAGTACTGATCGCATTGATCACATTTTCGATGATCCCGAAAAGATTGTAAACTTTTCGCTTGTATATGGAAATATGATTGATTCTGGGAATCTTCACCGGATTCTCATGGAGTTTCAGCCCGACGAAATCTATAATTTAGCCGCCCAATCACATGTAAGGGTATCATTTGATACTCCGGAAGAAACAGCAGAGATTGTAGGTATGGGCACTTTGCGATTGCTTGAAGCAGTTAGAAATGTTTGCCCTAAAGCTCGGGTATATCAAGCGTCATCTTCGGAAATGTTTGGAGATAATCCCGAGAACCCTCAATCAGAAACAACACGTCTGATGCCGGCCAGTCCCTATGCCTGCTCAAAAGTTTTTGCACACAACCTGTGTCGTAACTATCGAGAAGGTTATGGTATACATATCTCCAGTGGGATTCTTTTTAATCACGAATCACCTCGCCGCGGCGAAACATTTGTGACTCGCAAAATCACCAAAGCCGCAGCAAACATTCGACTCGGCCGCCAAGAAAAACTGTTTCTAGGTAATCTTGAAGCCAAGCGAGACTGGGGCTTTGCTGGTGATTATGTGGAAGCCATGTGGCTAATGCTACAACAAGATGAACCAGATGATTACGTTATTGCTACGGGAGAAACACACACAGTGAAAGAGTTCTTACATGAGGTATTTGATTATGCCGGCCTAGACGTTAATAAATATGTCGAGATAGATGAAAGACTTTTTCGACCACATGAGGTGCCCCTTCTGTTGGGTGATCCCACCAAAGCAAAAGAAAAGCTTGGATGGGAGCCACGGATTAGATTCAAGGAGTTGGCCCATATGATGTATGACGAGGATCTTAAAACCATTGCAAAGTGAATCGACACCCATTGAAGTCGGTCGCCTCGTTAAATGGTGGACTCGTTATGACGATGACCTAGTTCGGGATGCCGGCACTGGTCTTATCGTAAATGTCAAAGAAAGAGAATATCACGCCGTGACTGCAGATAAGATCATAAAGTATAAAAACTTTGACGTATACAGATTCAAAATTAATGATATAATGTCTATAAATCAACGAGATATAGAATTTTTAAAGGAGTAAAAATGCAGTTATCAAGTCAAGCACTCGGCGCCATCATGATGGCACTTCAGGAATCGTTGCTAAACGAGTTGGATATCGTACCGATTTTAAGCGGTTTTGAGCTGACGTCAACAGACGCCGGCCTCGTAGTGACGAACCCACCTACAGTCCGATTTAGTGATGAATCCGAAATCACTACCGCCGATTTAGAAAAACTAGTGGCCCGGTAATGCCCATCTTTGCTTATCATTGTGAAAGCTGTGATGAAATTACCAAAGTTATGCATCTTATTGGAGAGGAGCCATCGGTGTGTCCCAAATGTGACACTCCTGACACTCTGATAAAGCTGCTTAACAAACCTTTTGTTAGAAAAAGCAAAGGTGTAGCGTCCCCCCAAACGGGAGAATTAACTAAGAAATTCATTGAAGAGAATAGAAAAGTCTTAGAACAACAAAAGAAAGAAATAAAGGAAAAAAAGCATGACGACTCTTAGCATAATCCTTTTAGTAATACTTTTGTTGTCGGTCGCACTTAATATTGGTCTAGTATATTATGTTCGTACTGCGATAATTCGCCTCCTAAGTATTTCAGAAGAAATGTATGATTTCAAGGAAATGGTAGATTCGTTTGCCACACACATTGAAAACGTATATGAACTAGAAATGTTTTATGGTGATGAGACGCTAGGTGCTCTTATGGAGCACGCCCGGTCTTTCAACGAACAGTTGGAGACTTTTGAATATATTTACGGATTAATAGAGGAAGATGCAGAAACAGAAACCGACAGCGCCGAAGAAGAAGCGCCGTAAGAAAAATCATTATTTTACCAAAGATCACGAAAATGCGATCATTCGGTATTGTCAAGTAACTTGTGTGCGAGAACGAACCGATCTTTATGTTAAGTGGATAGAACCCGCGTTCAATGAGATGGTAGATAAGATTGTTTTTACATATAAATTTACTAACTTGCCCAACATAGATTCTCTTAGAGATGAATGTAAGATCTGGCTCATGACAATCTTGGACAAGTATGACCCCAGCAAAGGCTCAAAGGCCTTTTCTTACTTTAGTGTTATTACCAAAAACTGGTTTATTCACAAGGTAAAAAGACAGCAGCGAAAGAATAGAACAGAGGTCAACTTTGACAATTTGGCCAAGAACTATGAAGAGAAATATTTATCCACCGATGAATCATATCTTACCGAGAGAGAAGAAAATGAGTTTTGGGAACTCTTTTATAAAGAATTAAAATCATGGGACACCGCCCAGATGAAAGACAATGATCTCAAAGTTTATCAGGCGATTTGTGTTCTTTTTGATTCCAAAGACGACATTCAAATTTTTAACAAGAAGGCTATTTATTTATACCTTCGCGAGATCACCGGTTTAAACACCAAACAAATTGTGAACTCTCTCAAGAAGTTTAAGAAGAAGTATTACTACTTCACCCAAAACTGGAATAATGGCGCCCTATGAGTAAAAACGATCTGGATTCATTGATTAATGAGGCCTTGGATAACATCCGAGGTGACCGCAAAGCTGCGCGTGAGTTTCTAAATGAAATAGCGAACTGTATTGTTGCTGCCCCAGATCAAAACAAGTACTTGAGCCCCGTTGCAGCCAAACACATAGAAACTCTACAACGTTCTAATGAGCAGTTGGTGAAGATTATTTCTATTCAAAAGAAAGATCAAGAAAAATCTTTTGAACTTAGTGAAGAAGATAAAGATAGCATATTTAATCTTATTCAGGGGGAACCGGCCGATGGCTAAAGATCTGATATCCTTTGCTGATATGATGAGCGGCTTGGGAGGCATTGATACTATGGCCTCCATGGTTCGTAAAGCCGCGGCACCCAGCGATAAGTTTGTTGGGAAGAATACCTTCAAGGCACGTGTTTTACGCCGTGTGGGAGCTACAGGCATGGATCCGAAAGACATGCAAAATATGACAGGTATTGAGGCAGGAAATGCAAACCGTCTCCAAGGTGGAGGCTATCTGGGCTATTATGTAATGATATTGGAAGACTCTCCACATTCATTTTTGCCTGCTCCCTCGGGTCAAGGAGATGCGTCAACTGGTGACATAGGTGACAATCAGCTTTTACAGTCTATGTACACGACCGCACTATACTCGGGCCGGCCTTTAAAGCCCGGCGACGAAGTACTTATTCGTCTAGAGAAAAAAGATTTTTCATATGATACTGACCTAGCCTATATTGTGGATGTCGTGGGTTCAAACACCGCAGCTGCAAGAAAACAGCAACGCGGCGCCACTCGACCTTCCAGGGCTTATGAAGGATCAGCCGCACAACCAGCGTCTATTCCAGTACCCCCTCCAACACCCCCGGTCAGTGCCCCAGCAGCCGTTAACGCGCCCACTGCTACTAACCCTAGACTTGTGTATTTTTATCCGGGTATGCGCTATGGTACCCAATCTTTTGTTCAGAAGAAAATAGATAGCATGAACATTCCAAGCGACGTCATCATAATTGTGGGAGCCAGCTTTGCAACCCCCTTCAGCAATCTACAGGCCGATGCAGAAAAAGCTCTCGCTGGCAGAACTCCGAGTGACATTAAATTGGGTGGTTGGTCGGGCGGAGGCCGCGGAGTCGCGGCCGCTCTTGGTTCGGGAACGGCCTTTAGTACTGTTATATATGCAGATCCAGAGCCTCATACCTTGTTAGGTAAATCACATGCTAATGCAAAAATGTATTACCGCCCTGAAAACTGGGGGAGCGCTTCTATTAGAAATAAGCTCACTCAGCTTGCTGGCGAGATGGGCCCCAAAGCACAGCTTGTTACAGAATCTCATGATGAAATCCTTGTCAAAGCATTAAAAGAGTTGATATCATGAATACTATTTTTAACGAAATATTAAGGGGAGAGAACAATGTCTAAAGATCTAATATCTTTTGCCGATTTGATGAGTGGTACCGGCGGTATTGATACATTGGCATCGGCAATTAGAAAAGCTGCAGCTCCAAGCGATAAGTTTGTTGGCAAAAACACTTTTAAAGCCCGCGTTCTTCGACAGCTCGGCCGAGAAGGCGCAGACCTAAATCCAAAAGACATACAAAATATGAACGGAGTTGAGGCAGGCACAGAAAATCGATTCACGGGCGGTGGTTATAGAGGTTACTATGTGATGATTTTGGAAGATTCACCACATTCGTTCTTACCTAACCCATGCGCTCAAGGAGACGCCCCAAAAGTGGCTGATAATCAACTTCTACAATCTATGTATACGACCGCATTATACTCGGGCGATACGCTGCACCCCGGCGACGAAGTTATGATCCGAATGGAAAAGAAAGGATTTTCCTATGATACGGATATAGCTTATATTGTCGAGCGCATCGGCTCCAATCAGGTTCAGGCGTCCAAAGAAATGGCTGGTTGTGTAGCCCCAAGCACCGCCTTTCAAGGTTCGACCACTTCACCTTCACCATCACCAACCCATCTCGGCGCGCCACCACCAAGCAAAGATCCGGGCGGCTGTCCGTGGTCCAACGGGAGGCGAATCCGTAAAGTCATATGGAAAGCAGGAGCGGCCGGATACAAAAAGTATGACCAATGGGACGGCAAGGAAATAAGGAACGGTTCTTTAGAACAAACCGGAATGCTTGTAACCAATGCCAGACACAATATAAAGGGCTTGGTGCCGCCGGCCATGGATGATTTTTTAAGATTAGCCGCAGCATTTGAAGCTAAGTTCAATGGCCAAAAACTAATGGTGCGTCAAGGCTATCGTGATTACGCAGGACAGGTTAACCAGCGCCTCAAACGAAATTTCTATAACAAATGCGGCTCAACCCCGGCCGGCAAACAAAGCAGCAAGAACGCAGCCGGGCAAGAGATCGGCTTAGCGGCCGACCCGGGAACTTCCATGCATGGCTGGGGCGCGGGCATTGATCTCAATACGCGGGCATGGACCCCGCGGGCATCCACCAATTCGGAGGAATTTAAATGGTTAAACAAATTTTCCAAAAACTACAATTTCGTGTTCAACGTTCAACGCGAAGCTTGGCACCTTGAGTGGGTACTGTTCGGTTCCATCGTGCAAGGTCTCCCGACGGCTGTATCCACCACCAGATGGACGGGCGATGCGGTACTCGACGACCCAGGCTATCAGAAGATAACACTAACTTAAAGAACAAGAGGAATTTATGCCAACTAAAATATATGATAATCAAAACAAGAAAGATAAAACACTCACAGCCCAACAAAGAGTAGACGCAGGTCAAATACCTCAGTATGCCGAAAACGGAATTTTTCATACTCCCATTTCGGCCCAAAGCGTTCATTTCAAGGCGTGTCCGGACGAGTACATCATCCAAAATGAGGGGGCTTATATAGTTTTAGGCAAAGATCGTCCCGACACCTGTGCTTCTGGCTACGGGGCGATGGGTTCAAACCGAGCAAACTCTATTGATTTAGTCGTCGGCCGCATGTCTAATGCCAAAAAAGGTGAGGGCCCTCCGGGCCAAGAAGACGGAAACGCATTTGTTGACAACTCTATGTTCGCCGACGCTGCAAGAGTCCTGATATCTCAATTAACTGACGTTGATAAACACTTTGGTCTAGCTGCAGGCTTTACTGGTCCATCCATAGCCCGGGCAAGCGTTGCTGCAAAAGCCGATACTATTCGCTTGATTGGGCGTGAAGGTGTTAACATTGTCACCGGAGAGGCTTTGGATCCTGACGGTTACGGTTTAACCGGAGAAACGAACTCTATGGGTGGAAAAATCATGGTTCGTGCGCCCCAAATCAACTTGATTGCTGGCAACCATACAGGTACTTATATTACTTATGGGGGTATTTATCATCCCCTCGAAACAATTCGAAACTTACAGCCGGCCGTCAGGGGTGAGTTATTGCGCGATGCACTTCTTGAAATAACCGATTGTATGGAAGATATCTTTGCCACGATAGTGGTAATGCAAATAGCGGGAATAATCCACAATATGATTAATGGATTCTTGTTTCCTTTCACTTCATGGCCGGCGTCGCTCGGTAATGCCGCATCGTACGCAGCTAATCTGTTGGAGTGGGGCTTAAATACACAGTATCAAGCAAGAGTCAATTTGAACTTTATACAGTTTAACTATATGAACGTGGCCGGATACAAATACATTTGCAGTCGGAACGTAAATATTACTTAGGATTTTAACATGGCAGAATACACAAAAGCATCAAAAGATTTAACGATGATTCCATCGCCGGAGCTTGAACCTCCGGATGGCCAGTCACCATATTTACCATTCCAAGATAAAAACGGTGATGGTATGCCAGACGTTTGTGATGACGTCACTCCTCCGGTAGAGCTTTGCAAAAGCTGTATTCCTAATCCATATTCTATTGTCTCTAACTGGCGAGATATGATATCGGGCGTTCCACGAATAAACGAAAAGAACTGTATGTATGAAGTGCAGCTCAACACCGGCAGAACAACAACTGGCTATGAAGAGGGAATGACCGATGATGAGGCGGATGCTGCTCTGCAAGAGATCTGGAAGTTCCACGCACCCGGTGTGATTCAGCAGATGTTGGAATATCTTCAAAAAGATGACTCCCAAGATAGTATTGATCAAATCCTTAAAGTTATTCAATATACTGATTTTCACTTAGAACCGCGCGCCGGCTCGCGCCTTAAGCTGCTGTATTCTGTTGACTATGATGATGTATTATCGCTACCCGATTTAGAAAACGATGATGACGCGGCCGAAGAAGAACCAATTGACAAGACCGATATTAAGGTTTCAGTTAACGCTTCACAACTCAATGTCACCGCACTTAAGCTCCGGAAAGGTCTGGATTTATATTACAGATACCTAAAAGTATATAGAGCCACTGAAGGTGGTAACTTAAGATTCACGGATGGTAACACAATTTTTAATCTTGGAGAATATGGTGATGATGGGTTTTTTGGGTCTGGTGTTATGGCAGACCTTTTTGACGAGCTAGACTCGTGGCTTGATGCCCGCGGATTCACCCTTAACGTAAGTTTTTGGGATTTCTTTAGTTCAGATACTATGATCACTAAATTGGATTGTGTTTTCACTTATGATTACAAAATCAAAAAGATGAAAGTGTTCACTGCAGGCTGCTTAGATAGACCGGCCAGAGTATATGGTAAAGATCGTTTGGCATCTTTACGCCGTCGTCCAGCATGGCGAGACAAAACCGCTGTGGGATATTTTGCAAATCAAAATGATATGGTTACTGATTTGGGCGCCCGGCTGCCAGTACCATGGATCGAGTTTATTACCAAATATACTTATCCCGAAGTCTATGACTATAAACCCGAAGGCCCCCTTGGCCAACCAAGCGCCACTGACTGTATAGCGGCTAATCTCGAAAACGAGTTCAAAGAACTTGGTCAAGACATTTTTGACGAAGTATTCAGTTTGGGCGATGCTATTGCCAAGGCCTTCCACGATAAGTTGTGCCGCTCCAACCCGGACGAGGTTGACAAAGATTTTGGGGAAATGGGTATTAATGCTGCAGCAACCTTTGCAGACGCATTCAATATGGAAACTATGGCAGAGTTCCAATCATTCTATACAGTGTCTGAGAAGGATCCTATCTTCGTTAACATGTGCAAGAAGGTGTTGGTTGGTAAAGGCTTCGGCCCGGGCGCCCTGTTGGGTTGTGGCGGCGGCCTAGGAATGGCTGATCTGGATAGATTATACCGATTTGGCTTGGGTCCCCTCAAAGACTGTGGATTATTTGACCTACTATTTGAAGCGATGGAATGCTTATTTAAGGGACTCTCTTTGTCGGAAGCGCTTGGTCGTATCGTTTTGGCTGCGCTCAAAGCCATGGGGGTCGAGGACTTTGGGAAATTGTTTGTTGGCCTTCCCGCCGATAAGCAGAGAGAGCTTGACGCCCTAGTGAAAAAGAATCTAGCTTCCGGAAAAAGCTTCGGATCGCTTGGGGATGACTCATCACCGCGCACCGAAGATGCTCCTTTCTGGGGGGGTTACAATTTGAAGAAGCCTTGGGAAGATGAAGAATATATGGCTCACCAAAAAGCTCTAGAGCGCCCAGGCCCACATGGTAGTAAGACATCAGCAAAAAATCCCTCAATTCTTGGATATGACCCCACTCAAGAAAAACGAACCTTGTCGGCAATGTTGGCCGGCCCCTCTGATCAGCAGAAGGGAGAGCTGAATCCTAATATAATTATGGAAGCGTACTTATTGGGCTTGATTGAGGTATATGAAGATAACTATCTCGCCCTGTTGGATCACTTGAGTAACTTCCCTGGGGCCCAGCTGATTTCTGCTGTTATTGCTCTTCTGGATTGTCCGACTCCCCCACTCTTTAATCCGGGCATCGACGATTTTATTAAGAGTCTAGGTCTCCCATTCTGTCGCGATCCCATGGACCTCGTAGCTATTCGCTTTGAGAACCCTTTTAGGGCTTGGCCTAAACTATCTGATATTTTATGGCTTCTGTTCAAGATTCTCAAATGTCTCCTTATTATGCTCATAATGAAAATTCTTCTTGCCATTTTAGGCAAGATATGCGAGATTATTGGGAATGCGATTTGTAAGGCTCTGGAAACGGTGGGTGCTGTCGTGGGATCATTACCGGAGATCATGTCTGGCCGAGAAGACTTATTCAGTGTTATAAGGGACACCATCTGCGGTCCTGGTGCATCAGACGAGCAGGTAGAAAACACGGTGGTTGCACTGGTAGACCAGCTTGGTGTGGGCGGCGCTGCGCTAGCTGACAGAGAAAAAGCAATTAGTTTCTTTGCTGACACCATGAATACGATGACCCGGGAAGAAGTTTTTGAGGCATTTATCTCTACGGACGGCCCTTCCAACACTGCTCTCGACTTAATGAATAATGTTATTGAGTTCGACTATCCCGAATATCGCGATGCATTCCCCACCAAATCTTCAATCGCAAGCTTTTACAGGAATGTTGGTGTCCTCATTCCAGCGGAGACTCGCAGTCAGCTACAATCCCTGTTAGAACAGTTCCCAGAAGAAACAGGAGAACCGGCAAACCCATCGATGTGTTCGACACCAGAAGAGCTAGAGTTGTTCAATCAGCAGAGATGCTCTATTTTGGAAGGCCGTATGTCTTCAGCGCAATGTGAAGCATTGAACGAGAGCGCTAAAAATCAACTTCTTGAGGATTTGGATGATGTTGCAAACGTTCTTAATAAAGGGGTTTCCAATATCGTCGAGGCAAATATGCCCCCCGTGTTCTCTGATCCCGGTTGCGATAATGGATTACTTCCATATCAGCCGGATGAAATTAAGCAAGTGGCGGGATTTGCTCTTGGTGGTCAAATGAAATCGATGGAAGCTACCTTCGCTGCTGACATGTTAGCCGATGGTGGTTTTAGTCTTTTCCGCAACCAAAAAGATTGGGGATTCCTCAATATGGTGCTTTCGGATACCTATGGCAATCCTTGGACCGTCCACCAAGATAAAACTGCCAATGGCGCAGAATGGGTTTCATATTATGGAGAACCAACCGGGGAAGAACCCTTCGGTCCACCATCTCCACCTGCCAGTCCGTGGAAAATTCCTATTTGGATTGTTGCACTTTTGGCATGGATTATCCTGTTTCCTCTGTTAGTTGTTATTTATATTATTGATCTGCTTTTCTTCGGCTCGCGCCGAGGAGCATATCCTCAATATGTAGGCGGTTGGCTGATGGGCCAGTATCTTGGTCAGAACCCCGCTACTGTAAAAAACCCTGGAGTTAGCGAAAACGGCCGCGGCGCCAGAGACTATTTTGGTGGTGCAACATCTGATCTGTTCGGTCCGAGTCTTAAGTGGATGGATGGCGCTCCAGAATCTATGGCGTTTGTTCCAAGTCAAAAGCGTAGATATGCAAGAACATTTTATAAATCCTTTGATGATCTAGGGTTTGATGGGTTTTTATGGGACACAGATGTCGAGCTAGTTGATGTCCCGTCATATGGATACAATGTGACTGCTACACCAGAGTTTAAAAACGATCGCGTAAAGTTCAGAAGAGAGGCCCGCAAAGATATTCCGGACATACGCTTAACTTTCAGGGACAATGCAAAGGGGTATCGATCTGGGCCAAACGGCGGCCAATCTAGTTGGGCATACGGATATCAAGTTAATGCATTTTATCATGATTTGATCCAAGAAGGCGGTACCTTCAAGAACCGCCCAGATGACAATGTGAGAGTGTCCATTACCACAGCTATTAACTTTGGCGCTAAGGAAGGTCAAGACACATCTACCTTATCCGAAAGTGATAAAAAGAAGATGGAAGACAAGCAAGAGGATAATGATAATAAAGTTATTCGTACTCGCCGTATGGAGTTTTTATCTGTGGATTCCAGCCTGGGAGACATCGCAATGGATGCTTATCCTGAGTTACAGAAAAGCTTCGAAGGCTATAAATCTTATCACCCACCAATTGCTGCATTAGTAGATTTGTGCCGCGGCCAAATGACTTTCAATGCTGCCGAAAGAATGTACACAGCTGTTAATCAGGCATTCTATACGGATATGGCTGCTGCGGTTGGAGCAAATGAGCGCGCGTGGCTGTTTGGAGCCACTATGGATCCGCTGGTACGTCGAGACTTTGACTATGGTGTCACTCTCGATCCGGAGCTATACGCCGCCGGCTATCGAGGTGGCTCTGAGCCGGATCCCGCTGACCCGAGCAAATGGTCCTTTGTCGAATATTGGGATTTGAAGCGCAATGATGTGCCAGTTTGGATGAGTGAAGATCCTATTATGGGTATTAGTCGTGATATGCACGATAAAACTACTGCTGGATATCCGGAAAAAACCCGCGTATTCTATTTGGATCCAGGTAAATACGGCGGTAATTTTGCTTTTCCGCCTGTTTATGCAAAGCCGATGCCGAACACTGGCTGGACAGGAATGGTTGACATAATGTTCCCTGAACGGAGTCCGTGCGATCCCAAGCCACAAGGTATTGCGGGCTTTGGCCAAGTTGAAGAAATGGTTCTAAAAACCTATGCTTCAATATCGGAAGATCCGCGCCTGATGGGCTCTCCGGATTGTACGAAAGAGTTACCATTCGATCGCATTCTGACTCGATCTGGCAAGGTAGCTATTCGCGGCCTTATCATGGCTGCTATCCGAGCGTTTGCAAACGTTTCGATAATCAAATCATTACCTGTGTTTTCCACGTTTGCGCCTAAGTTTCCCACCAACTATAGTAATGCATATGCGGGCTATATCGTCGAGATTATGAAAGAAGAAATGATGACCACTGGCGGCAACTTCTTGGAACCGTTCCAAGATAATGAGTTCTGGTATGCCTTTCTTGAAATGTCGGTTCAGTTCTATGTTGAACGTCTCGGTGACGACGACGATGAATTTGTCACTGTAGACACCATGCCCGAACACGTTCGCAACGCACTTGAAAAGATTGACCAACTTCAAAAGACTTATAAATACCCATGGGACTTTGATGACTTCAATAGTGAAGATTATGGGACATTCGAATCCATGAAAAGCTTTAGAGAAAGCAAGAACTTAGAAGCAGTTCAACGCGTCGAAAGTGATGCAAAAATCGTACTGCAGGAACTGGTGGTAGAACAACTGTCAGCCATCGGAGAGAACTTTGTCAGCGCATACTCACGCGCAAATGCAACCCCTACCTATTATAATATGAATTTCTGGTTCTATAACACCTATTGCCAAGGCGGTGAAAACCTTCAATTGCGTGGCAAGCATATCGCCCGACCCAAAACCAACTCTCTTCCTGCGAGTGGCTCCAACCACTACACCACGGGGAACATGCTAGCACTTCCCAGTGGTCTGCCTTACACCGGAGAATATCACGTTCATAAAGATGTTGATGGGTATAACGTGTATATGGCAGGCGGTGAACACAGTGAGGATGAACCCCATGACCGGCTCATACCGTTTGCAGATATTTTAGAAGTAGTTAGTCGTGATGAGGATGGTAATGAAACATTATTGGGAGATATCCCCTCCACCGATCCCTCTCCTTCGGTCGAAGTACACCAGCAATTTTACTTGAAAAAATATATTGAAGTGGGTGGCACCCAAATGTCAAACAGCGCAGCAAAAAGCCTCATAAGAGGTCTTTCGGGGAATATTTCTGATCACTATCCGGGTAATATTGAACTAGTAAGAGAAAGAATAATAATAGATAATGTGGTTGTTGGAAATGGTAAACCAATTGGTATTCGCGGCGAACTCGCGGTACGCTATGGTTTAGAAATAGGCATTTCTCACACTTCCGGGCCCATTCCTATAGCTCGCACACATATTGGAGCACTAGATGTTCCTTGCGCCCAGTTTGAAGGTGTGGAAGCCAATGGGAAACTATTATTGTGTCTCATTGACCAACTAGAGAGTGAGGATAACTATCGCTTGCTTGTTGATTACATATTTTCTATGAAGAAATCCAGCGCTATGCTTGCTATTTATAATGATTTAGGTCTTCTTCCTTCTATTGGAGAGTGGACGGCAGAGTCTGGTGCACTTAAGTCACCTTCTATGCCTGAGAGCATTATCCCCCTTGAACCTCCCGGAGATGGTGGGAAGCCCGGCGGCCACTTTAACCGTAATTTTGTTTGGCAAAAGGACGGCGAGATAGTATCCGCCTTGGTGACTGAAGAAAACGCTGCTGCTTACCCTCGTCTTACGGTTGGTGATCCGATCCCGTCCGCGGACGAACCGGTTGAGGGCGCCAAGATAGCATATATTGTGCCCGATCCCTACTTCATCCCAGGCTGGCTTTCCGAAGATGATCGAAACGGATGGTTTACAAGCTTTGGCTTTTTGGACTTCGACGAGTGGGATCAAGGTGTCCTGCGTCAAATGACTGGTTACATGAAGAGGGCTTTTAAAACCCACTATAGGAATAGAAAGTTTGGTCTAGATTCTGGTCCGGAACGCGATCCTGTAGATGAGTGGATATCCGGCGTCGTTGAAAAGTTCCGATATAACGCAGCTTATCAGATATTACCTTGGTTCCAGAAAAAGCAAGCCCGCGGAAACGTATTTAACGCTAATGGTGAAGAATGTTCCAAGAAGAACTCTAGTTGATTATTCACAATCGATCTAAATATTTAAAACAGGAAAAAAGCATATGGCATCACTCTCTGTAAGACTCCCGCTAGCCCGTAGCGCCACTGATGGCTTTAATATGATAAAAAGCTTTCGCGATATGGTTAGGCAAAATTTTAAAATGCTGTTGTTAACCTCCCCCGGTGAACGAGTGATGGAGCCGGATTTCGGAGTAGGTCTTCGACGATACCTGTTTGAAAACTTTTCTGAATCAACATTTGCTAAAATAGAGAGAAACATCCTTAAACAAGCCAAGATATATTTGCCCGCTATTGCGATTGAAGAGATATTCTTCACGGCCATGGATGAAAACGCAAATGCACTTAGTGTTCGAATCAAGTACTCGATACCGAATTTAAATACTAAAGATTTATTAGAATTTACTATTTAAATTGAGGATTTTTTATGTCTAAAAATCAAAAAAAGTTACTACCAATCGATTACACACACCGTGAGTTCGAAACTATTCAACAAGATCTGCTGGAGATAGCGGAAAGATTTTACCCAGATTCGTTTCAAGATTTCAGTGAAGCTTCCTTTGGTGCGCTTATGTTAGATGCAGTTTCGTATGTGGGTGATCAGTTATCGTTTTACTTAGATTATAACGTCAACGAGTCGTTTCTTGATACATCATTTCAATATACAAATGTTGTGCGCCATGGCGCCATCCTTGGTTACAAGTTTGGCGGCCGACCATCAACTTATGGAAGTGTCGCCCTGTTCATCTTGGTACCGGCAACAAGTACAGGTATAGGTCCGGACACGGATTATTTGCCGATCTTAAAAAGAGGTACTTCATTTTCTTCCGATTCGGGTCAAAGTTTTGTATTAACTGCAAACATAGACTTTGCTAGCCCTAAAAATACATTTGTAGCTGCACGCGTAGACGCCACCACTGGCGCGCCAACCTTCTACGCGGTCAAAGCCTATGGGAACGTAGTCTCCGGTCACTTTGGCCAAGAGAGGGTGCCTGTAGGGGCGTTTGAACGGTTTAAATCTATTACCTTGAACGCCCAGAATGTTTCCGAGATTATTTCTGTTTTTGATACAGAAGGAAACGAGTATTTTGAAGTGGATTATCTTGTTCAAGATATGATTTTTAAAGATGTAGCCAACTCTAATTTTAAAAATGACAACGTCCCATCTATTCTTAAGCCTACGCTGGTGTCTCGAAAGTTTATAACGCAGTTCCAACGTGAAAAAGTGACTCTTCAATTTGGAAGCGGCAAAATGGGCCCCTCTGATATTATTGCCAATCCTCAAAACGTGGCTGTAGATGTGTTTGGGAAAACTTATGTCACAACAACCACTTTTGATCCAACGAGATTGTCGGACAATGAGAGCTTTGGTATTGTGCCCGTAAACACAACTCTTATAGTGACATTCCGCACGACTAATGGAATCAACTCCAACACAGCAGTTGGCGGATTAAGCTCAGTTATATCATCAACCTTCCAGTTTAAAGACCGACAAAATCTGCAAGGCAGTAAAACTGCTGATGTACGCAACTCGCTTGAAGTAAATAATGAAGAACCGATTGTCGGGGATGTTACAAATCCCACGACTAAAGAGATTAAACAAAGAGTTTATGACACATTCCCAACACAAAATAGAGCTGTAACCCAAACCGATTATGAAAATATTGTATATCGCATGCACCCTAAGTTCGGCGCCATCAAAAGAGTCTCAGTCCAGAAGGATGCGGACTCTCAAAAACGTAATCTCAATATGTATGTTGTATCGGAAGATACGGCCGGCAAATTGACTTTATGTAACTCTACTATTAAAAACAACTTAAAAACTTGGGTAAATCAGTATAGAATGATTAATGATACAGTTGATATATTAGATCCATATATTTTAAATTTCGGAATTGAGTTCGTCGCTAAACCGCAAAAAATGTCGGACAAGTATATTGTTTTAGATAAGTGCATCGCAGCCTTAAAGAAGCATTTTGCTCAACCACTTTTTATAGGGGAAGCCCTTTATATTAGTGACATTTATGAAGTACTCAAAAAGGTGACAGGAGTTTTGGATGTTACAAAGGTTAAAGTTTACAATAAAAGCGGCGGAGGATATTCTTCAGCCGGCATCAACATAAACGAGAATCTATCTGGTGATGGTTCCTACATGGTCGTACCTAAAAACGCAATCATGGAACTTAAGTATCCCGATGTCGATATCACAGGAAAAATTAGATAATGTCAATAGTAAGGTATACAGCTAGCCTCGATAATACGATTGTTAATGCTTTTCAACCCAACCTCACAACTAGAGGTACTGGTGCTAACTGCGGCCAATCTGATATCATCGAAGTGTATTCTATCTATGGCCACGCTCCGATGGCAACAGCATCAGCAACCAGTGGTTCCCAAGAACTTTCACGTATCTTAATACAGTTTCCTATCGCCGATATAATCGCTGATCGTGCCGCCAAGAAAATCCCGGCAACCGGGTCTGTATCGTTTCATCTGAAGTTATACAATGCCGAAACCTCAAAGACAGTCCCTCGCGATTTTGCACTTGCAGTTTTTCCTGTTTCGCAAGAATGGCAAGAAGGCCTAGGCCTAGACCTTGAAACGTACAAAGATTTAACTAAAGGAAATATCGGCTCCAACTGGATCAAAGCGACCAAAACAACTAACTGGACCTCGTCCGCCGGCGCAGTAGGGGGTTCCTATTTGACCGGAACGTCGGATCCGCGCTTTAAACAAACTTTTTCCACGGGTCTTGAAGATTTAGAAATTGATATCTCTCCTTTGGTAGAGCACTGGATTCACGACACGATTGATAATTATGGTGTGGGAGTAATGCTTTCCTCCTCGTATGAAGCTTATTATTCTGCATCGAACGATGCCATAGCTAATCCTTTATATACTGGCAGTATTATTAACAATACTGGTGGCGCCACGGATTCCTACTATACAAAAAGATTTTTTGGAAGAGGTACACAGTATTTCTTCAAAAAGCCCTGTATCGAAGCACGATGGGACAGCGCTACCCGAGACGACAGAGGTGACTTCTATTATAGCAGTTCGCTAGCTCCAGCTGCCGATAATGAAAATACTATTTATATTTATAACTATGTTCGCGGGAAGCTGCAGAACATCCCAGCCGTGGGAACCACTGGTTCGATCATGGTAAGTCTCTACTCCGGCTCATCTACGAACGCGGCTCCCTCCGGTTCTAAGCTGTTGCTTTGCGGCGGCGCATATGCCGTGACAGGTGGCTACGTATCCACAGGGATATATTCAGCCTCTATTTGTACGACTGCTTCCGCCACGCCGCTCAAGACTCTTTATGACGTTTGGTGGAGCGGATCTCACGCCGCCGAGGGCCATGGAACGCAAGGTATAGAGTTTTTTACAGGCTCGATAAAACCAAAGACCCACGGCGCTACCACCGACGTTCGTGAGCCTACATATTACATTAACATCAGTAACTTGCAAAACCGCTACAGCCCAACAGAGACAGCGCGTTTTAGCTTGTATATTCGCAACAAAAACTGGAATCCCACCATTTATACTAAGGCAAAAGCTACACCTGAGCATCTGCCGATTGTAAGTGCATCTTACAGGGTATTCCGTGTTTTAGATGCCCTAGAAGTTCTCCCTCATGACACAGGAAGCAATTTCTCCACCGGCCTTTCTTATGATGTGTCGGGTAACTACTTCAACTTTGACATGAAGCTGCTTGATCCGGGATACGAATATGGGTTTAAGTTTGCATTTTACGATGATGAATTGAAATCTTGGCTTGAGCAAGATGAAATGTTTAAGTTTAGAGTGGTAAACCATGAGTATTAAAGACTTATTTGGTAGAAATTATCTGCCAGACAAGAACGTAAAAGAAATATCTGTCGACATCGAATCCCCGAAGAATCTTCGGGCCCAAAAAACGAAACAAGAAAGTTTCATTCCGCAGATTGATTATGAAAACCCGTATACATTTGCTAAATACGGTTCAGCTAATCTTTATTACAACAGTGCTCTGGACCGCATTTTGGATTTTTATCCGTACGATGGGTCTGATTCAGAGATAACTCAGTTCTACAATAAATCATTAGCTATTGAGAAATATATCTTTGATAAAAAATACCCACGCACAACTGGATATATAGTACTTTCTCCTACCAGCGTGGCGACATCCACTAAACTGACTTATCATGGCGCTGGGTACGGAGTACCAACTACGCCTGAATATATTACGTTTAACGGCGGCCTCAATGTAGTCAATGAAACTACAGATATCAAGAAACTCGTCCCTGATCCCACAAATAGTCAGTTTAAGTACAATAACCTTTACGATGACAATTTATATGCCAACCATGGTTATCCATCGGACTATGGCTCTGGAACACGTCTATCCAACCTTCGCTCTGACTTCGATACAGGTGTTACAGTTGAGTTCTGGGCAGCTACTGGTTCTAATATAACCACTACTCAAACCGATCGACAAGTCTTTTTCGATATGTGGAATGGTGTCCTGAGTTCATCCAGCGGCGAAGATTATGGCCGAATCCGTATCGAGGCAAACCTTAATCCGGGTACCACAAGCTCTCCCTTCCTAATTACCATTCAATCTGGCACCTTGAGTGCCTCATGCCTTCAGATCAGCACATCCTCGATTGGTACAGATACTCTTTCTTCAAGTCTTTCGGAATGGAAACATTATGCGTTTGTGTTCGAAAATTCGGGTTCTGCCTTCCAAGCGCAGTTATATGTCAATGGAGAACTGAATGATACAAACACCTATGTGAATACCACAATCGGCACACTCCCCCCGCGAGATATGCAAGCTCGCCTCGGCGCACTTATAACGGCACCATCTGGTGCTGCCGAAGGTGGGGTTTTGGCTTCTGCATACGCCGGCGCCGGAAAATTAAGCGGCTCTTTGGACGAGTTTAGATTTTGGAAAGTTGCAAGAAATGCGGAACAGATTGGACGCAACTGGTTTGATCAAGTGCGGGGTGGTACTAACACTGATCTTGCCAACACTACGCTTGGTATGTATTATAAGTTTAATGAAGGTATTACGGGCCACGCCACGGTGGACAGTGTAGTTCTAGATTACGCCGGCCGTTTATGCAATGGTACATGGACAGGATACTCTTCAGTATCACGCAACACAGGCTCAGCTATAGTCTCCGCCTCAGCGGCCCCTTTTGAATATCTCGATCCGATTATTCGCCCCTCCCACCCGGGAATCGCTTCTTTACGGACGTCCCTCACTGCAAAGGGAGAGGCACACGATACACAAAATGCAGGACAGTTCCTTAATTTAATACCCGCGTGGGTAGTTGAAGAAGCTGAAAGTAAAGATAACGCTGACGGCCAGAGTAACTTAGAACAGTTATCACACATCATGGGCGCCTATTTTGACAAGTTATATCTCCAGATTTCGGCGCTCCCTTCATTTAGACACGCCCAGTTTACAAGCTCTTCGTATAAACCCCTCCCCTTTGCACAACACTTGCCCCAATCATTGGGATTGACTACTCCTGATATATTTGTGGATTCTAAAATTCTCGAACGCTTTAAAGATCGCTCGAACACTGAACTGTTCGAGGGAGATTTAAACGATACCAAGAACTTAATATATCAGAATCTTTACAACAGTTTAGCCACCATTTACAAGTCTAAGGGTACTCACCGATCGATTAGAAACGTTTTAAGATGTTTCAATATCGATGATAACTTGGTTTATTTTAATACCTATGCCGACAACCAGACTTATGAGTTAAATACCAATCGAAAACAAACGCTTAAAAAGCGTAAAATGATCAATTTCAATACAGCATCAAACATGGAAGCTGTGGTCTATCAAGCGAGCGATCCCGCGTATGGCGCCGGAACCAAGCTTGACTTTATAACCGGTTCGGGCAAGCAAGCAATCCCGGGCCCATATTCGTCCGGCGAAGCTGGTAGTCAAGATGGTTATGGATTTACAGCCGAAGCCAGTATTAGATTCCCTCGATTCTTCAAACTTGCAAATTCTATGAATCGGGCGTTCCTTACTTCATCGCTTTTCGGTGCACAAACGGCTATGACTGGTGCGACAGGCGGCGGCTATGCCGGTGGAACAACATCCCTGACGGGCGCCCAAGATGTCGCCAACTTCCAAGTTTACGCTATTCGTGATGCTATAGAGTCGAAAAATGTTCGATTCATGCTTACTTCCTCGTTTGATCCACATCCCTTCAATGCGCTTACTAGTAGCAACTTTATGTCGGTTTATAGTAATGAAGACTGGAATCTTTCGGTAGGACTGCGACCCACCAAGTTTGGTGCGGGTATAGTTGCCGGCTCCACAGATTACACCTATGATGTCGTATTCCGAGGTTATAATAATACTTTAGGCACGATACGAAATAGCTTTGAGGTTTCTGCATCTATAGACGCCACCGCCGGCAAAAACTTACTCAGAGCGTGGAAAAGAATGTATGTCGGAGCGCAGAATGTAAATATTACAGGCTCGAATAGATATTATGCCGACACTCAAATCAACGGCCTCAAGTACTGGACCAAGTATATTGATAATATTTCTCTCAAGCAGCATGCCTTAGATCGAGAAAATGCTGGTGTCTCCGGTTCTTATCGCAATATCTCCGGTATCGATCCGTTAGCCGCCGCACACGATGTATACAACCTCAACACTCTTGCCCTTAACTGGTATTTCGGCAATGTTACCGGCTCGGATAGTGGGGGTAACTTCTATGTGACTGACTTGTCGTCAGGTTCTCTGAATACTGCCGGCACTTCTGTTACAGACAAATATGGCTGGGCTGGGAAGCTGGCTGGATATTTATATGCAGGAAAGGGTCATGGCTTTCCTGCGAGTAACGAAAATGTTATATCTAATAAGCTCGTAAATGAGTTTAAGTTTATAGATCCCGAAATCGTAACTAGCGACGAAATGGTGACCATTTTTGATGAAGACGACGAACTGTTTGGTCTCTTTGACGAAGTGCCAAGTTATGTGCATTTAACAGAAAAAAGCTTATATGCAGCAGTCTCCGAAGAAATACTAGATTACTTTGCAGGAGTTCTAGATTTCTCTAACATGATTGGTGATCCAGTTCACCGCTATCGCGCCGACTACAAGCCAATCGGCCTTCTTCGACGAATATATTTTGAAAAGTTCGACGACATCAAAACAGTCGAAAAGTTTACAGAATACTTTAGATGGTTTGATGATGCCATTGCAATGATTATTAAACAAATGGTACCAGCCTCCGCCGAGTACATAGCAGATATGTACAATACTGTGGAAAGCCATGTCTTAGAGAGGCACAAATATCAATCCCCGTTTCCTACTATAGAATTTAAGAAACCTGATCCTGAATCATCATTGTTAGGTGTTGGCTTCAACTTGCTTGGGTATGTCACTGACTTGTTTGGTGGTGTAGAGGCATCTCCTCGTCCCGTAAATCTTCACAAAAATTACTGGAAAAAACGCGCCCAACCGGGAGCAAAAGGGGTGGGATCATTTGAGATCTCTTCCGGAGATGCTATTGTCGACACCCAGCGAAGAGCTTTCCGAAATATCGCTTGGAGTAAACCAGAGCTTTCGAGTTCTCAAATTGTTCTTTCTAAGCCTGATGGTACTCAATATGTCCGGAATAGACTCTTAGAGTCACAAAAGGTTGGAGTGGTAAACTTTCATCAGCCGGATAGAAATCGAACCATCAAGGGCGGAGTTAACTTCGAACCTGGCAAAAGTTTTAGCTATGTTCAATCTTCAGTATATCCAGCCGGCCCCATTAATACGGCTGACAGCTTATTTATACCCGAGAACGTTCTTTATGGCGACATTGCAGACCTGACGGCGATTGAAGATATCGAACAGTGGGAAGAAGATGGCAATGTTAGC
>Ga0080013_1002366_pt1 | contig 22270 bp, 36 predicted proteins | sample ETNvirenome_6_85_FD_69236 | JGI IMG/M metagenome (GOLD analysis project Ga0080013, IMG submission 69236) | Marine viral communities from the Pacific Ocean - ETNP_6_85 (SPADES assembly) (version 2) | ecosystem: Environmental > Aquatic > Marine > Oceanic | place: Pacific Ocean | collected 2013-06-19 | reverse complement strand
GCTACTATAATGGGTAACATTAAACAGGAGAGTATGTTTAATGCCAATATTTGTGAGGGAGGAGCAAGAGTTCCTTATCACAAATGTTATAGTGGTGGGTATGGATTGATTCAATGGACTACTGCAGCACGTTATAAAGGTCTGGGATCTTTCTGTAATAAGTATGGTTGTGATCCTAGTTCATTAGAAGGGCAAGTTCGTTACATGGTTAATGAAAATGGGTTCCAAAAGAATCTTTCTATTTTTGAATCACCAGGAAGAACTATCAACTATTATATGAATGCTGCTTATAGCTGGTTAGGGTGGGGTATACATGGTAATAGAACCACATATGCTCACCAATATCTTGGCAAATTTCATTACGCCTGATAGAATATAGGGGTAGCTGAGAGGCTATTGCTGTAACCCCCTTGGTAGTTCAGGGTTAGAGGCGATAGGAACTACCATTTAGGGCTCATAGTTAAACGGAGATAACCTTCGCCTTCTAAGCGAATGTTCCTGGTTCGATTCCAGGTGAGCCTGCCTAGCCTTCATAGCACAATTGATAGTGCAATCGATTTGTAATCGATAGGTTGGGGGTTTGAGTCCCTCTGAAGGCACCTTAGGTCAGTGCAGGTCTTCATGGGGTAGTAGCTCAGCAGGTTTAGAGCATCGCACTGTCACTGCGAAGGTCGTGGGTTCGAGTCCCATCTATCCCGTTTGGGTTGTTAACTCAGTTGGCTAGAGTAGGTCGCTTTTAACGATTAAGTCCTGGGTTCGAGTCCCAGACAACCCATATATATAAAAAAAGGAGTTATGAATGGCATTAGGAAAACAAGTAGAAGAAAGTATTGATGATGCAGTATTAAATTTGAGAAATGCATTGGCATTTGCTGCTAGACATGAGCGTCCTCCTGTTTGTCATCTTGTTTCTAAAATTATTATGGAACTAGAACAGATGAAGAGTTGGGATGAAATGTTGGATAAGGTTGATGAACTTGTTGACAGATCTTCAGAAGACTGATACTATATAATATGTTCAAGAGGATGCAATGTCTGTTGCTTCGGACAGGAGTTCGATTCTCCTGACCTCCATTTACGGGGGCCCAATGGTTTCGACGGGGTAGTAAGGTTGTAGCTGTTGACTGAACAGAAAAACAGATGCTAATAACATCGTACGTTTCTCCCGCAATCACTCTTTAGTGGCTGCCTAATAAGGGAGATGGGGTGATAACAGCCTTATAATTCAATTGTTACATGGCAGTGAAAAGCTGCTTTTACTTATCAATATCCATTATGAAAATTTTTCTAGATACTGCTGAGACAGATGTAATCCGTAAGCATTTTAATACGGGTTTGGTTGATGGCGTAACTACTAATCCAACTCTTATTAGAAAGAGTGGTAGAAATCCTGAAGAAGTTTATCAAGAGATCAAAAATATTGGTTTGACTGATATTAGTATGGAAGTCATTGGAGACAAACTTAATATGATCTCTGAAGGTAAGAGATTGTATAAGAAGTTTGGTAAGTGTGCTACTATTAAAGTTCCTTGTACACCCGATGGACTTAAAGCTTGTAAGGAATTGGTTAAAGAACATATTAAAGTTAATGTAACTCTTATTTTCTCATCATCACAGGCAATTCTTTCCGCTAAGGCAGGAGCAACTTATGTGTCACCATTCGTAGGTAGAGTGGATGATAATTCTTTTGGTGGTTTGTGCCTTATAAAAGATATTGTTAACATATATACCAAACAGAAAGTATTTGAGACACAAGTATTAGCTGCTTCTATTAGAAATGTGAGAGATGTGGGTAGAGCCTTTGAGTATGGTTCTAATATATGTACCATACCTACAGGGGTTTTTGAAAAGATGTATAACCATGTTCTTACAGATGTAGGTATGGATACTTTTAATAGGGACTTTAGTGTTGTGGAGAATATACTTCACCCGGAGGCTTAATTAGGGAGAGAGATGATTACGATTAGATGTAAAGTATGTCAAAAAGAAATGACATCCTCACACAAGACCCAAGTTTGTGGGTGTCCTAATAGGACTGAACTTAGTGAGGATAAGATTAGTGCGCTTGACTTATCCAATGTGATTATTGTAAAATCTGACAAGGTTAAGAATTCTAATGACGTTCTAAGTCCTGAGGATCTTATGTATCAAGAGTCAAGACGTAAAAGGAAGGTTAGAAAATTAGACTTTGAAGTGAAATGAAAGTAGTCACTAACAGGGACATTTATGAGGAACTTGTAATGAGTAAAGATGAAAAACTGAAAGCCCAGGTTAAGTCAAGATGGTATTATATCTTTTGGGGGTTTGCTACTGTGACTGTATTTGTAGGTCAAGTATATGTTGGCACTGGATTCCGTCATTTAGCAACTAGTTTTGACAGAATAGTTGATACAGTGGTGTTAGAGTTGGAAGATATAAAAGAAGACACTACAACTTATTACTGATACATACTGTTATGGCACCTATAGATAACGTCTATACAAATGGATAAGGAAACATTGTATACCAAGACTGAAGTAGATCGTCTCATTGCTACTGCAAAGTATGAAGCTATTGAAGAAGCAAGAGAGATTGATAGGGATTCTATGGCTAAGCACACCTGGGATGCTACTATTATTAGTATGATCTTAGGGTTTATTGCTTTAGCATTATTTCTTGATGGGTTATTGAGAATACTTGGTATCATTCCACCATTTATGGATTTGGATGTTGGTATTATTGATGATATTGTGGAGAGAGTGGAAGAAGATATTGTACCTTACTTAGAAAAATACCAACATTACATTCCAGGATTATGAAACCGATTGAAAACTACGAACAATTACTAGAGAGATTTTATAAGAGAACCACTCAACTAGAAGCTGAGCAAGGTAATCTTGATGAAGCTTATGATAGATGGATGAAACTGAATAGTGAATTGGATAGGTTGAAAGGATCCATTCAGGCAGTTGAGTATCTAGCATATGGTAAGTTGCCACATGATGGCAATCATGATGGTATGAAAGATCATGATCCAGGTTATGATCCAGATCATAGTATTATCCCTGGTGTTGATATTTCTGATCAAGGACCAGGACTTTATCCTGAGGAAGTATGAAAGAATTTCTATTTGTCCTTCTTAACTTTTTAGATTTTTGGTTTTTCCCATTAATCATTGCTCTTGTAGTTGCTATTATCGTAGAGCAACTGATAAGAAGGTTTGCTGATTCTGATCCACAGTCTTATACTGATTTAAAATGGATTAATATGTCCATGAGAATCAGAAAGTTTGTCTGGACACAGAACGTAATACTAAATACTACGTGGTTGATTTGTTATTTTGTGTTCATGTTTATGATGCGCACATCCCCACCAACTGAAGGATTGGGAGATCCTAATTTACTCTGGAAATTATAGTGGAGAATTTATAATACGCCGTGGACGTTATTGGATTAGCTAGTCAAAGGTTTTTAAGTGACACTATAGTAGTAGAAGGTATTGTAGTAATCCTATCTCTATTATGGTTGTGGATTTTGCTTGGATGGATTAAGTTACCTGAGGGAGATGATGGATAATGTTTCTGTTGTAATGTTTATTATAGCTGGAGTATCTATCCTCATAGGTTCTTTTTATTTGGTTTACGTCACAATAGGTAATCAACAGGAAAGGATTGAAGAATCTAAATCTTGTGAGATAGAAGAATACAAGAAACTCCAGGAGAGAATTGACAAGTTGAGAAGTGAGTTAGAGGAATTCGGTGATGAAAGAGTCAAAGGAGCCCAAAATTAAACCTACCTTTGAGGGTTGTTATAACTACAAGAAGTTAAAGGAAGAAGGTCTCATCGAAGAAAAGGATGAAGACTGGGAGGAGATGTACGTTGATTTAAATAACGAGGGCAGTTGAGATAGTGTCACAACTCCCTTGACATCCCCCTTTAAAACGCATATAATTAGTATGTAATTAATAAAACAAATGACACTTATCCAAAAATTTAAGAAAGACCTTCAAATCCTTAAGGGTGCTGCTAATAATGAATTTTTTCTTGATGTGAGAAACCCTAAACTTTTCAAGAAAGTTCGTCGTTATTATCAAAATGAAGGAGTCGATTTTTCTGGAGATCCACTTGATGATTATGATTTGTTGATGGATCGTGTTTATTCTGAACTAAATACAGAAGGAGTTAGTTAAAAATTATGGCAACCAAAAAGACAGTTCAACCAGTTAGAGAAGTTTCTGAATCCCCTAAGTATACCGAAGTTCTTGGTACTCAAGACTTGGAAGCAAGGGTGGATAAACTAGAGCAAGAATTACAGGACACTATTACTAAACTACGTAGACAGAGCCTTATTTAATTTTTATGGGAGTGTAAACTCCCTTTTTTATCATGAAAGTTGCGTTAATAACAGGTATTACAGGACAAGATGGGTCTTATCTGGCTGAGTTTCTTTTAGAGAAAGGATACGAAGTCCACGGTATTGTTAGGAGAAGTTCTCTTATCAATACTCATAGGATAGACCACATTTATTCTGAAATTAAATTACATTATGGTGATCTAACTGATGCTACTAATATTATTAGTGTCATCCAGAAGGTTCAACCTGATGAGATTTATAATCTAGGTGCTCAGAGTCACGTTAAAGTGTCCTTTGAGACTCCTGAATATACTGGCCAAGTAGATGGCTTAGGGACTCTTAGGGTTCTTGAGGCAGTTAGACTACTAGGACTAGAAGATAAGACTAGGATATATCAAGCATCTTCTTCTGAAATGTTTGGTAAGGTTGTTGAGATTCCACAAAGTGAAACAACACCTTTCTACCCAAGGTCACCTTATGGTGCTGCTAAAGTTTATGCATACTGGTTAATTAAGAATTATAGAGAAGCTTATGGTCTCCATGCTAGCTCTGGAATACTTTTTAATCATGAATCTCCTAGGAGAGGTGAGACTTTTGTGACTAGAAAGATAGTCCAAGGTTTGGATAAGATTAGAAAGGGAGAGCAGACTACTCTTTATCTTGGAAACCTAGATGCCAAAAGGGATTGGGGTCATGCTAAGGATTATGTTAGGGCAATGTGGTTGATGCTCCAACAGTATATGCCAGATGATTATGTAGTTGCTACTGAAAGTCAATACTCTGTTAGACAATTTGTTGAGAAGGCTGCACCACACTTTGGTTTTAAGATTGAATGGTATGGTGAGGGTGAAGATGAGATTGGTATGGATGCAGATACTAAGAAGACAATAGTATCAGTAAATCCCATCTACTACAGACCAACTGAGGTAGATACTTTGTTGGGGGATTCTACTAAGGCAAGAGAAGTTTTGGGATGGAAACCAGAGATTACATTTGCAGAATTGGTGGAGGACATGTGTAAAAATGGATGTTAATAGTAAGATATTTGTTGCTGGTCACAATGGTTTAGTTGGATCAGCTATAATAAGAAAATTAGAATCTCAAAATTATGAGAATATCTATTGGGTTAGAAAGAAGAATTGTGATTTGAAGAATAGGGGTCTTGTGGATGCTTACTTTAAACAAGCTCAACCTGAGTATGTCTTTTTAGCCGCAGCAAAGGTAGGTGGTATTCATGCCAATAGTACTTACCCAGCAGATTTTATCTATGACAACTTGATGATTCAAACTAATGTCATTGATGCTGCTTATAGACATGGAGTTAAGAAGATTTTATTCCTAGGGTCATCATGTATCTACCCTAAGTTTGCTGACCAACCTATTACTGAGGATGCCTTATTGACTAGTAGTTTGGAACCTACTAATGAGATGTATGCTGTTGCTAAGATAGCTGGCATCAAAATGTGTCAGGCATACAGAGATCAGTATGGATTTAATGCTATTTCTGTCATGCCTACTAACCTATATGGTCCTGGTGACAACTTTGATTTGCAGACATCACATGTTTTGCCAGCAATGATGGCTAAGTTTCATGGGTCATTAGAGAAGAGTGAGCATTGGAGAGTTAAGTTGTGGGGTGATGGGTCTCCTAAGAGAGAGTTTCTACATGTAGATGATCTTGCTGATGCTTGTTTGTTTTTAATGCATTGGTATAATGAATCTGAACATATTAATGTAGGGACAGGAGAGGACATTAGTATTAAGGATTTGGCTGAGTTGATTGCTGAGGTAGTAGGATATAAAAATGATGTTGATTGGGATAGTAGTAAACCTAATGGGACACCTAGAAAACTTTTAGATGTCAGTAAGATTAATAATTTAGGATGGGAATCTAAGATAGGACTGAGAGAAGGAATACAAGATACTTACAACTGGTATAGGCAAAACCTTACCTAGTATGTTATACTACATATACAGGAGTTAATGAGACATTATGTCGCAATATAAAAAGACTGCATTGGTTCTGGGTGCAGGTGGCTTCATTGGAAGCCATATGGTAGAGAGATTAGTCAGTGAAGGCTACTGGGTTCGTGGTGTAGATATTAAGAGACCAGAGTTTAAAGAAACCGTAGCTCATGAGTTCATTCGAGCTGATCTTAGAGATGTAGAAATGGTCTACAGATCTATAAGGTTTACTGGATATCTTGGTAACTTTTATCAACAAATAGCTGAGAAGTTTGTCAAACCCTTTGATGAAATCTATCAGTTCGCTGCTGATATGGGTGGAGCAGGATTTGTATTCAGTGGTGAGAATGATGCAGAGATTATGCATAACTCTTGTACTATCAATCTAAATCTTCTTGATGAACAACATAAATTGAATGAGCTCATAGGATATAATCACACAAAGATTTTCTATTCTAGTTCTGCTTGCATGTATCCAGAATACAACCAACTTGATCCTGATAACCCTGATTGTAGTGAAGACTCCGCATACCCAGCAGCCCCAGACAGTGAATATGGATGGGAGAAACTTTTTTCAGAGAGATTGTACTTGGCTTACAACCGTAACTATGGTATTCCTATTAGGGTTGCCCGTTATCACAATATCTTTGGACCAAAAGGGACCTGGGACGGTGGAAGAGAGAAGGCACCAGCTGCAATCTGCCGCAAGGTTGCTCAACTCCCGGAGGTCGGAGGATCTATCGAAGTGTGGGGTGACGGTGAGCAGACTCGCTCCTTCCTGTATGTTGATGAGTGCGTCGAAGCGACTAGAAGGTTAATGGATTCGGAGTTTATTGGACCAGTTAATATTGGTTCAGAAGAGATGGTTAGTATTAATGAGTTGGTAGATATTGTTGGTAGGGTTGCTGATAAGGTTGTGAGAAAGGTTTATAAACTTGATGCTCCTTTAGGTGTTAGAGGACGTAATTCTAATAATGATCTTATTCGTGCCAAGTTGGATTGGGATTATGAACTATCTCTTGAAGAGGGTATTCGTAAAACATATTATTGGATTGATCAACAGGTGAGTGGCTCATGATTGGATATGATAGATTAGGTTCTAATGGAAGATTTGGAAATCAACTCTTCCAGTTTTGTGCGTTAAGAGGTATTGCTTCCCATCATGGATATGATTGGTGTGTTCCTCCTGATGATCATGTTTCCTTTGGAAACTATGGAGTTCTCTTTCCATTTAAGATGGAGAGTATGTCAGAAAAGAATATTGGTTTTATTAATGGGGAAGTAGGTCCAGAGGCAATGCGTAGTTTTGGTGCTCTTGCATCACTCAATCCTAATATAAATAATCTCCCTGAACAAGTTCAGAAGTTTGATATTGATTTTGTTGATAGAGTAACTGATGGTAGTAACATTGATGGATACTTCCAGACAGAGAAGTATTTTAAACATATTGAAGATGAACTTCGTAGGGATTTGAAGTTTAAGGATGACATCCTAGAACCATGTAATGATTTTATCTCTCAATTTGAGAATATAATTTTCCTTCATGTAAGGCGTAGTGACTATATTAATATTCAAGAGAGTCATCCTCTACTTAGTTTCAAATACTATGAAGAGGCACTGAAACATTTTGATGATGATTCTTATGTTCTAGTATGTTCTGATGACATTGAATGGTGTGCTGAACAGGAGTTCTTTGAGAGCGACAGGTTCCTTATGTCTAATCATAATGAAACTTATCAACATGGACACCTAGATGCTGATGGACAGGTGAGAAAATCACCATTACCTTTTACAGATATGTGTATGATGTCTTTATGTAATGGAGCTATTATTGCTAACAGTTCTATGAGTTGGTGGGGAGCTTGGTTACAAGCTAACCCAGATAAGAAAGTTATTGCTCCTGCTGAATGGTATGGACCCAACTTGGCTCATGTAGATGATTCTGATTTAGTTCCCGATACTTGGATTAAGATAGATGAAAAATGATTTAAAGGATACAACTTTTATTATCCCTATTAGGATTGAGTCAGTTGATAGGCTCAGAAATGTTATTACCGTATGTTGTTTTCTTCTAGAAACCTTTGACACAAAAGTAATCATTAAAGAGGTAGATAAGGCATCTGTTTTTGTAGAGCAGGCTCTTCCACAGATTACTGAGTATGTTGGTGAGGATATTAAAAATCTAACTCATGTCTTTGAGCAATCAGAAGACCAAGTGTTTTATAGGATGAGATATCTCAATGAGATGTTAGACATGTGTGAGACACCAGTGGTTGCTAACTATGATTGTGATGTATTACTTCCTATAGATACATGTCTACAAGCCCAACAAATGCTTACTAGTTTAGGACATGATGTAGTATATCCTTATGGACAGGGTGTGTGGCAGAAGAGAATTTACGCTGATGATGAGATGGTATCAGAGTTTCTTTCTAATGATTGTGATTTTTCTATTCTAGAAAGAAAGCATGACTTGGATAATGCTGAGAGTGGACATGTTCAGTTCTTTAGGGCAGATGCCTATAGAGCTGGTGGAATGGAGAATGAGAACTTCCAAGGATCATCACCAGAGGATAAAGAAAGGATATACAGATTCCTTAAGTTGGGTTATAATGTAGGTAGGGTAGTTAGTTGGGTATATCATTTGGAACATAGTCGTGGTCCTAACTCATGGCCAGTTTCTTATCAACAGAACCCACATATGCAGGACAATATTAATCTCTGGAACTATCTTCAGACATTAGATACAGATAAGTTGAGAGAGTATTATAATGAGCAAAAGTATCTGAAGAAGTATAGAAGATGATTGGACTTAATTACCTAGGGAAACTAGGACAACTTGGGAATCAGATGTTCCAGTATGCTACTGCTATGGGAGTAGCCAATAAGCTTAATACGGAAGTTAGTATTCCCAATCATAGAGATGCTGTTGTAGATCATCTAGGTAATACATTAAGGATTGAACTGTTTGATGCCTTTAAAATCAATCCAAACATTGGATTTGTACATGGAACGGACTTTCAAGAGGCTTACTTCCACTATAGTTCTAAGTTGTTTGAGTTAGATAGAGAGAGGCAGTATTGTTTGATTGGATTCTTTCAGAGTGAAAAGTACTTCAAACATATTGGGGATGAAGTTAGAAAGGAGTTTACATTTTTAGATGATATTGTAAAGGATTGTCAGGGTGCTCTAGAGATATTTGATAACCCTGTTGCTCTTCATATTAGAAGAGGAGATTTTCTTATTAACTCAGGCAATCACCACAATGTAAGTATGGAATATTATCAGGAGGCACTTAAAGAGTTTCCTGATAGACAGGTAGTTATATTCTCTGATGATCCTTTATGGTGTCATGATGAACCTACCTTTGCTGATGATAGATTCCTTGTATCAGATGCTGATAGTCCCTACCATGACCTTTATTTGATGAGTCAGTGTAGTGATTTTATTATTGCTTGTTCTACCTTTAGTTGGTGGGGAGCATGGTTAGCTAATAAAGGAACAGTAATAGCACCAAACAAATGGTTTGGTCCTAACAATGCAGACAAAGACATCAAAGATTTGTATCCAGAACACTGGAAAGTAATACCTTTTTCATAGGAGTTTAAAATGACTTGGAACTTAGTTACCTTTGCTTATGGAGGTAAACTTTATAACATTTATCAGGATTATATTTCAAGATTAGTTACTACACATGGATTAAACTCCTTTAAGTATAGTGTAGAAGACATTCAGAATACAGAAGTATATAAACAGAATCCAGATTATTTTGTAGAAGATAATAAGTATGGATGGTGTGCTTGGAAGCCATTACTTCTTCTAGAGACAATGAAGAAGTTGGATGATGGAGATAAGATCGTTCTTTGTGACACAGAAGATGTTTTACATCCTCAATTATTTTCTTATGTTGATGGTGTGATGGGTGATGATCCCTGTCTGTTAGTGATGGGAGATCCTAATCCTCAAAGGAAGACAGTTAAGAGAGATTGTTTTGTTTATATGGATTGTGATGAAGAAGCTTATTGGGATTCTCCACAACTAGAAGCAGGTATTACATTCTGGAGAGTGTGTGATGAAGCTAAGGCTATCCTAGAAGAATATCTGAAATGGTGTCTAGATGAAAGAGTTAATGGAGAGGATTCTAACTTCTCTGGTAAGGGTAACTTCTCTGAGTTTGGTGGGTATTCTGCTAAGGATCAAGCTATTCTTACTAACCTTGCATTGAGGGATGGTTTATCTGTTGATAGTGGTGCTATTAGAAATTATGTTGAGTGTAATGCTGACTATTGGTATCAACGTAATCAACAGAGTGGATATACTTTACATAGACCAGTAGATGAGTATATGGTATCCATTGAGGATGGTTGTCCTTATGCTAATAATAATTCTATCAAACATAGTTTAATTCTTACAGTACATAATAAGGAGTGGTTGATTGATAGAGTTGTTAAGGGTATTTGTAACAATACTGTGGGTGACTATGAACTTATCTTTGTCTTTGATGGGTGTAGTGATAACTCTCAAGAGGTAGCACTTAAGGCACTGAAGAAAGGAGTTGATCATAAGGTGTTGACTGCCCCTGATGTCTTTGAAACCAAAGCAAATAACATTGGGTTAAGAGAGGCAACAGGTGATTTAGCTATCATCATTCAAGATGATATGGTGATTGGAGAGAAGGGTTGGAATAGAAGGATGCAGAAACCATTCCTCAAGTTTGATGATGTGTTTGCTGTGACTGCTAGGACAGCTCATAACTATGTCTTCAATCCTAATTCACAACATGTAAATATGGAGGAGGATTTAGATACTGGTTGGTGTGATATTCTTAGGTCTTGTGATGAGGCAGATAAGAGTAATACACCTAGAGATACATTTGCTATTAGGAGCACAGTAAATCGTGGTCCATTGATGATTGATCTTGCTGATCTTAAGAAATTGAATTATCTTGATGAAGAATATTCTCCTCAAGATATGGATGACCATGATCTAATGTATAGGGCATGGAAGGAACTTAAGAAAGTATGTGGATGTTATTGGATTGACATGAGATCAGATACTGAATGGGGTGGTACTAGAGCAGCAAGTGGTGGAACAGAACCTGCCCCTTGGTTGTATAAGACACAACACAAGAATAGTAAAATCTTCTACAAGAGGAATGGGGACATTTTGAATGATAGAAAAATTGTTGTAAATAGGAAAGTCAGTTAGGAGGGCCAATGGAAATTAGTTATGAGAGATGGCAACAAGCTCAAGAGGCTGAGTTTAAAGAGTACTGGGATCACCGAGTATCAATTGCCTTTGGTGGTTTTGACAATGTATTCAACTATCTGGGAGTAGATCCAAAGAACGATCTAAAGGATAAAGTTATTGTAGAAGTTGCTTCTGGTTCTGTTCCTGCACTGATGATGGTTGAAGGAGCAAAGAGAAGAGTTGCTATTGAACCTTTGATGGATAAGTGGCAAAAACAAAAAGAAACATGTGAGGCAGCTGGTGTAGAAGTTGTGGCTGCTCCTTATGAGCATATTGATATTGGAGAGGAGGTTGATGAGACCTGGTTATTCAATTGTCTTCAACATGTTATTAGTCCAGAAGGTCAACTGAAGAAGGCTATGGAAACCTCTAAGGTTGTTCGTGTCTTTGAGCCTATTGGATGGGGTAATGGACAACCATTAACTGCTAATACTGCACATCCTCATATCATTACTAAAGAAACTTTCACATCTGTTATGGGTGATTTTGGTAAGACATATAATGGTAGAGAAGTGGCTCACTTCCATGAGGCTGATTGTTATTATGGAACTTGGGTGAAGGGATGACATATTCAAAAAGATTTAGTAGTAAATTCTTTTCAAGGTTATTAAAACCAGCTCATCCTGATAATCCTATTAGAGATAGAGCAACTTCTTTTGAGATTGTATTTGAACATTTGGATCAAAAGAATGTTAAGAACTTTACTATTGTAGAAACAGGATGTATGAGGGCGGATCATGGTGAATTGGCAATGGGTGATGATGGTGCTAGTACCTATATCTTTGATGATTTTATTAACTATTATGATGGTCAGGTCCTATCGGTAGATATTTGTCAGGCAAATGTTGATCATGCTAATGGGATGACATCAGATAAAACTAAAGTTCATTGTCAGGACTCTGTAGATTTTCTTTGGAACTTACCTAAGAAACAGATTGACTTCCTATATCTTGACTCCTATGATATTGTTAGAGAGAATCCTCACCCATCTCAACTACATCATATGAAGGAGATGTGTGCTGTGATAGATAAGTTAGGTAAAGGTTCTATTGTTTGTGTTGATGATCATGATGCATTCTTTACTGGTGACGGTAAGATTGCTAAAGGATCATATGTGAAAGATTTTATGGATGATATTGGATATGAACCTATTCATGAGGGATATCAAATAGTTTGGGTGATGTAACTATGGATGATGTAATTTTAAGTGCTTGGCATGGTGGACTGGGTGATTCATTACAGTTTTCTACTCTTCCAGAAGAGTTTCATAAACAACAAGGAAGAGATACTTATATTTTGGAGAATGCTCCTTTCAGAAATCCTGAGATCTATGATTTAGTATGGGGTGAAAATCCATATGTTAAAGGTAAGAAATCAGGGACTAGGAATGCTGGAGATATTCCAGAGATTCCATATCAAGAATGGGTAGCAGAAGGTAAAGGGACTGGTAAAGCCATTTCTAATTGGGAATTATTCCATGGACTTGAACCAGTAAATACTTATCCTAAAATTTATTATGAGCCAGAGAAACATGAGGGGTTTGATGATGCATTCATTGTTGATTTCTCATCTATAAGTATAGGTTATGATAAGAATCAATTGAAGAATATTTTTGAAGATATGAAGAGGGAATATCCTGATAAGAAGTTTCTCTCTGTTTATTTTAAGAATGATCTTTTTGTTGAAAAGGATGTTGACAATGTTAAACATAATGTATATGATATAGGGTTTGAGGGGTATGTTGAAATAGAAAATATTTTTAAGTATTGTGATTTGATGTCTTCCGCATATGGTGTTCTCACTCTTAGTAGTGGAGCTAGTCATTTGAGTTCAGCTTTACAACAATACTCACCAGACCTTAAAAGCTTTTGTGTTATGCCAGAAAAGTGGTATAATAAACATAAGAAGATGGGAATCTTTTTGTTTGATAACATTCAACATTTGACATATTAGTATGGCAAAATTTTTAATTACTGGCATCACTGGATTTGCAGGTCCTCACCTAGCAAATCTTTTACATGCTGAGGGTCATGAAGTTTATGGTTTGATTCGTCGTACTAATGGTATGGAAAGCGACATTCGTGATGTCGTTAATGACGAAGTATATGAGTCCATTAAGTTTTTGTATAGTGATCTTACAAACTATCGTTCTTTAAGAAAGGTATTTGAGAATAATTGGTTTGATGGAGTATTTCACTTAGCAGCACAATCACATCCACCCACTAGTTTCATTGATCCAATAGGGACAATGGATACTAATGTTATGGGTAGTGCTAATCTTTTCCAAGTCATTCAGGATCATCAGAAAGAATGTAAGCTTATGTTCTGTTCTACTTCTGAAGTATATGGAAACGTAGGACAGGATGGACGTAAGATTCATTGGGAAGATAGAATATTCCCTGCTAATCCATATGGAGCATCTAAGGCAGCTACTGATGTATATCTTCAGGAGAGAATGGAGAATGGATACATTAAGGGATTCATTACTCGTGCTTTCTCACATACTGGACCACGTAGAGGAAGGATATTTTCCATCTCCTCTGATGCATATCAGATTGCTAGAATGATTAGGGGTTTACAAGAACCTATTCTTAAGGTTGGTAATCTAGAAACCACACGTGTTGTGATGGATGTCAGGGATACTGTGAGAGCTTACTATTTGGCTATGATTCATCCAGAAGTAACCAATCATATCTTTAATATCTGTGGTGACACTCCACGTAAGATGCAGTTCTTCACTGATAAATTGATTGAACTGTCTGGACTTTCAGAGGTGAGGCAAAAGGTTCATGAACCTTTCTGGAGACCTCATGAGATTCATTATCAACATGGGGATTCAAGTAATCTGGTAGAGATGACAGGGTTTGAGGAAGAGTATGATATTGAAACTACTTTGGATGATCTTTTAATGTATTGGTTAAAGAAGATTGATGAATAAAATTCTTGTTATAGGAGATAGTTGCACAGACATCTATACTTACTGTAAGTCATTCAGATTGGCACCAGATAAGCCTGTACCTATCCTAGAGATAGTGAAGGTGAAAGAGAATCCTGGTATGGCATGTAATGTATTTTGTAATGCTGCATCATTGGTAGGAAAGGATGTTGATATAGTTACCAATGATAATTATACAGAGGTTAAAAAGAATAGGTATGTTGATAGGTCAAGTAATCATATGTTCTTTAGAGTAGATTCTTCTGTGAAGATAGATAGAATCAATTCATTAGAGGATGTTTCATTTGATTATGATACCGTTATTATATCAGATTATGATAAAGGTTTTCTAGCTGAATCTGATATTGAATATATTTGTGAGGAGCATCCAAGAGTATTCTTAGATACTAAAAAGGTATTGGGCCCTTGGGCTAGGGCAGCTACGTATATCAAGATTAATAATAGAGAGTATGAAAGGTCAAAGGATTTTATAGATGATCATCTAAAAAATAAAATCATTCAAACTCTTGGTAGTAAGGGATGTCTTTATAGAGGAGATGTATATCCTACTAAAAGTATTGAAACAATAGACCTGAGTGGAGCCGGAGATACATTCTTAGCTTGTCTAGCTATTAGCTATACAAAACATAAGGATATTAAAAAGGCGATTGAGTTTGGTAATAGATGTGCCACTAAGGTTTGTAAAAAGAAAGGGACTTCTATTATTATAGGAGAGAAATACTAATGACTATAAGTAAAGACAATTGGGTCAGTATTAATTTGAATGAGTTGGCAGATACACGTGCCAACTTTCTTCAAATTAAATTGACTGACGACCAGGTTGATGAAGTGGCTTCAGAGTTAAGAGTGCGTATGACCTTTGATAGTTTGTATGAACAGACAGACATGATGATATGGGAGGTAATGGATTATCCAACAGAGTATGGTAAAATAAGTGAGGGTATTCCAGAGCCATTGAAGATGGAAAAGATTACTTCTATGTCAGGAAGTTGGGAGCTTGAGGTTCCATGTCTAAAATAGTGTGGTTGAATGGTACGTTTGATATTTTGCATCCTGGACATATAGAGTTGTTTAAGGTTGGTAAATCCCTTGGTGATCAGTTGATAGTAGGACTTGATAGTGATTTAAAGGTTAATCGGGATAAGGGTTCTGGTCGTCCTATCAATAATATTTGTTACAGGAAAACTATGTTAGAGGCAATTAGCTACATAGATTTGGTATTGACATTTGGTTCGCGTCAGGAGTTGGAAGATTTGATTAAGCTTTATAATCCTGACATATTATTAGTGGGAGCAGATTGGAAGCATGGAGAAGTCGTCGGTAGGGAATACGCTAAGAAAGTATCTTTCTTTGAAAGGTTCGGGGGATACAGCTCCACAGAAGTCATTAGGAAGTGTAAAGATGCCTGATCCTGGACCAACTCCCATTCTGTGGGTTCCAAAAGGATGGGGAGGAGAGAAGATTGTAGTTAATACTCCTCTCTATTGTGGTAAGATTCTTTATATCATGAGGGGTAAACGTTGCTCATGGCATTATCATGAGTTGAAGGATGAGTGTTTCTATATTCAGAAAGGAGCTGTAGAGATTACTTATGGTTATGATGATAACATTGAAGATGCTAAAACAGATATTCTTATTGAGGGAGATAACTTCTATGTTCCTCCTGGATTGAGACATCAAATGTTAGCATTGAAAGATACTGAACTCTTTGAGTTTAGTACACACCACGAAGATTCTGATAGTCATAGGGTTATAGCAGGAGATTGAATTGATTATTTCGTCATGTCCATTGAGAATATCATTGTTTGGAGGTTCAACAGATAATCCTTATTTTGTTGAGAAGTATGGGTATGGTTCTGTCATATCCTTTGCTTGTAATTTGAAAACCTATGTGACTATCAGTCAGGATAGAATAGGATTCAATCAAGACAAACACAAATACATCCTCAATTATTCTAGGAGAGAGGAAGTATCTACCATAGAAGAAATCCGCAATGAAGTTATTAGAGTAGTACTACAGCACTTCTCTATGCCTCCTGTGCAGGTCACTCTCACTAGTGATGCTTATTCACAAGGTAGTGGGTTGGCATCTTCATCATCTTATATTATCAGCCTTATTAAAGCCTGTACTATTTTTCTGGGTATCCAGATGTCACAGAGTGAGATATGTAAGTTGGCTTATGAGTTAGAGCTTAAGTTTAATCCTTACTGTGGATATCAAGATCCTTATGGATGTGGGATGGGAGGATTTAAGAGGATGGAGTTTATGGGTAAGGATAGGATTAAATATGAATATCTTTCTACAGATTTCTTTGATCAGTATGATACTCATCTTATTTTCACTGGTGTAACTAGAAATTCTAGACCTATACTTAAGGATGTCACTAGTAATCTAGACAAAGTAAAACCTATGTTGGATATATTAGAGTTAGCACATCAAGCTTTAAGAGTAAAGGAGTATGATCTCTTTCTAGATTTTATAAACCAAGGGTGGTATCAGAAGAAACAAACTTGTGATTCTATTATGGAGAATAAATCTCTTGGAGAGATGGAACAAGAATTGTGTGATGATCAAAGTGTCTTGGCTTATAAGTTATGTGGAGCTGGTAATGGTGGATTCTTTCTTGCTTTTTCCGGCAAAGATATGTTGACAACTGATCTAAAAGCAGTTAAAATAAATGTAGTGCCAGACGGAGTTACAGGTGAATCCATTTAAGGAATATGTGGAGACATTGCAGACAGCTCATATGGAAGATGAGTTTGCCAAATTTCAGGAAGAGTTTCATAAACATCAAAGGATTATCATCATAGGTAATGGAGGAAGTAATGCTGTAGCATCACATATCTCTCAGGATTATATGAAGTTTGATGGTAAGAAAGTTTCTATTCTTTCAGACCCATCAATGATTACTATGTTGAGTAATGACTTTGGATATGGTAGAGCATATGAAAAGTTTATAGAGTATTATGCTGAGCCAGAGACTCTTGTTATTCTTATAAGTTCTAGTGGTGAGTCGGAGAATATTTTAAACTGTATGTATCATTGTGATAGAGAAAGTATTGATTATGGTATTCTGACAGGGTTCCATCCATTCAATACTTTGAGGAATAGATCGAAGAAGTCCAAGTGGAATTACCATGTGAATAGTAATTCTTATGGTGTAGTAGAATGTGTTCACCAAATCTTTCTTCATGGAGTAGTATGAGATATTGTTTTGATATAGATGATACTATTTGTAATACTCCTAAGATGAAGGATGGTCGTCCTGGATATATGGATGCTACTCCTATTCCTTTTATGGTAGAGGCTATTAATAAGTTATATGATGAGGGGAATTATATTATTCTCCAGACAGCAAGAGGTAGAGGGTCAGGTCTTGATCAGACAGAACTTACAATGACTCAGTTAGATGAATGGGGTATTAAGTATCATGAGATAGAACCTATGTTCCACAAACCCAATGCTGATTTATTCATTGATGATAAGGGTATTAATGTAGAGGAGTGGAAGAAAAATCAACCCCCAATCAAAGGTATAGTAGCCGGGGCATTTGATTTAATTCATCCAGGATATATTAGGATGTTTAAAGATGCTAAGAAGTATTGTAATCATCTTACGATAGCAGTGCATGAGGATCCATCTATGGCACGTCCTCATAAACTTAAGCCAGTACAATCCTTAGAAGATAGGAAGGAAATACTAAGAGCTATTAGATATGTTGATGATATCGTAGTATACCAGGCAGAGGATACATTCCTATCTTATTTGAGGGATTATGATGTTAGATTTCTAGGCACAGACTATATGGATGGTAGTTATACTGGTAGGAATAATCCTATCAAGATTGTTTGGATGAGTAGAGATCATGAATATTCAACCACTAAGTTGAAGGAAAGTATCTTTCAGTCAATAGAATGGAATTATGAGTTGGTGGGAGGATTGTTATGAATGAAGATAAATCTTTAACTTTTAGTTTGGTAACGGGGGCAGCAGGTTTTATTGGATCTAATCTTGTAGATTATCTTTTAGATAAAGGTCATCAAGTCCTTGCTTTGGATAATGAAAGTGCTAACAATGATAATTTTTATTGGAATGATAAGGCAATAAATGTCAGGGGTGATATGACTGACTATGCATTTATGAAGAATGTGATGAGTAGGAATGTGAATTATGTATTCCACTTAGCAGCAGAGTCAAGACTTCAACCAGCCATTGAGAATCCTATTCAAGCAGTCCAGAGAAACTGTGTAGGTACTACTGTTATGTTGCAGTGTGCTAGAGAAGTAGGTGTGAAGAGGTTTGTTTATTCATCTACTTCTTCTGGGTATGGTAATAACCCTTGGCCAAATGATGAGACACAACCAGATGATTGTTTGAATCCTTATTCAGCATCAAAGGTATCTGGTGAGAAGTTCTGTAAGATGTATTATGACCTCTATGGACTGGAGACAGTATCACTTAGGTACTTTAATGTTTTTGGTGATAGATCTCCTACTATAGGACAATATGCACCAGTTATAGGTATTTTTGAGAGACAGAAGGAGGAAGGGAAACCACTTACTCTAGTAGGGACAGGAGAACAGAGGAGAGATTTTGTTCATGTGAAGGATGTAGCTAGAGCAAACTATCTTGCAGCTGTGATGCCACTTAAAGGTCATGAAGGTGAGGTATTTAATGTAGGAAGTGGAAAGAATTATTCTATTAAGGAAATTGCTGATTGTATTGATTCCAATCAAACTAATATCCCTGAGAGAGGTGGTGAAATGGATACCACTCTTGCTAATATAGATAAGATTGGTGACGTTATAGGATGGGCACCTGAGATTGATGTGTTGGAGTGGATAAATGGAAAGGGATAAGAATAAGTCAGCTTATAAGCTGAATGGATTTGGTCCTATCTATTGTATCAATCTAGATGGACAACCAGAAAGATGGGAGTTTATGGAGGACCAGTTTAAGTATTGGAACCTCAATAACTATCATCGTGTATCTGCTTATGATGGCAGAGATGATGATCTAGGACATATTCTTAAGGGAAGATACCCTGACATGATGACGTCTGGTGAGATTGGATGTGTAACATCACACCTTAAGGCTATTAAACATTGGTTAGAGACATCTGATAGTTCTTATGCTATCTTCATGGAAGATGATTGTGACTTAGAGGTAGTTAGATTCTGGGATTTTACATGGAGTGATTTTTATTCTAAGATTCCTTATGACTGGGATGTAGTTCAGATTGCTATCATTTGTACAGGTGATGTTCATGTCAGAATACATAAGAGATTTGTTAATGAGTTCTCTACTGCCTGTTATATTATTACTAGACACCATGCAGAGAAGTTGGTTAGACTTCATACCAGAGGAGATAAGTTTAAGTTGGATAATGGTGTAAGACCTAGACCAGTAGCAGATGATTTGATTTATAATTCGGGTAATACTTATTCACTTCCTCTTTTATTGTATAAGATTGATTTGGGATCTACCATTCATCCAGATCATGTGGATGTATTTCATAAAGGAAATCATGAGGCACAATGGCAGTTCTGGAGTCAGATGGGCGCTCAAAAAACTATTGATGAGTTGATGGATTATGATCCTTACCTTGGAAGAGTAGTGGAATCCTCACAACAACCAAAAACTTGACATAAATTTGAAGTTACGTTAATATAAATAGATGCATCGTAGTGACCCCCCGAAAGATCGTCCGGGTCTGAGTTTGATCTCAACTACATGTTTAAGAATCCTTGTCGAGGATTTATTCATCCGCAGGTATACACTTGCGAGACACTTAGGAAAACAAAAATGTTTAAACCCGTAATCGCAGCTCTTGCAGCTGCACCTCTATTCGCAGGCGCTGCTTTCGCAGGTCCTTACGTTAATGTAGAAGCCAATGCTTCGTATCCAGACGGCGAATACACAACTGCTACGACAGATCTTCATATTGGATATGAAGGCGCTACTGGTGACCTTGCATACTATGCACAGGTTGGCCCTGGATTCGTTCATAGCGATGCCTCTGATGACACCGAGACTGAAATCTCTGGTAAAGTTGGAGTTTCCGTTGCTGCTAATGAGCAACTTGGATTCTATGGCGAAATCTCCGGTATCACTGGCGAAGATTCCTCCGAAGATGACATCATCAACTGGGGCGCTAAAATCGGTGCTAAGTACAGCTTCTGATTTTAATTAGATAATTCACACAAAGGACCCTTTACGGGTCCTTTTTTTTATGCTATAATATTTGAGTCCTTAGACACATATTATACATATGACAACTCGTGCTTATTTTGGAACCAAAGCCGGTTCTGCTCAAGATGAAGCAGAATGGATTACAGATCAATACTTACACCATGCGGTTACAAGTGTTGATGCTAGATTAGGTGAAGGTTATGCAAGAAAGAATCCTCAATTACTATCAACTATGCTTTCTCTTACCGCAGAGGAACATCGTAGAATTGAATCTCTTGAGGATTAAAATTTATAAGACTCTCCTTCGGGAGGGTCTTTTTTATATAAATAGAAAACGAGTTCACATACAGTGGACCATACACAATATAACATAACACAAGGAGGTTATTATGGCCGCAAATCCATACGAACTGCGATGGGAAGTTTTGACCCGTGCAGAAGATTTATTAAGAACCAGATTTGATTCTGAGGTTACTGCTTGGGAAGCAAAGAAAGAAGCAGGAATTGACCCAGAAACCTATCCATCTTTTCCAACAGACGATGAAATTTATGCTGCTGCAGCGCGCATGAAGAAGTGGTATGAGAATAGTAGTGAGGCAAGATAATGGAAAAGGTTCTACCCCTCAAGAATATTGAGGCCATATGTAGTAACAAACAAAATGCTGAATTATTTTTAATACTTCAGATGCATTTATTATACCCTCATCTTTATAAAAAAAATAAGAAGTAAAATTTACAAGGACCCTTTACGGGTCTTTTTTTTTATGCTATAATATAGTGCCAGAGAAATACTGGCTGCGGTAATCCCCTTTGGTAGTTTTAGGATTAGCGGCGATAGGAAACTACCACCTTTTTATGTTAAAACGACTATGAAATATTTCATTCTAATATTCCTTCTTGCTTCTCCTGTGATAGCACAAGAAGAACAACCAAGGAGTGAGTATCAGCAGTGTCTTACTGAGGTAAGATTGCGAGGAGGAGATGCCTGGGCTGCTAGTAGGATTGAATTGCCCAGTGAGAACTGTTGTCCTGCTGAGTTTGATGAAAGAGATATGTTCAGGTGGTGTGATGAAGAGTGAATGGTGGAAGAATAACTGGGAGTTATGGATAGTTCCGGTGTTTCTTATGGCAACATTAATTTTTATTCAAACCTTACATACTTACCAGCATCAATATGGAAATGTTCATGGCCAACAATCTAAGTAAGAATATTAGCAATTCTGGACATAATATTGTATCAACACCTACAAAAGTGTATCACTATGATACACTTTTTTCTATATAATTATGTAATCTGCTTTACTACTTTGGAACTACTAGTACTATTTGCTGCTCTTTCTGGTGCTGCTTTCGGCGCTTACAAACTTACCCCTAAACAATAGACAATGAAAAAATTCTATGATATAATAGAGAAAATTTGGATGTTTGGAATGTAAATTATGTCTAAAGTATTGGATGGGACGATGAAAGTCAGTGCGTCCCAAATGGATTATGTGCTACCCAATGAACTTGTAGATGGTATGATTGCCGCAGGAGGCAAAAAAGCCACGGTCAGCATTAAAGATTTGCTGGTC
>Ga0080013_1002364_pt1 | contig 22290 bp, 19 predicted proteins | sample ETNvirenome_6_85_FD_69236 | JGI IMG/M metagenome (GOLD analysis project Ga0080013, IMG submission 69236) | Marine viral communities from the Pacific Ocean - ETNP_6_85 (SPADES assembly) (version 2) | ecosystem: Environmental > Aquatic > Marine > Oceanic | place: Pacific Ocean | collected 2013-06-19 | reverse complement strand
AACAATTCGGTAGAATTTACAGCTAGTGTTCTACGTCCAGCAATTAAAGCGGTTGCAGATTTTGTTCTTAATGATACATCTGATGCAAGCCTTAAAGATAAAGTAAAAAATGCGTTCGGTCTTAATAGGGTTGAGTTTGATAAATTATCTGGCCCATTCGATAAAGATTTCTCTGACCAAAGTTCTTTCCGCATAGACCCTAATCAAATCCCAGCAGAACCTGAAGTCGATCCAAGCGTAGGTGAGATTGACACAAGTGCGTTAGTAGATGAGGTGCTTAAAGAAACTGTAACGGAAACTGGAACACCTCCTCGTCGTGGGCCTAGTCCAGCACTCGGCACGGCAACTGCACCTATCGTAAATGTAACAATACCAAAAGAGCAAGAGACTACTTCTTCGCATCTTGGTCAAGGTGTTTCTGCTGGGTCAGCACCTTCAGCAGGTTCTACGTTATCTGCTGGCCCTGTTACGGGAGAGGTGAAAAGTGTTACAATTGATGATACACCGCCACCACCCACGATAGAAACAGATAGCCTTGGCGATCAGAGTGTTGATATTACAGACAATAACATCGACCCAGTAAATATTTCTACAGCAGATTTAATAGAGATGGTGAATCCTGCAGCAGAAACTTCGTTTACAATTGGGCCAGACTACACAGGCCAAGGTGTTAGTGCTGGTGGAGGGCAGTCGGCGGGGCGCTATATTCTGCCCGATTCATTTACTAGTGGAGGGCAGTCGACAAAACAAATTGAGGCGCAAGAACCACCGAATCTACCTATGCCTTCTGTACCGTTAGACAAAGATGAACTGCAAGCGAGAACAGAACAACTTGATAAGGAGTTAGGAGAGCAGGTCAGGCAAAATATTTCTAGTCTGCTTGGAGACGGTGCTGTAAAAGGGATTTACGATAAGTGGGTTGGTAAAGATTTAACTGGTCTTGGTGGTTACTTTAAAGAAAACAACGTTACAAACGCATCGCCAATGGATGCGGCTTTAGCTACATTATCTTTAGCTCAAGGTGACATGGGTGGAATGTCTCAAGAAGACAGAATGAAAGATTTTGCTGAAAAGATGGAACTAGCTATATCTAAATTGGCGTTTAAAGGCGTTGATTTAAGTAACATTACAGGCATAGACACAGCAACACTTTCATACCCTACTGACGTGTGGAATAACTTAGCACTTCAACCTAATTGGACGAGTACATTAAGTATAGGAGATGTTCGGCCAGATATATCTATAACAAATGTACAAGGAATACAAGCAGGTAATATAAACATGGATGAAGTTTGGCAAAATATGCCTCCTGAGCATAGAGAGGCTTTACAACAACAGTTAGATTTAAGTAGCGGTATAGTCCCAAAAATTTTAAGCGACGAATTTGGCCAACTTAAAGGTGATTGGAATTTTGGAATACCGCCATTATTGCAGTTTGGTGGGCCAGACTCAGGAGTTACTATTGATATTTCACCTATACTTATGCCCGATGTCTACGGGCCACAACCAGAGCCATGAGCGCAGCTAACGAGCAAATCTATCAGCTAAAGAAGATGGGCTTCTCCAACGAAGAAGTTGCCGTTGACCTACGCTACGATAAAGAGATCGTTGACCTCGTAGCTCCTGACTCCCCATCAGCACAGCAAGCAATAAGTAAGCTGGATGACATCGGTGACAGGGCCATGAACGTGCTTCTTGAGATCATGGAAACAGGCGAGACTGAGCGTGTACGTAATGACGCAGCGAAATTCCTCGCCGGTCTACAATACGACAAAGAGAAAACCAAACACAATATCAACTTCTCGGATTTCACGGAGCGTATGCAACGAGCGCAGGATGTCATTAACGGCAAACCCGCGCTCGGTGTACCCGCACAAAAAGTAGGTTAATGCTAACCCACGAGACAAACGTTATCAAGTTTACTGATCCGCATGAGATGCTTCTCGTGTGTGATGATGCGTTGTTAGATGGTCATGTTAAACTGCATCCGTGGCAGATAGAAATACTTAAAGAGTTCGCGCAACCTTCAACCGCTGATAAACCTTACCGCGCTGTTGTTCGTGCAGCTAATGGTAGTGGTAAGGACAACTTCATCGTTGCGCCGTGTGCTGTTTGGTTATCATTACGCTACGAAAATAGCCTATGCGTTATCACTTCTGCGTCAGGTAATCAGCTAGATCGTCAAACAGATAAGTATATAAAACAGTTAACAACAGCACAAAACAAACTGTTTGGCGCTCCTATTTGGAAGCAGAACTACAGACGCTACGAGAACACAGTTAATGGTTCTACGATAGAGTTGTTTGTAACGGATGAAGCAGGGCGAGCGGAGGGCTGGCATCCACCAGTTCCAGGTGGCCACATGGCTATACTGGTGAGTGAAGCTAAGTCAATTCACGACGACATCTTCACGGCGCTTGCTCGTTGCACGGGGTTCACCAAACGCGTAGATGTCTCAAGTCCTGGCCTACCGTCAGGGCATTTCTACAATGCGTGTGTTGGCGGTAAATGGAAACAGCATCATGTAACAGCGTTTGACTGTCCGCACTTGAGTGATGATTACATTGATGACGTGCGTGATATGTATGGTGAAAGTTCTGCGTTGTATCGCTCTATGGTACTCGCAGACTTCGGTGGCCTTGAGGAGCAGGTTGTCATAAACTTTTCAACAATCGCCGAGTCAGATTCATACGACATCGAACACGTAGAAGAATCGTATAACATAGCTGGGCTTGATCTTTCAGCAGGTGGCGATGAGCAGGTTGTCGTAATCCGCAACGGTAACAAGATCATAGGTGTAGAAGCGTTTCGTTTTCAAGACACAACAGTCTTACTTGAGAAGCTCGCAGAAGTTTTCTACAGATATGATTTAGATAACAATAATAGCGTCATCTACGGGGATGCTGGTGGTCTTGGTAAGCCTATCCTCGATCAACTGTATCGTGATGGATGGCCTGTCAAGTACATACTAAACCAAGCCGCGCCTTACAATAAGCTAGCGTATCTTAACAGAGGCGCGGAGTTATGGTACAGCGTTAAGCATCACATAGAGAATTTCGAGATCATAATACCGCAAGACACTACGTTACGTAAGCAGCTAGCGTCACGGTACTACACGATAACTCCCGCGAACAAGATACAGCTTGAAAGTAAAAGACAAGCGAAAGCAAAGGGCCATGAATCGCCTGACCGTGCTGATGCTTTTGTACTTGCGTTCTCTGACTATCGTGGCATACTGCCACAACGTGCTATATCACGGGATGTCGTTCAGTACGCATTAAACAACATCACAGAAGAACCGCAGAACACTAACATTACGCTAGAAGGTAGGTTAAAACGCCCGTCGCGTAACACACCATATTTTGCATCAACAGGCTGGAGCGATGAAATAATTTCAGAGGTAGAACAATTGAATGAAAGGTTAGCAGAAAGTGGATAAAGATCTCACAAAATACGAGGATGCAGCAACTCCCATACAAGGGTTGTTGAGTGTAATAGGAACGCTTGAAACGACAGCATTAGAGAATCGAAACTCGCGTAAATTAGATATTGACGTAGATGCGGAACGTTCAGACGGTCATTTAGACGAAGATGAGTTTCTCGTACCGGCGCACATCATCGACACAAACATTCGGCGAGAGCAGTCTAAGTATGTAGCGTATGTGACAGGTAGTCGTAGAAGCGCGATCTTCACATCTATCACCGAGCCTACAGCAGCTACAGGGGAGCTTGAGCGTGACTTCACAGATAAGACGCGCTACTCTGGTTGGCAAGTGCCGCTATTCAAAATCATCGACGGTATGCAGTTGCACGGCTATAGCATAGCGGAAGTGCAGTTCGACGAGGACATGCCAGGCCACTTCGCTATTGAAGCCGTCAATTACGAAGACTTCGGATTCCCAGAAGATACGCGTGACGTACAAGCGTGTGAGATGATTGTACATCGGCACTACTTCACAGCTATACAACTACTAGACATGGTTGAGAATGATGACTTTAACGAGGACATTATTGATCGCTTAGTAGATGATCACGGCCAAGCACCAGAAGTTGAATCGCTCTATCAAGTGGAGAAGGTTCTCTTTAAGCACGATAACAAAGTGTATGTAGCGTGGTCATGTAACGCAAAGTGTGACGATTGGCTACGCGATCCACGACCGTTATACCTTGGTCGGCGAGACGGCGAAATGCTGCGCGACGAAACGCAGTATCCATACGTTATATTTCCGTATAACATACAAGAGGATAGCGCCGTGCAGAACGCAACAGGCCGCGCTTTCGCAGATCGTACGACGCAAGAGACTATCACGTCACTCATGTCATCGTTCGTGACGGCACATCGACGCGCTGCAAACTTCTACTTCGCGAAGGATAACGAAGACCCTAACAACACTAACGTACAAACATCTGTTAGGTTTCAAAACGGCGCTTTGATAGATGCGAACATCAAACAGTTTCAACTGCGACCGCCTGACACATCTATGGTTAGCGCGATTCAGTCTCTCATGTCGCAGAATGCGCAGGAGCAGTCGCAGATAAACTACGCGGCGATGAATCGCCAAGACAGTCGCAAGACTGCTACGGAAATTCAAGCGGCTTCTAACGAAGCTCAGATGTTGTCGTCAACGCAAGTGTCGCTTTTCTCTATCGCTCTTAAAGATGTGTACGAGTGGTGCTGGCGCATTTACCAGTCACGTGTAGTTGCTGGTGTGCTACGCCCTGCAGCATCACTTGACATGTACCTTAACCACGAGTTTAACATTAAACCTGCTGGTGATGTAGATGTTATTGAACGTCAGGAGAAATCACAGAAGATGATGCAAGCGTGGGGTGTTGTATCACAAACGGCACTTGCGCCTGTGTTCCTGCAGAACATGATGCGTCTTATGTTTCCCGACGAAGGTGAGGCATACGCAGAGATGCTGCAGACTGGTAATGAGAAAGATCAACTGCTACAACAGCTCATGCAGATTATAAACTCACTTATCGTTGATCCGCAAACTGGACAACTTAACGAAGAAGCGCAGGATTTTGCGCCACAGATTAAGATGTTACAAGCTAAAGTTACAGACATTTTAGGACAAAGCAATGGGCAGCCAGGAAATCCTACGCCAGCAAGTTGACGGCTGGTGCGCTAGCCGACAGACAGCTATGTTCGTTAGCTGCTTAGGTGAGCGTCGCGAGAAGTTGTTGCGGGAAATAAAATTTGCCACGGTAAAAGAGAACCCTGAACTAGCTTGTCGGCTTGTGGCAAAGCTGATCGAGTTGGATGACATAATAACATTAACACACAATGCAGACAGTATTACAGAACACGGATGTAGAGGATTCGCTAATTAAACAAGCGAGTGAAGATGCGTTTAACCCACTAGACGGCGGCAATCTATTAGATGACGCTGAGACGGTTGAAGAGGAACAAGTTCCTGAGGAGGAACTTGCAGAGGAACTTGCAGAGGAACCGCAGGAAGAACCGCAGGAAGAAGTTGTAGAAGAAGCGGAGGAGGTTGAATCTTCTGAAGAGGAAGAGGAAACTGAAGAAGAGGAGGAATCTTCTGAGGAAGAAGAGGAAGATGGCTTCTCTGGTCAGTTAAAGAGTGCTACTAAAAACATTCCAGCGGCTCGCGATTACAGTAAGTACAGCGAAGAAGATGCAAAGTATCTCAAGCAGATGTCTAACGAGGCGTTTGAACACTTCTCAAAGAAGTCTGACGAGAACGTAGCGTTGCAGAAGAAACTGGAAGATACGTCAGCACAGCAAACGGCTGACCATCCTGACGCATACATACTTAGTGATGAGTACAAAGAGTCATATACTAACCTCACGAAAGCGCAGCAAGAGCAACAACATTGGCGATCACAACTTATCAAGATTCGCAACGGCGAGTCATGGAGTAGCATACAAGGCTATGATGATAAGGGCAGCATGGTACTTAATAAAGAATCATACAAGCCAACGCAACAGGCTGAGATTGACGTGGAGATGGCCCTACAAGAAGCTGTCACGCTCAACCGTAAGTTTTCGGATAACATGGAAAACGTTAGCAAAACGTTTAAAGGCAACTACAATGAAGCTGTTACGCTACTGGAGAGTGAGCAGAAGTCAAACTTCGCATGGCTCACGGATGAGAAGGTAGCTAACGAGGAGATTGTTTTACCTAACATTGGCACTACGTCAATTAAAGCAGTAAAGAACTCTTTTGAAAAAGCGATACCTAAAACGTTCCGCAGTCATCCGTTAGCTGAGCTTGCTTCTAACTTGTTTGTTACGCTACAACTACAGTCAGCACAGTCAACAGCGGAGAAAGTTAAAACGAAGGAATCAAAACGTAAAGAACCTAAGACTAGACGCAAGGGTTCTTCTAAAACATCTGTTAGCGCAGACGATCTGAGCATTCCAGATTGGATGAACTTATAAGTTTGTAGAAAGTTTCAGAAGTTAGCCGATTTGGCACGGTTATTGCTTATAGTGTATTGTGCTACAAAGGGGTAAGGGCATACCCAGAGGGATATAACGTCTCTTTTTATTGTTTGCTACTTTAGGGCGAAGGGCATCGCAGCGTATGGAGAACGCGCTGGTTGTTCTTCGCCTTTTTGTTTTAACACATTAAAAAGAAAGATATTATATTATGGCTAGTTCAGTAACCGCAGCATCAGTAGTTAATGCTGCTAATAGTGCTGCCAGTCCAACTGCAGATGCTTTTAAAGCCCTCAGTTATTATCTGGCAAAAAACGAGGTTGCCCTTTATCCCAAATGGAATGTTTATGACACTCTGTTTGGCTCTATTCCGTGGCAACCTAATATGGGGAGTACCTTAACAGGGACAACTCCAACGCCCTCGCCTGTACTTCGTACAGTTTTCATGCCAGAAGTTTTAACGAACTTCCCGAAGAAAGATCAGTTCACAGTTGGTGAGCGTACAGAAGATGCGTCTCTTGGAATGCACCGATTTGAGTCGAATCGTTTCCGCTTCCTCTCAAACTTTGAATCGTTCTGGAGAGATCATCTAAGCTACGCTCAGTCTGACATTGTTAGGCAGATTCAATGTGCAAACAATGCGTTCATTCGTACTTTGATGTACTATCAAGCTCCAGAAGCCTATATCTCTGGGCAGGGTTTAAGTTCTCAGATTGCTCACGATACTAGCATAGGTAAGACTTCACTTACTCAAGCTCAGATTCGTACGATTGAGAATGGCCTTGATACTGCAGGAGCTACAACGGCAGCAATAGCACAATCTAGTGGCGATCAGTTCCGTCAAGATTGTACTGACGGAACCGCTGGTGGTTCTGTTGACGGTAATGTGCCTGCTGGGCCTATTACGCTGAAGGAGATCTTCAAGGCAATGCTTGTATTGCAGGAAGATATTCAAGCTCCTACGTTTGATCGCACTTACGGTGCGCCTAAAACTTCTGAAATGGTTAAGGGCAAGTATGTCCTCATCTGTTCTACGGAAGCATGGGCTTCGCTGTTGTGGGATGATAGCTTACGGACTGCTACTAGTTCTGCTGCTGATGATTTGAGTTCGTCAGCAACCGTAAGAACAACTACACTTGCTCCTGCTAACATGAATCTTCTGCAAGATGGTTTTGCAGGTGATTTGTTTGGTAAGATCACGGCGAAGTTCGATCCGTATCCAATGCGGTTTGACCATAACGGTACTTTTGTTGTACCGCAAAAGGTAACAAGCGGTGATAAGGTTGTTCCGAATCCAGCTTACACAGCAATCGGTGATGGTGATACTGGCTTCGATAGTGATGGTTCTACGAATGATGCAGGTAACGCTTCTTACGAGATAGCGTTTCTCGTCGGCGCAGATGCCTTCAAGACGATCAACGTTGGCCCTCCGCCAAAAGAGTTCGCCTCGAAGAACATGAGTGCTAAGAAGTTCTACGGTATGAAGTGGAACGGCGAAGTTCACTTGACGGATCAGTTCTTGATTCCGACTGCTAATGGCGGTGGCTCTGCCGCGCTTGATGCTGACAGCGGTTCAGAACTTAACGTCTACGGTGACTACCTGAAGTTTATCTCTCAGGCTGTTATCGGTGGTATCGCTGGAGATGCTCGGTATTGTTTACCAATCATCTACAAGCGTCGTCGTACGTCGTAAACAACACACATAGGGTAGGTGGTTTACTCTTGGGCCACCTACCCTATAATTACTTTCTATTAAAATATTATGGCTACAGTTAAATTACCTTTAGGTCTTGCTGAGAATGGTACGGTTAATACACCAGCAGTAACGGCTATCAATCAGTCTGGTGCATCGGGCGGTTCTGTAACTAATTTGCTTACAGGTGCGCCTTTGTTGTCCAGCCGCTATAGATATTCTGTAGCGTTAGTTCAAAATGTAGGCAGCAACAACATACTTTTATCTGTTGCTGCAAATGCTACTACTACAACGTATCACGTAAAAGTTTCTCCTATGTCACAAGTAGATCTAAGTGATGCTAATTATGAGTCTGTAACAGCGTGTACAGATGATTCAAGTAATGGCTCTGCTGTTTTGTTTACTGTACAAACTAACGATAGTAGTCACACACCAGGAACAGCTTATTAAGTCATGGCAAGAATTACACAACAGAGTTCGATTCACACATCGGGTACGTCCTACGAGAACGAACCCATCATCAAGTCGGATGGTGCGAGTGGCGAGGTGATGCAATGGCTTGCGTCCACCGGCAGCAGCAAGGTTACGATTGATGAGGATTCGTCCAATGTGATGTCCATATCTGTACCGACGATGACTGTCGGCTCGCTGGACATTGGCCACGGTTTGGGTAGTGGCGGTTCACCAGAGATACACAATACGGCGGTTGGCAATAATGCGTTGGAGTCAAGTTTGTCTTCTATGGAAGGCAATACGGCAATAGGCAGTCTCGCGTTGGATTCAGCGAATCACGCTGATGCAGATTACAATGTTGCCGTAGGCTATGCCGCTTTGAACGGCCTCACATCGGGTCAAGAAAATACTGCGGTAGGAACTGGGGCGTTATCTGGTGCTTTGGGTGTGGGTGGCGATCACAACGTCGCGGTTGGCCGTAGCGCACTAAACGCATTCACCGGAAGCAATGCAACTGCCGTTGGTAGTGGTGCAGCAGATGTAGCCGGTAGTCAGACTGGTTTAACGGCAGTTGGCAAAGACGCATTGGGCGTAGCTACGTCTGGAAACGACAACACAGCGATTGGTCACGGTGCGTTACAAACAGTTGACGGCATTAACAACACAGCAGTTGGGTCAACCGCATTAAACGCGGATTGTGTTAGTAACAACACAGCAATTGGTACAAGCGCACTTGCAGTATTCACCGGCAGCAATGCAACCGCCGTAGGTTCTGGCGCAGCAGACGTAGCGACGAGTGCGTCTTATCTGACTGCGGTTGGTAAAGATGCTTTGGGTGCTTTGACTGACGGTGCTGATAACACCGCCGTGGGTAATAACGCTTTTGCAGCAGTTGTCAGCGGGGGTTACAACACAGGCATGGGCCAAGCTGCTGGATACAGTACAACCGGCAGTAGCAACACATTTATTGGTTCAGCGGCGGGTGTCTACACACTCAGTACAGACGACTGCGTAGCGATTGGCAGAAACGCACTAGGCGGCGTAACTGGCGACAAAGTCACCGGCGACTACAACATTGCCATAGGCAACTACACGCTGGATGCAATGACTACAGGTGCGTCGAATGTTGCAATTGGACACAATGCTGGCACGGCAATTACTACGGGAATTAACAACATCTTACTTGGTGACGGAGCCGGTGATAGCTTGTTAACCAATACTTATAACATTGCCATTGGTACAAATGCGATGTCATCTGCAACCGGCGGCGAAAACTATACGGTTGCAATCGGCACACACGCACTAGCCGCAGATGACAGCGGTTCAGATGGATGTGTTGCTATCGGCCATTATGCACTTGCGGCACAGAACACCGCTGCATCAAATAACGTAGCGATTGGCTTCAATGCAGCAGCCGCACTCAACGGCGGCACAGACAGCGTGTATATGGGTTACAAAGCCGGTGGTGTTGGGGTGATTACTGGCAGCGACAATATAGTTTTAGGTGCATTCGCTGGCTACGATCTTACTTCTGGCGCTGGCAATATCTTAATTGGCAGAGATGCCGGTGGGAATTTAACAGCGGGTCTTGACAACATCGCCATTGGTAAAGGTGCATTAGATGCCGCTGATACTGGGACATCGCGTAGCTATAATGTTGCGATTGGCAAGGATGCGCTCGGCGCACAGACTTCTAATGTTACTTACTGCACGGCTGTTGGCTACAACGCGCTCAAAATGCAAGACTACGACGTAAAGAACACCGCCATTGGTGGACTTGCGGGTGATGCGATTACGACTTCTGATGGTAACGTGGCTGTTGGTTATTCCGCGCTGTCAGCTTTAAGCACTAGCAGCAACGGTCAATACAACACAGCGATTGGTCACGCTTCGATGAACGCCTGTCAAGGCCTCGCTAACGTAGCTGTTGGCTATGGGACTTTAGATGCTGGGGGAACAGCAAACTACAATACTTGCGTTGGCTATCTGACTGGCACAAACATTGATGACGGCCCCGGCAATGTACTCGTCGGCTACAAAGCTGGTGTGAATATGACCACCGGCGATTACAACGTGGCCATTGGGTATCAAGCTGCTGATTCGATGGTTGGTACAAGTAACTATAATATTGCGATTGGTGCAAACGCGCTGGGTGGAGAGTTGTCTGGTGCTGACGCTTGTGTAGCAATCGGCAGAGATGCACTTGTTGCACAGAACCACGCCGATTGCATCAACTTGGCCATTGGAGCGCACGCTGGTGAAACAATCTCCAGCGGCACACGTAACGTGCTGATCGGCCACCAAGCGGGGAATGCGCTTGATAATGATTCCGATAATACGGCAGTTGGTTACAATGCGCTGAAGCTGTCAATTGGCGCATATAATGTGGCGCTTGGCGGTTACGCGGGACGCAAGATTTCTGCTGGTGGAAGTAATGTGGTAGTTGGTTATGCTGCAATGTACACAGCAGATGGTGGCGAAGGTGAGAACGTTGCGATTGGTAATGCTGCGCTGTACGCACTCGATGACGATGACGCGGATGGCAACATAGCGATTGGTTCCCAAGCTGGCCAGTTCTACAACTCTGGCGGTAGTGATACCGCAATGACCAAGGCGATTAACAGCATTTACATTGGTAAAAATTCAAGGGGAGTTCACGCGACCAGCGCAGACAACGAAATTGTTATCGGCTACAACGCAATTGGTGGTGGTGCAAATTCGATTGTGTTGGGAGACACACAGATTGGTTCGATTGAAGGTCAGGTAGATTTCGCTGCATTTTCTGACCGCCGAATCAAGCGTGATATTGCCAACTCTGATCTTGGTCTGGACTTTGTTGAGAAGCTGCAACCTGTCACTTACAAATCGGTTAATCCCGCTGACTATCCAGCAGAACTTTCAGTTGGTAGCTACAACGAACAGACTCGCGACGAACTCGTCACCCACGCAGTCGAAGCACAGGACGAGGTGTGGGAAGATGTAGTTGTGCAAGAAGCGCGACCGGCGACTGAAGAAATCACCCGCGAGGAAGTACATCCCGCAGTTGAGGAAGTTACGGAGGAGGTAACGATCCCCGCAGTTGAAGCGGTGTACGAAGATCGTGTGGTGCAAGAGGCGCAGGAGGAGATCGTCGATCAGCGTCACAAGTGCGACGAAGTTGATGTCACCGAGACTGTCACACGCGAGGAGATCGTGGAGGTTGATGGCAAGTGGGTGAAGAAGCAGATCAGCGAAGAGGTGACACGCACCGAGCGCACACCGTTGTACGAGGATTGTGATTTGTACGATGAGGACGGTTCACTTTGCACGGTCTGCGTCACGCCAGCGGTTGAAGCGAAAGACGCAGTTGTCGATGAAGACGGTAACGAGATTGAACCGGCTGTTGAAGCTGTTGCGGAAGTGCGCGAGAACGTCGTGCATAAAGTGCCGGTGATGGAAGATTACGTCCGACAAGAGGCGTGTGACGAAGTGACCGAGCGCGTGTGTGTGCGAGAAGCAGAAGCCGAACGCACCGAGACGCGGGTGGTTGTGGAAGCTGCCGACGAGTGGACAGAGACGCACATCACAAGACCGGCTGAAGCGGCACAAGAGGAAGTGACTGAACGCCGATTGGTGAGTGCTGCCGTAGAAGCTAAAGATGCGGTTTACGAGACAGTCACCGTGCCAGCGGATGATCGGCCAGACGATGATGACACCGTGCGGTTGGGTCTGATTGCGCAAGACGTACAGACCGCGATGACTGAAGCGGGTGTGGAGTTCGATCTGGTGAACGAGTCACCGAACGGGAAGTTAAGTCTGAAGTATGGCAACTTGGTGATGCCGCTGATCAAGGCGGTGCAGGAGTTAAGCGCGAGGGTGAAGACACTTGAAGGATAGTGACCAACATAGTGGATCAGGCGATGGCACAGCAGTTGGCCGAGAACGCGATTGGCCACTACGGTTGGTTGCTGCTGGCGGCGTTTGTCGCGTTGATGGGGAAGGACGTACTCTACAATTTTATCCAGGGGTTACTAATCTACTGGGGAAGTTCGTTCATCGTCGACGAGGTGATGTACATCAGTGGCCGGCAGGCGAGGGTGATACGGTTAGGGATCACAAGCTGCACGTTTTTTATGGAGGACAGGAAGACCAAAATGATCGTTCCGTGCAGTCAATTAAAGCAGTTGACCATCGAGAAGAAGCTACCGGTCAACGGCGGCGAAGTTTACCTGCCGAAAGGGTCGGAACTGGGTTCGATGAAAGTAGAATTGGTGAAAGAATGAAAAGGCTACTGGTAATAGTTGGGGTCGTCGCGGCGGTCATCTGGATCGGTGCCGGTTGTAAGTCGCTGAACGGCGATCTGGAAATAGACACGCCGTTTTTTGACGTGTCATACGAAGGCAAAGAGGCCGAATGAATTTTTTTGACTGGGACACAGCCAAGGTGACGTTGGCCTCGTTTACGGGGTTATCGAACTGGTACATTGAAACCATCGACGTTTGGCTGAAGTGTGGAATTTCGCTGGCCAGTTTGATCTACATTATTTTGAAGATCAGGGAACTGGTCGCAAACAAGGGGAAACAACAATGGAAAAAGTAAGTGGAAATCGCACCTACATGGTGGCAGCGGGAGGGGTTCTGGCGGCAGTCGGCGCCTATTTGAGTGGTGACATGGAGATGGGGACGATGATCAACATCGTGATCACCTCCTTGCTGGCGGTGTTCCTTCGCAAGGGAGTCAAGAAGGCTGAAGAGGCGGCCGAGTAATGGGACTGGTCAGCGCAATCGTTGCGTTGTGCAAGGCCGTGCCAATACTGGAACGGCTTTTTTTAGGTGTTGCAGATGCGGTCAGGGAGGCAAAGGCAAAGGCGAGGTATGAAGCGAAGCTGGATCATATTGATGATGCTTTTAATGCTTTCGTCCTGCCGGACGGTGGAGTTGAACAACGTCGAGGCGTTGACCAGCCATCCGCAGTTCCCGGCGGCAGCGACAAACGCACCGGCGTGGACAAAGAAGGCACTCCGTAAGATTGCTGAACTGGAGTACGAGTTGGAGAGACGGTAATGGGGGAACCGATTATGGATGGTGACAACGGATTCCAAGGCGTGAATATGCGCCTTGATCCCGGCCTGTTGCCTGAAGGCTTTTGCAGCGAGGCAATCAACAAGCGGTTCATCAATGGAGTCGCCAAGACAAGGCCAGGTATCGCGGTGATGAACTGGTCGAACTCGGCCGAGGATTACTACAAGAACCAGACATACGCTGAAGGTAGCAGGGTTCGCTACAGCGGGAAGAAGACAAGTGGCGGCAGCATTGTTGACGGCGAGTTAACCGGAAATACTGTTTCGTTGGTTGACAGTACCGAGGCTTACGCCGGGGTCACACTTGATGACAGTCCGCTGGCTGGTCCGGTTAGCAACAGCGCAGTCGGTCCATACTTTAAGCGTAACGGGACTGATTCAGGCGGCACACACGTTCCGCTGTCCGGCGTCAGCGCGGTGGACACGACGCATTGGTCGGACATTGGCAACCGCACCTATCCGTTTACCAACGTGAAGGGTGTCGGTGTGTTCCGCGATCCGACCGGCTTTGAACACCTACTGGTCGCGACGGCTACCGGCGTCTACACGGCACTGGAAGGCAATGGTTCCTACTTGGTTAGCGCACACACAATCAGTGATGACGTGTTTTTCGTACAGGCGTTCAACGTGGTGCTGATGTTCCTGGGAGAGGACACGTCGCCGCTGGTGATGTCCGACATTGATACCGGGTTCGTTTCAGTCACCCAAGACGCAAGCGACACTGACATTGACGAGAACGACAGCGACGGCACCGAGACGATTCCAAATGCAGCCAACGCACTTTTCAGTGGGAACCGAATCTGGATTCCGCACCACCGCGATCTGGTCGCTGTCAGTGATTACCTGAACTACACCCGCTATGCGCCGGTGATGTCGACGCTGCGCGTGAACCAAGGCAGCGAGGATAAGCTGGTCCAACTGCATAAGTTCGACGAGAACACCATCATCGCTTTCAAGGAGGCGTCGGTCTACGCGCTGCGCAACACCTACGGCAACCTGGCCGACCTGACGCTGGACGAGATGACTCGTTCGTATGGATGCATCTCTGCCAAGTCGGTGGTCACCGTTGGCCGCGACATCTGGTTTTTGGATCGAAGCGGCGTGCGTTCACTTGGAGTGACCGAGTCCGGCAAAGTGCAAGGAGTGGACAAGCCGGTGAGTGATGCGATCCAGCCGGTGATCGACCGGATCAACTGGCCGAGTGCGACCAAGGCTGTCGCTGCTTATCACAACAATCGCTACTTCCTCGCGGTGCCAATTGACGGTGCGACCGAGAATAACGCGATTCTAGTTTACGATTTTCAAACCAACACCTGGGCCGGCTACGACGAAGGTGTGGCAATTGGCGGCACGTTAACCACAGCAAGCGACGGCACGGCCTCGACCTACTACGGTGTGAAGGATTTTGCCAAGCTGACTTATGCAGGCGCCAAGCGGTTATTCTTCGTCAGCACCAAGGGAACCATCAACCTGTACGACGACTACAACTTCGGCGGGATGTACGACCAGACTGTTGAAACGGATTCGTCGGAGGCCGACTATGGCAACGTCAGTCCGGCCAACATCACCGACAAGATCGTGACCCGCGGTTTCACTGGTGGCGTAACCTGGCCGAAAAACTGGCGTGATGTGGTTTGCGAGACAGCGACCAACAATCCGCAGTTCAGCGTATCGGTCGCATTTGATGGGGTGAGTGAGACATTAAGCGGACCAACCAGCGGACTGGTCACAGACAAGACTTTCAGCCGGACAACCTACGACCGGCCATTCGGCAAGGCGGACTATGTCGAGACGAACACCGGCAATGATTACCTGACCAAGTTCCGGCAGGATTACAGTTGGAACTGCGGCACCGGCATTTTGCATTCTGATATGGGTGACGGCATCGATCCAGACAGGAAGCAGACGCATCTGAGCCAATACCGGTTATTCGGTAATGGCCGGTATGTGACGGTGACAATTTCAAACAGCCGCGGCCGCATGGAGGTGGCCAACGTTGGGGTGAAGGGAATCAAGGGACAAGCGATAGGCAGGAGGACAATCTAATGGGACTGAACGTAACAGTAACGGCGAACGAGGCTTTCGCAGACAGCACAACAGTAGACCGCGCAGCATTGAGGCGTGCGGCCAAGCCGACCGTATCGGTCACCGGTTCAATATCTGCGGCCGAGGTCGGGGATGAAACGATAAGCAATGCCAAGTTGGCGCACATGGCAGCCAATTCGGTGAAGGTGCGCGACGACTATGCGGTTGGTGATCCAAGCGACAAGGTTGTTGCGAACACAGAGATACTGATCGGTGACGGTTCAGGTTTCACCGCGGCGGCACTGTCCGGCGATGTGACAATGACCAACGCAGGCGTTGTTACGATTGCCTCTAATTCCGTTGAGGGTTCGATGCTGAATGACAATGCAGCAGACGGCGTTTCCGTAGAGAGGGGTGGTAGTGGCGGCACCTTGAGAGTTAAGGCTAATGGAGTTGGCATCACCCACCTGGCAGACGGCACAGCCGGCACCTTGTTGAGTTACGACGCGACAGGTGCGGTCGCCGCGGTGGGAGCCGGTTCAGCGGGTCAGATATTGACCGCCAACGCATCCGGTGCGCCATCGTTTCAAGCGAACACAGGCGCGATGAAGCTGTTGGCTTATTCGCAGACGACAGTGTCGCATACGCCGGACACCGACGACCCGCATCCAATTTCATCAATCACGTTGCCGGCAAACCACGGCTTCAGCCATGTGATGATTCAAGCTGATGTGAGTGGTTTCCAAAACACCGGGATGGCTCAATCTTACGCTTTATATGTTGCAGACAGTGAGGTCAAAACATGGCCGATACCCGAACACGGCCATACAACGGGAGACATCCTTGACACGGTCGTTTCAACCTTTACTTGGGTTAATGCCGGCAACCAGACTGTCGATACATCTATTGCTTTGAAGAAGAAGGGTAGCAGCGCAGGATACGATGTTGAGTTCTACGGTTGGCGAATCTGGGGTCTGACTGCGCCATGATAGAAAACCGGGACATACAGCAGGGTGCCATCACGGCAACCAAGCTATCGAAGAATCTGCGACTGCCGCTGGCCAATGTTGCCGCCGGCACCGCAGGACAAGTCCCGGTTGTGCAGTCGAACGGTGATCTTGCCTACAAGGCGATTGGCGGCGATGCGACATTGGATGAGGCAGGCAACCTTGCGGTGGCCTTGGCCGCGACCTCGACCGACACGATGCCGGAAGGCACCGGCAACCTTTACTACACCGACGCACGGGTGGATGCGCGAATCCGGCAGATCAAGAATGAGGCGGATCAGCAGGCGACCAGCGAGGAACCCGGCTTCATGCCGAAAGAGGACAAGGCGAAGCTGGACGCAACGCCACCCGCCTCCAGTGCGGTAAGGAAGTACACCACTGTCATCACCGGCACGGCAGCCACCGAGGCGGCAACGAACAACGTGTTCGAGGTGACTCACGATTTATGGACGTACTACGTCTTCGTCAGTGTCAGGCATCCGGCAAAGCCGTATGATCCAAGTAGCAGTGTAAGCAGCGTGGCGGACAAGTTTGAACAAGATTGGTACACCCAGATGGATGGAGGGTTGGATGACCAAACAGGTTTTCAGGTGGCGACTGTGGATGCGTCGTACAATCTGTCAAAAAACAAGGTGCTGATCAATTTCCCGGTCGAGATGACCGAGGGGGATGAATATTTAGTGACGATAATAGGATGATGAAGAACACGTTCAAACTACTCGCCGTTGCGGCGAACGTTTACTTACTGCAACTGATCCTGCCGGACGGTGGCCCAGTCTTGGCGATAGGGCCGTGGGCGGCAGCCGGCATCGGAGCCGCACTTGGTGGTATATTTGGAGGAAGTAAAAAGTCAAAGGCAGTCGTTCGCGATCCATTAGCCGAGTACGAGGCGATGTACAAAACGCAACTCAAGTACGCGGACCCACTTTACGAGGCAGACAAGAAGTACACGCCGTTGTACACCGACCTGGAACTGGCCAACCAAGAACGTTCCTTGTTCGGGACACAAGGCGGACAAGGCGGCGTGTTGGATATGTTAACCCGCGCACAGCCGCAGATTGACGAGCTGACTCGCAAGTCGACCGCGTACCAGCGCGAAGGTGACGTTCGCGATGTAGAGGAACTAGGCGGTCGCGCCACGGCTTCCTTCCGCGAGTCGGCGGGTACGACAGGTATTCTGGATAAACTAAAGGCCGAGGCGGAAGAGGGGTTATCCGGTGACATCCTTAACCCCAGATTGCGGCGCGAGTTCCAGCAGTCAGTTCGCGCCGGACAGTCAGCGCGTGGCAAAGGATACGGTATTGGAGACATTGCCGAGGAATCAGCGTTCACTGCGATGCAGGCGCAGCAGTTGCAGCAAGAAGACCGCCGCTTCGCACAGTCGGTTGTGGGAACGTTGCAGGCGACAAGTGTTGACCCGTTCATGGCGATCCTTGGCCGACCAGGCCAGGCGATGGCTGCCGGTGCGGGTGCATTCGGCCAGGCGTCAGGGATTAACACTGGCGCAGGTCCAAGCGGGATGTTCGGGATGAATGACTACTTCGCAGGTGTGGGCGACTACAACGCCAACGCGCAGAACGCATCGAACATCGCACAGTACAACGCGCAGCAGGCTTTGTACGGTGGAATGATTCAAGCCGGCGGTTCGCTGCTGGGTGCATACGGCAAGGGTAACATGAAGAACAACAAAGGGTTCTTTGGTGGACCCCCAGGAACGTGACCAAGTATGGCAAGCAAGACGATGGAACTTACCAGATTGATTGTACGGGATGTGCGTCACATTGCTGCAAGATTGGTGCAAAGCTGGCGAGAGGCTTGGTGCCGCTTAACGATCAGGGTCAGTGCGTCCACCTTAAAGGCGATAAGTGTTCGATCTACGCGACTCGGCCGCAGGTATGCAGGACGCATGAAAGCCGTGAGTTATCAAAATTTAGCGGGACAGCAGAGGAGTGGATGGAAGTTAACGTGAAAATTTGTGATCAATTAAAGGAGACAAGGTAATGCCATACAATCCGGGGATAACAGCTAGGGGAGAGATACTGGGCCAGTCGATTGGCGCCGCAGGTCAAAGCATCGCGCAACAGTACGGCGAAGGTCTGAAGCTGCAGGAGGAACAGAAGCGGTACAACAAAAAGGAAAAGCAACGGAAGAAGGACCGCCGCTTCATTGAGGACTCCAACATCAAGAGGGCCGGGATTCTTGCGGATGCCTTGTATGAGGACGAGGGAACGTCGCGTGCGTTCAAGGAAACAATTGAAGCCTGGGACCCGGCAGACGTAGCGGGGTGGATCAAAGGACAGACCGAAGCGATGCAGGTGAAGGCGCAACAGACCAGCCTCGCTATGAACACGCTTCAGTTGGGTAAATTTCAAAAGGACCTTGCCGAAGAACCGAAAATGGCCGAAGCAATTAAACTGATGTCAACATTCCGGTCGGATTACGGTAGATCCCACGAGGATTCGCTTGCTTACACTCTTCAACAATCGGACCTGTCATCTAAAAATACTTTATTGTTGACGCAACTGTCGGGCGCACAACAGAAGGTTGAGTTGGAGGGCCTGGCGTTAAGGTTGAGCCAAGCGCGTGACTTGGTTACGGCCAAGAACGCAGAATCGTCTGCGAAGAATGCTGACACCCAGGCGAAACTGGCCCAGTTAGCTTTAGACAAATTTGACAAAATGGACGAAGAACCATCGATCCACACCGTCTCGCCGAAGGGGTCAAGTAGGCAGTATGATGTAATTGATGGTCGTACTTACGCAGTAACCGAGACACCTCCTGATCCAGCGCTAGAGAGGGAGAAGAAGACCATGTCCGACACTGTCGATAAAAAGGTTAAGATTGCCTACGAAGAGGCGGACCAGATCGCAAGAGGAGGCGGTGAGGAACTGAAGGAAGTGAAGGGCGGCGATGAACGCACCGGTTGGGGTGTTAGTCGTTACGACAGGCTGGCTGGACAGTTGACGGAATTGGAGGCAGCTAGTTCGCAGTACAAAGCGAAGACCGGCAAAGAACATCCAGGTTTGAAGAGTTTCTACGACCGGGTGGGTTCGTTGGTTATGCATATGAGGGAACAAGGTCGAAAAGAAAATGACATTAAACAGATTTTGCAATCTATTGGTTGGCTGCGGAGATACAACCAGATGAAATCAGAGGGTCGCGACAAGGAAGCCAAGCAGTTCGCCGATGAATTTGGCGTTAACCTTAACGACTAATGCCGGAACTAACTCCATTTTCGTCCCTTCTTGAAGAGGAAGAGGAGGAGGTTAAGTTAACTCCGTTCAGTTCATTGCTGGACGAGGAATACGGCCTTGTCCCTGGCGCCGCTGCCAAGCGTGTTCCAACCGCAATGGATCGCGGCATTGATCTTCCGGTGGACACACCGGTAGTGGAACCGTTACTCGGTATGCAGTGGGCCGGTAAGGCGCGAGATCGACTGATGCTAGGGTTCGAGGGAGGCCAACTTGACCAGGAGGCTTCCAGTATCCTGGCGGCAGGAGGGGCCGGGATCGAAGATTTTCTAACACGCCGAAAAGATTTCCAGCGCAGATCGAGTGCCGCAAATGTCCAGGGAGACAACTGGTTCAGCCAAGGCTTCTATGGCGCCATGCAGATGGTTGGCCCGATGTACAAGGGTGCCGAACAGGGGATGGCATACGGACTCACTCTTGCTGGAACCGCTGGGGTAGCAGGTCAGTTGGGTCCGCAGGCAGCACTGCCTGAAGAGTTGGTAACAATGCCTGCTGCTTTTGCCGCCGGCCAGATGACTGGGTCGATGTTGTACTGGCAGAAGCAGGGTGAAGGTGCGTTGTATGCCGACCTTATGGAACAAGGTGTTCCGCATGAAGTTGCGGCACCCGTTGCAACCGGTTTTTCAATTCCATACGCAGCGATTGAGTACTCGCAGGTGTCGAAGGTTGTGCCTGGCTTCAAGCGAATTCTGAAGCAGAAGATTGCCGAGAAGGTGAAGTCTGCGCTGAAGCGAAACGCGATTCAGTATGGTTCTGACATTGCATCCAACGTGACACAGGAGGTCGCGCAGGAGTTGACAATGGTGGCAGGCGAAGCGGTTGCTGAAGTTATTTCCGACGTTGGCATGGAGGGTACGCCGGTTGGTGAGCGGATTGGTGAAACAATCAGTGAAACGTTTAAGGCAATGCCGTTCATTCTGGCGCCTGGCCGGACGGTAAAGTATGCGCGAGATGTTAGACATGAACAGAAGGTTAAGGATATTGAAAACTTTATTGAGAGTGCCGGGAAGGAAGAGGCGGGACGGCAACCGTGGTCAGTTGATCAGGTAGACCAACTGATCGAATCCAGGGAGGAACTTGCTGGCTTAAAAGGACACAGTGGCCGTGTCATTATGTTCTCGAAGATTAGAGGCACGCAGGAAAGTACCGAGTACATCAAGATCGATAAGGATGCGGACGCAACGTCTGCAATTATCGCGCACGAACAAGCCAACCCAAATTCGGTTTACCGGGGGGTGTTCGACATTGGAGACAATTCCATCGAGGTGGAGGGTCAGGTGTTCGCCAATGAGGAACAGGCCATGGATGCCGCGGCCGAGGCGGAGGCTGAAGGGGACCAGGCGAAGGGAGAAAGGATCATGTCCGCCGCGGTGAATGCAGAAACCATCGAGGGCCGGATGAAGGTGGAGACGCAGTACCTGGGAGAAGGAGTACTGGATCCGGTTCGCCTGGGTAAACACCGCATCAAAGCCAGGGACATCAAGCAGATCATTCCTGGCGAGGTTGAAGACTTACGGGATGAGAAAACAGGAAAGGACCTGGGGTACAGAGTAACGCTTGCGAACGGGTTCCAACTTAATATTGAATTTAGTCCGATTGCAAGCCAACGAGAGGCGAAGATCAGCAGTATTATCTCTGCATCCCAGGGGACCCCAAATGAGATCACCCAGGAAGCCTGGGATGCCATGTCTGAAGCCGACCAGGAAAAGGAACTGGCCGGTTGGATTATTGCTGGTTCGTTTGTCCAGGCCAAAACAAAAACCGGAGAGGTTATTCCGGATAAGTTCATCACGGCGTTTGGTGTTACCGGTGACGTCGGCACCTTCCGGCATGAGGCGGTTCATTTTCTGCGTAAGACAGGCCTGATCACCGAGAGTGAGTACGACACTCTCCGGAAGAAGTTTGCCAAGCCGCAACTGGAACTGGAAAAGCAGATCAAGGCCTTGGAGTTGCAGATTGTTCGTTACACGGCGGACGAAGAAACCGCCAAGCAACAGATTGTCCTAAAAGGATTAAAGGAAAAGCTGGACAGCCTACAGGAGGAGGATGTCGCCAATGCGTATGCCGCGTTCATGCATGAACCTGGGTCGAAGAACAGCATCTTCCAGAAGGTTTACGATTTCTTTAATGGCATCCTGATGGTCCGGACGGCCGCTGGAATGATGCGGCGGATCGACCAGGGTGAACTGGCCAGTCGACCCAAACCAGTGGCGCCAACAGAGGCAGCCGAACCGAAGCTGTCAGTGCAGAGAAAAGAGGTTTACGAGGAAACCCAGGAAGAAAGCGTTAAGAGACGAACGGAAAGCGCGATTGAGTTTTACTCGGAACCGGGTCGGGGTGAGGCAGAGTTTCCACAAAGCGGCGAAAAAGCCAAAAGGCTTAAAACA